>VTLG01003668.1_pt1 | contig 18215 bp, 27 predicted proteins | sample 4694571 | NCBI WGS metagenome assembly VTLG01 (sample SAMN12604809, study PRJNA352737) | marine metagenome | biome: ENVO:00000447; feature: ENVO:00000209|ENVO:00000569|ENVO:01000036; material: ENVO:00002151; isolation source: viral sequences binned using virsorter ... | reverse complement strand
TTAATGGCATTATTTACCTCTTTGTTTTCTTATAGCTTCTTTGCCTTTTTTAAATATATTAACGACTTGTGTTTTACCCATTACTTTAGCTCTTTGTTCACCAACAGTAAGAATTTGTATTTTTCTAGCGTATGGTTTATTAACTTTTTTTACTTTAGCTACAGTAGCTCTAGCATCTGCTGGTGTTGCAAATTTTATACTTACAGTATCTTTAGGATTTTCATCTGTATATAATCTACGACCACTACCTTTAGGTTTTTTACCTGTTCCTACTTTTGGGTCTTTTTTTCTTTTCATTTATCTTCAAGACCATCACTATATAGATTATTAAATGTAATTAATGGGTCAAGATAACTTTCATGTCCTTCTGCTGAATGTAAATGTTGTGATGGAGCAAAATCTGGAGCTCCTTCTCCTGTTACCCATAAAGCAGGACTTGTAGCTCTTACTCTATTATTTGGTAGAGCAACTATATTACCTTTCCATTCACAATCTTCAGTTATATATAACACATGAGATTGTTTATGTTGTGCTGGACAATCTGCAATAGAATTATTTGTATAATCAACTGTAAATAAATATTTACCAGTATAAAAATTATTATCTATTTTACATAACCAAGGACTAGAACTTACTCTATCCATAACTATCACAGAATGGTCTCTTGATTCACAATCCCAAGGCTGTGCTAAATGGTCCTCCATAGGTAATGCCCATTCTTCAACTGGTATATCTGCAACTAAAGCTTGTATAGGCATCCTTGCCCACATAGCTCCACCATGAATATTAGAATTATCATCTTCTGTTTCACAGCCTGTAAAAACTACTTGAAAACTTAATGACCTATCTGGGATAGTATTTACAGCTATAGCTAATGCTGATAAATATTCTCCATGATATTTTTCGTGATTTGCTGTAAATTCTTTTCTAACCCAACATTTAAAATGCGGTATATTACTTATAAGATAAGGCATTTACTTATATCCACCACCAGCTTTTTTATAAGCTTTAGCCATCATTTGTGCCTTACGAGCTGACCATTGTCCAGGTCTACCACCTTTACTACCAGCTTTTATTCTATTAAATATTCTTTTTCGTAGACCAGGCTTAGTATAATTACCAGCTTCATTTACTCTACTTTTAGTTTTACGACCTTTTTTAAAAGATATAGATTCTAAACTTTTAGCTTGACCAGCATGTGCTTTACTAGCTTTTTTTAATTTTGTTGCTACTCTTTCTACTACTTTTTTTGCTCTACTCATGATATAAATCCTGCTGTTATTACAGTTGCTACTATAAATGGATAGACTGCCCATATCATCATTTCAAGTTTATCAAATCTTTTTGAGCCATCTTCTAATCTTTTATCTATGCTTTTATAAATAGCTTTACATTCTTTTTCGTGAGATTCTATAGCATTTAAAGCATCTTTAATTGTTGCCATTATTTTTTTGGTGCAACCTCTTTAGCTTTACCAATATTAATAGCTAACATATCTATAAGTTTATAAATTTTACCAATCCAAATATCATCTTTTGGTGTAGGTGTACTTGCTGCTATTATTGATGAAATGGTTACTATTGCTGTAATCCAAGTTACTATATTTACTATTATATCCATTACTTACCTCCTTTGGTATTATTAGATTTTTCTTCTTTTTCTAAAACTTCTGTAGCTACATCAGAAGTAGCTTTGACAAGTAAATTAGTAAATACTGAATGACTTGCTTTTACTTGGTCAAGTTGAAAATTTAAATTATTTGCTTTTTTATTTAAATCATTGATTTGTGCTTGATAATATTCTTGTTCATTAGTTAATTTTTTTTCTTCTGTCATAAAATACCTTAATATATTAATATTTAATTATAAGCATTATGCAATCAAATTGAAAGCTAAGTTATTAAATTATTACTTTCTTGTTGCACATCCCAACAATTTAAGTTAGATGCGATTGTTCGTCTTTCGCCCTCACCTTTGAAGGGATAGACCATATGTTGTAACCAAGATGGAAAAATTAATAACTTTCCTACTTCTGGTGTCATAACAAATGATTGTGCTGGTTTTAATCTATCTGAGTCTATAACTGATACTTGACCATATTGAAAAGCTATACATCCATCTGAATGTCCGCTTTCATTGTAAAGAGAATAAGTTGGACTATTAGCTGTTGCTTTAGCACCTATTTGGGGTGGCACTTTAGTCCAAGCAGTAGTTGATATACCCATTAATGTTTTAGTGCCATGGTCATGTATAGGATTATAATCACCATCATAACTATGCACAGACCAAGTTTCATCTATTTGAACTGATTTATTACCTTTAACAGTATTACCCGAAGCAGCAAAATAATTAATATATTCAGCACCAAGGCTACAAATAAAACTATTATACTCAGCCATTCTTTTATCATTGTGGTCTAATAATAATTGTTCTCCTTTATCTATTTGCCCTACCAAAGTTTTAGCTAATGATTCTTTATTTTTGTCTTGTCTATACTCATCCATATAGTCGTTAACATCATCAATCATTTGCTGTGGCATTTGTGTTTCTAATACATATACCGCAGGCATATTATGCACCTGAAAAGGATGTTGTTCCATCCTTAACTAGGAACGCTAAATGCTTGGTCTGGTGTGCTTTGGGTAGGTGGGTTAGTTATCACGCTATCTACTTGACTAGCAAATACTGTATCCCAATGTGATACAGGACATATTGCTACTAAATCAGCATTAGACCAACTGCCTTTAGCTTTTAAAGTAAAACCATTTACTGATTGCTCAACTGTAGTGCTAAAAGTAGAAGTATAGTAAGTGCTATCGCCCTCATTATCATTTTCATACTTCATTTCTATATCCCACTTATCTACTTTACTAGATGAGTTTACATAAGGTGTGCAACTTGTAATTGCTTTTGTTACTGCCATTTTATTCCTCCTTTAGAATTTTAATTTCAGTTTTTAATTCTTCTACTTGTGTAGAAAGTTCTTGTACTGCTTTTATTAATGGAAATACAAACATACTTTCACTTATCATTTGCATACCATCTTTTTCCTCAGTCCAACCTCTAAATTCATCTATATTTAGTCTATCAAGAACTGATTTAACTTCTTGTGCAACTAAGCCATGTTGTAAATCTTCTGTGTTTCTTTCTGAATTTTCGCATCTTATTTCTTTAGGTACATCTTCTTGTTTTTTCCAGTTATATGTAACTGTTCTTAACTCATTAATAAAACCTAAACCTAAACTATTATCTTGTATATTTTCTTTAAGTCTTTCATCAGAACTGTGCGACCATGTTGCATTAGAACCCCATGTATTAGTAATAAATGTACTACCATTACCAATTTTAATTGTGTTTCCTGCTGTAGCTGTTAAATCTGTACCAAAAGTAAATCTACTTGCAGCATCGCCTGAATCAACATCATTGTTTTCACCAACAGATACATTATCGCTACCTGTTGTTATTGAGTCATAATTATTTTTTCCAATACAAGTATTCTTAGCTCCTGTCGTACAAGAACCTAATGCACTTTTACCAACTGCTGTATTATCATCTGCTGTAGTATTAGCATCTAATGCGTTAGCACCTACAGCAACATTATTAGCACCTGTTGAATTATTATCCATAGCAGCAAAACCTACTGCTGTGTTGTTACTAGCAGTTGTATTAGTATCTAAAGCTGATGTCCCTATGGCTACATTTGCTTCACCTGTAGTGTTATCTTTCATGGCTTGATAACCAATAGCAGTATTATGTGAATTAGTTGCAGTTGTAAAGTTTTGTGTTGTTAATGCTTGATAACCTAAAGCAACATTTCTACTGCCTTTTGTGTCAGCATCTAAAGCCTGATAACCAACAGCAACATTGTTACCACCTTCGGTTTGTGCTGCTAGTGCTTCTCCGCCAATAGCTATATTTGTAGCTCCAGTTGTATTAGCACTCATAGCACCTTTACCTATAGCTACATTATGATTTGCTGTTGTGTTTGCTGTTAAAGCACTTCTACCAACAGCAACGTTAAAATCACCTGTAGTATTTGATACTAGAGCACCTGAACCTAATGCTGTATTATCCTCACCAGTTGTATTAACATTTAACGCTGCATAACCAAGTGCAGTATTATTACCTGCTGTGGTGTTAGCACTCAAACTTATATAACCCACTGCCGTATTTCTATCTCCAGTAGTATTAGCATCTAATGCGTTAGCACCAACTGCTACATTATTTGTACCAGTAGTGTTTGCTCCTAGTGCATTCAAACCTACTGCTACATTATTATCTGCTGTAGTATTAGCATCTAGTGCAGCATAGCCAACTGCTGTGTTACTATTACCTGTTGTATTAGCAGCTAATGCTTCAGAACCTATAGCAACATTAGTAGAGCCTGTAGTATTGTCATTCATTGCATTGAATCCAAGGGCTGAATTATTACCTCCTGTGGTTGTCGCTTGCATACTTAAACTACCAACAGAAGTATTAGCTGTTCCTGTAGTGTTTGTTATCAAAGCTATATAACCAACTGCTGTATTGTTTGCTGCAGTGGTGTTGTTTGCTAAAGCTCCAAAACCTATAGCAGTCAAAGCATCACCCGTAGTATTTGCTGTTGCAGCATCTTTACCGACTACTGTGTTATTACTAGCTGTTGTATTTGCATCTAAAGCACCAGAACCTATAGCAATATTATTTGCACCCGTAGTATTTGATGCTAAAGCAGAAGCACCAACTGCTGTGTTGTTGTCTGCTGTGGTGTTTGCTATTAGTGCAGCTCTACCTACTGCTGTATTACTAGCACCAGTGCTGTTATTTACTAAAGCAGAAGCACCAACTGCTGTATTGTCATTTGCAGTTGTTAAAGCAGACAAAGCACCAAAACCAAATCCTGTATTATCTGTTCCTGTCGTTAAAACATCGCCTGCTAAAGAGCCAACTATTGTGTTTTGGTCTCCTGTAGTAAGAGCAGCAAAAACACTTGTTCCTATACCAGTATTATTAGAGGCACTAGATAAAGTTCCTGTACTAGCATCACTACTAATGAGTAAGCCATTAGAAAAATTACTTATATTATATTTAATACCTACGCCATTGATTGTGCTTGAACCTGTAATAGCTCCATCTACTTGTAGGGTAGAAGCCATATCTACAGCACCATCTATATCTACTACATCTAGGTTAGTAGTTCCGTCTACATCTATATCGCCTGAGATGTCTAAAGCTGTGCCAATAAGAGTTTGTGTTAATGTTATTTGACCATTAGCTGCAATAGTCATAGCATCTACATCTGAAGCAGAACCTATTGTCTTACCATCTCCTATAATAATATCATCACTAAAAGTAGCTGTTTGTGCAAAGGTAACACCACCACCATCAGCTATAGTAATGGCATCATCTCCATCAGTAAATTCTATGAGAGGAGTTTGTATAGAAGAACTAGTTTCAATAATGCCACTTGTTTCTAAATTTAAAGAAGCAAAAGCATCTACCATTGCTCCACCAGAACCAGCTCCATCTGAATAAATAACTTTTGTTTTACCAGAAGGTATTGTTACTGTTGCACCAGAACCTTGTTTAATTATTATAGATTGCGAACCACTTGTTCCATTTTCTATAAACCAAAGTTTAGATACTGTATTAGGTCCTATTGTAATAGTGCATGTAGAATCTAATGTTCCTGTATATTTTAAGAACATAGACCTACCAGGGTCTGTTGCTCCATCAGCTATTGTAGTTGTATGTGTATCTGCATTTGTTGTGATACCTTCTGTTCCATAACTAAAAGCTTCTGCTATTAATTCAAGATTTGTATTTGTAGTATCACCCCATGTTCCACTAGCATCGCCAGTAGCCATTTCGTTTAGTCTTAAATCATTTACATATGAACTTGCCATAATTTTTTCCTTTAATTAATTAAGCTACTTCACTCCAGTCTGGAGTTTGTGAAGTAGATACTTCTGAATAATTTGCTGTTTGTGTTGTTGATATATTTTGATAATTTGCTGTTTGTGAATCATCAATTATAGTCCAAATATTTACACCTTGTATTTGACCAGTAGAAAATATTCCAGTTACATCAACAAGTGCTTTAGCTATAACTGTTTCACTACCTAAAGATGTTGTTCCTTCTAAACCAGTAACTGATAATATATTAACACCTATAGTAGTTACTGTTCCTAGTCCACTAGTAGCACTTAAACCTGTAGGAGATACTGTAGCTCCAGCAGATACTGATTCATCACCTAAAGTTCCTGCACTAGCTTCGCCTGATACACCTGTTACTGCTGCACCTGCTGTTATAGCATTACCTAAAGCTGATGTTCCTACATTACCTGTAGCAGAAATATTTGCTGCAGCTAATACACTTTCATCACCTAATGCAGATGTTCCTGTATTACCAGTAATAGATATATTAGCTGAACCAATTACAGTTTCACTACCAAGTGCAGATGTTGCACTAACTCCAGTTATACTAACTAAAGCTTTTGCTATTACTGTTTCGCTACCAAGTGCAGTAGTTCCTGCAACTCCTGTAACTTCAACTGGTATTGGATTAGACCATTCACCTTGTCCCCAGGTCCCTCGACCCCAACCAGTTACATTAGCCATAAGCTACTAAGCTATTCTTATAATTGCATTTGAAGCATCTGCTGCTGGAAATTGAATAGTAAAATCTCCTGCTGTAGAAGTTTTATCACCGCCAAATGCTAATACAGCAACAGAAGGGTCTCCTGATGCACTATCATTAAATATTAAAGCTCCATTAGCGGTTATAGTTGCAGTGCTAAAAGTTAAATCTGCAAAATCTGTTAATGCTGTTGTGCCAGAAGTTGTTGGTGTTACATTAGTTAATGCACCACCTTTAGCAGTATATCCTGTTCCACTAACTTCATTACTTGTTGTATAAGCAGTTGTACTAGCACCTAATGATGCAGAACTTGTATATAAAGCAAGATTAAATGTATTACCGCTTGTTGCAGTAAAATTGTGTGTAGCTGTCATTAATTCTTTTTTAAATGAAGTACACATTGCTTGTGAAATTGCCATTAAAGTCTCCTAATAATATCAGCCATATCTTTATGACCTTGTTTTTGTAATAATCCTGCTACAGTAGCTCTATCACTTGCTATAGCTTGTTTTAAATATAATAAAACAACTTGTGTCATATTATCTTTAAATGCTTCTGCCTGTGCTCTTACTTCAGGAGTAGCATTTTCACTAATACTAATAAGTCTTTCCATTATTCTTTCTGTCCAATATTCTGGACTTAAACCTTTATTGTTAGTGGTTTGTACTTTTACATCACCTATTGTTGGTTTAATATCTACTGAAAACATTATGTTACCTGTTGTCGAACAGGACCTGTTCTATAATTATCTTTAGTATTTTTTCCCTCAGCAAAAACTTTTAATCTTTGTATTGCTTCTTGAAATCTTTTATCATAATTTGCCATAACATCTGGCTCTCCTTTCATAAAAGTATATGCTTCTACTAATGAACCATATAATAAACAATCTGGTGCATTTGTTCCTAAATAACTTGTACCATCTCCACTTGTTGTAATAGATGTAGGTGTATATTCATAATGTAATTCTGCAGATAAGTTTGAGTTTGGAGTTGGTGCTACTATAAAAGTATCTTCATCAAATCTAGCATAATATTTAGGTATTCCTGTTGTTGAACTATTAGGATATGCTTCTCTAATAAAAGCTACATCTTTAAATAATAAATATTCAAAACCACTATTGTCTACAGCTAATGAATGTGCAGATAAAAAATCTGTCGGTGTTGATAAATATTGATTACCAGATGTTAAAGTACCTGTAACATTTTTTCTAAATACTGGTAAAGATACAAGTTTTTGTATTCTATCTTCTGTGTTAACAATAAATTCATCTAAGTTATTTACAAAAGTTGTTTCTGTATTATTAGTATAATCTTGTATTGCTGTTTTTAATGTTGTAAATGTTAATGCCATTATTCTGTACTCACTTTAACTATACCTATTTCTAACTTTAATATTAAACCTGTTCCTGAAACTGGGTTAAATCCATAATATTCAGTAGATGATTTTTCACCTCTATCAGGTCTAGGATTATAAAGTGATTGATTGTCTGATGTATCTACCTCACCAATTTTTAATTGAGGATGGTCTATATCTAAACAATAAGGACAAACTCTTAATCCATTACGAATACTATCTTGTATTTCATATTTTAAATCTTTTAATTTATAGGTGAATCCACATCTATCACAATCACCTAAAGCTTTTTTTCCTAGAGCATAACTCATCTGTAAACATTCATATCAGGCACAAATTTCACAGGAGCTCTTTCTCTATCTGCATCGCTTACATCATTCCAAAGTTCATCGTATCTTTGTTTAATCATTGGAACTCTATTTACTGCTTCTGGTATTTTACAAGCTAAATTATATGCTAGTGCATAAGTAAGACATGGTAAGTATCTACTTGGAACATCTGCATTATTACTAGCTACATTACCTGCATCTTCTATTCTTTTAATATAATCATAAACTAAAGTATATGTTTCTGTGTCATCAGGGGTTGACCATAAAACAATATTATTAGAACTAGTGCCTTTATCAATAAAAAATTGAGTTGGTTTAGATTGTAATAGTTTTACAGCTTGATGATTATATTCTGTTCTTGATATTCTATTAAGTCTTTGGTCAAACTGATTAGAAGTATCTCCTGCATCAGTTCTAATAAAAGCATCTATAACTTCAAGAGCAGAAGATTCTATTGCATAACTACTTGTGCCAGCAGTAAGTGTTTGCGTAGCTTGTTCTATTTTCCAAAGATTTAATCCTTTATTTTGCCATTCTAAAAATATAAGATTTAAAGCTCTTTTAGCTCCTTTGTAATCATAACCAGAACGTAGTTCACTACCGCACAAATCATAGGCTTCTTCCATGATGTCAGCTAAATCTAATGTAAATGCTGTTGTTCCACTTGTTGCCATTATTTATCCTGTATTAACACTTCCACCTTCTACGAGCCTGTCTAATTCTTGAATTAGGGTCATTTCTAGTTTTAGCTGAACTTCTTTTTAGTTGTCCTAAAGACCTTGCACAGTAAGATTTTCTGCGTTTTGCAGCCTTACTACCTTTTTTTACTTTACCTGTTACTGCTGTTTTTAACTTAGAACCAGGATTTAAACGCCTATAAGCTTTTACACCAGCTTTAGTCATGCCAGCACCAGATTTAGTAGAACGAAAGTTCTTTTTATTTCTAGCAGGCATTTTAGCCTGTTTTCTTATAGGCATAAGTATTAGTTAAGATTTACCGCCTTTCATAGCATATTTAGTATTTTTACCACCCATCATGCCACCTTTAGTTCTCATCATAACTTTTTTACCTGCAGCATAACCTTTATTTTCCATAGGCATATCATTAGTCATTTTAGTATTCATACCCATACTAAACATTCTTTTAACATACTGTTTATTAGATTCAGCACCCATTTCGGTTGCTTTTAGTTTTCTGCCACCAGACATACCATATTTTGTATTTTTACCACCTTTCATACCATATTTTGTGTTTTTACCACCCATCATTCCATATTTTGATTTTTTACCTGCCATAATTAACTCCTTTATTTTTTAGCTACAGTTTTTTTCTTAGCTGTAGTTTTTTTTGTTGTTTTTTTCTTTTTAGGTTTTTTACCACCTACATAAGCTTCATTTATATCAGGTGTTGATGGGTCATCAGCTACATAATGTCCTTTATCGTCTCTAGCTCTAACACCATTCATTTCATCACACTTACGTTGTGCATCTTCTAAGTCTGGGTCAGGACCAAATATTGGTTTCCAGATACCATCTCCTGAATTTTCTAAAACTTTGTATTGTGGTGGAAATTCACCAGTTTCTGATATTATATAATTATCCATAATAAATCCTATTAATCGGAATACACTTTAATCATTTCTAAAGTAATAGAATAAGTGTCTCCTGAAGAGTGTCCTTTAGTAGTAAGAAGAATGTCTCCTGTTTTACCACTACCTGCGTTATTTGGTAAACCACCAAAATCTTTAAAATCCATATGCCCATTACTACTTTCAGCAAGTTCCATTAAAAAAACATTACTTGTAGCATCTAAAAATAATTGAACAGACATACCAACGATAGCATGGCTAACTCGCATTACTCTAACTTCAGAACAAGCTGTGCCTGCTGAATTAGAGGTTAAAGCAGATACATCTACTTTAGCTACTGCGGATTCTCCCGTGCCATCGCTGACATTGGTAAATTTCATAACGCAATTTCTTTCACCATCAATAATGGTTTGTGAAGTTACTGCATCAGCCATAATTTACTCCTTATGCTATTTGAACGTATTCAATAATAAATGTAAAAGAACCTGCTGTTGTAGCATCTACTGTATTAGTAATGTTACAAAAAATAGTTCTTTCAGTATCTGTATATTGAACAGAAGCTGGAGCTGTTGTGCCATCTTGGGTTTGTAAAACTAAACTAGTTACAGTTACATTGTGAGCAACAACAGTTGTACCGCCATCAAGTATTTCATCAGTTTGAGCTGCAACAATTTGTGCACCTGAACTAGTTGTACCTACTTCATATCCAATATCACCTGTTCCAATAACTGGAGAAGTATCACAAAATATTTTAATGTCTGTAATGATTGTGTTTGCTGGTTGTGTGAATTCGCCTATAGATGGTGAATCTCCTGCTGTAGTATTTACTGTTACACCAGTTGCAAAACCAACATGTTTTACATATTTATTTGTAACAATACCTGTAGATGCAATAGTTGCTACGTCTGTAATTGCACCTGTGCTTGAATTTTTTGAAATGACCTTGAATCCGCTTTTCGGCTCTTACTGGTCCAATAAAAGTTGTGTTAGCCATAATTTTCTCCTAAAAGAAGTATCTATCATCTTGGCAAATGTCTGCTAGGTCAGTTGATAGATTGTTAATAAAATACCTAGATTTGTAATATAACATAAAAAAGGGGAGCTTGTGCTCCCCTTTATAGTTCTTACGAACTACCTGGTGAACCAAAGATACCTAGTGGGTCAGATACACCGAAAGAATATCTTTCTCTCGCTTTATATCTAACATTACCAGTATCGAAGTCTCCATCCATAGTAGTAGTCATAGGTGCTCTAACAAAATGCTTCATTCCGTCAGGAACATCAGTAGTGATAAAGAAAGCATTAGTATCAGTTAAATAATGATTAACTGAATAACCTTCTGGAATCACTCCATTAGTTTTGACTGCATTTATGTCATTGTCAGCAGTTCCTACTCTATAATCACTTTGTAACAATCTAGTTGCTACAAACTGCAAGTCTGAAGGAATTATAAGCTTCCTAGCTTTTGCTGCAATTTTTAGACCTCTTTCATCAACATACTTGCCTATTTGAATGATTGCATCTTCTAAAGATGTTTCATTTAAATCTGCTGCTACTGATGGTCTATTACTATTAGTTCCGCCACTTACAAGTGGGTGAGCTGTGCTAAATAAAGCGACACCATCCCCTGAAGAAAAAGTAGTTGAGAATCCATTATTTAATGGAAACGCTGCTTTTACTTGTTTTGTATAAGACATAGCTCTAGCTAATGCTTTAGTATATCTAGCAGATACTGATACATAAAGGTTATCCTCCATGGCTTCTTCAGTAATGCTGAATCCTAAACCAATAGTTTCATGCGTATATCTAGCGACAAAAGATTCTTGTGCAGTATCATAAGTGATAGCTGAACCTTCATCTTTTACTGGAGCTGCTCCAAAACCAGATAACTTTAACTCTTCTTCGAAACTTCTTTCAGAGTTTTCAGTTACATAGATTTCTTCATGCTCGTTCTCATAACGATTATATTCTTCGCCGAATAATGCGTTAAGACCAGGTAAGAGTTGTTTTAACTCGTTAGCTCTTGAAATAGCTGCCATAATTTACTCCTTAACCTATACCTGTTGTATTTAACAACTGGTGTCCAACATTAAACATAACTAGTACATCAGTAAATGAATCACCAACTGCACTATCAGGTCCGTCAACAAAGTCAACGACTTTTAATGGTAGTGTGTTGGTAGTAGCTGCTGTACTCCCATCGACTGCGTTTTTGCTTGTACCTATTGCTGTACTTCCTGCAGTTTGCACAACAGCACAATTCTTGCCAAGGTCATCTTGTCCAAGAGTTTCGTCTGATTGCATTTGCATTAGTATGAATGGGTCAGTAGCTACATACGCAACAATATCATCTGCAGCAGTTGAAGCTGGATAATATTGATTTGGTGTAAATTGACCTGTTGTTGGGTCTGTATAAGCACAACCAAGGAAAACACCAATAGGTGTTAAAGATGTAGTACCAGTATCTTTTTGGATAGTGGTATTAGGGTTATCATCACCCCACTTTACAAAATCACCAAAAAATATTGATGTGCCAAAAGCATTTTTAATTTTGTAATGTGTAACTTTTCCTTGATATGGACTTCCAACTACAGTACCAACGGGTCTTGCTCCAAACGGAGCTGCACTTGCTGCCATAATCTTCTCCTAAAAAAAAATTAATTAAAATTAATATATCAAGAAACTATGAATCTTTACCAAATGTTGTTCGTGATTTTCTTTCAAAAACTTGTTTAGTAGCCATCCTAGAATCTTGGTCTTTAAAATATGTGTTATCTACAGATTCCATTTGAGATTGAGCTAAATTATCAAAGTATTCATCTCTAGCTTTCGCTTTTTCTTCTGGCATCTTACATAACAGTTGTCCACCAATTTCTACATTACCTTTTTTTGACCATTCAGAATTGTGGTCCATCATATGAATTTGAAGTTCTGGGTGGTCCTCTAATTTACAAGGTAACCATCCTTCCCTAAATTTTCTTGATACATTAGGATTATCAGTAGTGCCTAAAAGGCTTGTTCTAATATACCTAAATACCCATCCTTCTTGTGGTGTAGGTGCTGGTAGGTTTGATGGATTTTCCCAACTTTGTATGCGTTGGGTAGCCTCTCGGCTTTCTATTTCCCTAGGGGAACGCTGTTGTGATTGCTCAATGCTATCACTTTGTATTTCTTTATTATCTTCTTCGGACATTTTAAGTCTCCTTTAATAATTGATTTGCATATTGCTCAGGCGTTATATTAAGTCGCTTTGCGAGAGCAACTTGGGACTGAGTAAGATGTATTTTGCGAGGTGTTTTACCGCTATTCCTCGTTGCGGGTGCTACAGGATTGGTTACCTGTCTTTTAGGTGCAATTTCAACTTCTTCTGTTTCCACAGGTTCTTGTTGTGTTACACCAAAAAAATTTGGAAATTGTTCTCTCATTTTAGTATCTATCTCAGAATAATATTTCTGAGAATCTTTTGCAGGGTCTATACCATTAGCTTGTAATGTTTGGTCTATATACATAGCATATGATGTCATTTGTTTATGTGTTGGGTCGGTGCCCATAAACCAAGGATTATTTTTAGACCATGCATCCATATCTGGGTCAGTAGGTTTTTCTACTTGTGCTTCTTGTTCTACATATTGAGAAGCTACATTAGTTTGTAATTGTTCTGCATAATTACCAGCTTGTTGTTCTGCTAAAGTAGCTTGTGCAAGTTCTGCTTGTGCACTAGCCATATTTTCTGCATTACCTTCTTCGTATGCTTTTTTAAATTTTTCTTGTGCGTTATATTTTGCCCATTGAGCATTATTAAGTGCTTGTTGATTTAATACATCGCCACCTTGTGATACTACACTTTGTAACTTTTGATTTTCTGACATCAAAGTTTTTAAAGCTCTAGTAGCTTCTTGTGATTCTCTTAGAGCTTGTTCTTTTGCTCTACGTTCTTCGTGAAATTCATATTTAATTTTATTAATTCTTTCACCAGCTTTTTTACTATAATCTGCAATTTCTTTATCTAGTGCATCATCATCAACAGGTTCTTCCTTAGTTTCTACTTTTGGAGGTCTCCTATCTTCTTCTGGTCTTTCATCAATAACTTCTACTTCTATATCTTTTACAGAAGCTGTATTAATTTCATTAGCTACACCAAAAAATTTATCTTCTGATGTTTGTTCATTAATTTGGTCAGTTGGTTGTTCAGATACTGGTTCTGGGTTTGTATCTATAACTTGCTCTATACTTTCATTCATGCTCTAACTACTCCTGTTGGGTCATCGACTACTGCTTCTACAGTATCATCGTTAATTAAACGAAACTCTTTACCATACATTTTCATACGAGTACCTGAATAAGCTCTAAAAATTACCCAATCACCTTCTTTGCACCAAGGTCCTGTTGGAAACCTTTTTTTATCACAATAAGCTTCTGTGCCTAGTTTTAAAACATAACCACAGATATTTGAAGTTTCTTCATCTACTCTAGTTTGACTAGCTTTTATGATTCCACCATCTGTTGTTTCTTTAGCTTCAGGCATAGCTATAAGTATTTTCCAACCTTTAGGAACTGGTAGTTGGCTTTTTACAGCTTCACTAGGTTCTGGTTTTTTAATACTATCTGGTTTTGGGATATTTATTTTTTTTGCTTTATCCATATATTGCACGACTTTAAGGTGTCGAGTTCCTATTTTTTTAAGTGTTGTTCTTTCCAATCAAGAACTTCACGTTCTGCAAGAGCTAAACCTTCTATAACTCCTGTCATTCTTTTATATTCAGGAAAGTCTTTACAACTTCCTGTTGAGATATGGTCTGAACATTCATTCATAGTATCTCTTAATCTTTTAATTAAAAAAGTAGATAGTGATTGCTCATTAATATCATTACTCATTCAATTTGCTATCATCAACTAAATCTTTTGCGATGTCAAGACCTTTCTTGTAATCATCTAAAACTTTATCTTCTGTCTTTTCTTGTCTATCTAGCAAATCGCTAGCAATCTGCTGTCCCATTTTTAAACCAGTAGCTTCTTGTTGAGCTTTTATTCTTTGTTCTTCTAGCTCTTTATTAGCTACAGCTTTAGCAGCATCTATAGCTAATTTACTTTCATCAATTTTAATCTTACCTTGTACTTGTGCTTCTTTGATTTCAAGTTCTTTTTGTTTAGCTAGTATTAATGGGTCTTGTGCTTGTTCTTGTATTCTTTGTTGTTCTGCTTGTGCAGCATTTGTTGTTGCTACTCTTTGTGCAGCTTCAGCTACTAGAACTGATATACGTTTTTCTACATCTGCTGGTAAAGGTTCTCCGACTGGAGGTAACTCTACACCCATTTCTCTTTCAACTTGGTCTCTAAACTGCAATGCAAGATGTTGCATAATATAATCTGAACCAGCACTTTGTATAACTTGTGCATTTGGACTTTGTTGTACTTTAGCTTGAACATTAGGGTCTTGTTGTGCAGAAGTTAATGTTTGTATATGAGCTTCATGGTCTTGGAACTCAAATGCTTGAACTGGTTTACCATTTAAAATATTTTGCACTGCTGTAACTGGGTCAACTGGTAATACATCCTCTTGTGGAGGAACTATTGTTTCTGCATCTTTAATTCCTAATACTTCAAGCATCTGTCTATGTAATTGACCTAAATCATATAACTGTGGTGCTTGTTGAGCTAACTGCATAGCGGCTTGATATTGCATAATTCTTTGAGCCATAGTTGCAGCATTTGGGTCTGATACAGGTAATACATCTACTCTTGCATCAAAGTCTTGTACTTTAATTTGTTGTCCCACTTCTACTTCATATGGATAGGCTGGTTCTGTAAAGTCTTTAATAACACCTACTAATATCTCAAACTCTCTTTTCATTGAAGCATGAAGTCTAGCTTGCACAGCAGACATAACTTTCATGTTTCTTTCTAATAATGCTAGTGTCGTTCCTACTGGTGCTTGGCTATTCATATCAGATGTTTTCATATCTGAGATACTTGCAAACCTTTTACCTTCTTCTACTATATTTTGTAATAAAGAAAATAATGTGCCTGAAGGTTCTTTATAAGGTAAGAATGTAATATTGTCTCTAATAGCACCACCTGGAACATCTACATCTCTAAATTCACCTGGCATAATAGGACTATCATCACCTTTAATACGCAGTCCTCTAGCTTTTAAACCGCCTGGTAAATTACTTAAAGTTCCTGCATCTACTAATTGTCTTAGTATTGATGTAGCTGACTTAGCTAATCCACCAATCATGTGTATTAAACCAAAGCCATAAAAACCTAATCCTGGTAAATACTGATAATGAACAAAATGCATCCTTCTTATCTTTGCAGGGTCATCTTCATAATAGTTTCTTCTAATACTAAGAATAATTCCTGAAGGACTATCTATTGTTACAACATAGGGTAAAGCTATACCTGTATCTTGACCATTAGCATCTTTATCTTCAAAACCTTTTAAATCTAAGTCTACTTGCATTTCTAAGATAGTATGACGAGTATCATAGTCATAGCTTTCTGATTCACCAGTCATTTCATTATATTTTTTAGTAATATCTGAGGATGATGGTGTTGCATCAGGAAGTTCTATATCTCTATAGAAACCATTAACTTGCATCTTTCTTATATCATTAGATGATTTTTTCATTACATGAGTAGCTCTTTCACAAGTTTCTAAATCACTTGCACCATAATTAACTACTACATCTTCAGCAGGTACAAAAATACCGCTTGGTCTATTTAATGTTGGGTCAAAATATATTTTTCTAAATGCTGAACCTGCAAGTGGTAGTGAAAATAACATCTTTTCTGTTTCACTTCTGTATTCAGTCATTTCATAAGTAAGCAAGTAATTAAGATAATCTTGCACTCTTTGACTTTGTTTTTCTTTATCAGAATCTATAGTGCCTACTATTTTAGTTCTTACAGGACCTGCAGCAGGAAATATTTCTGATATAGCTTGTGATTGAAATTTTATAACAGCTTCACTCAACATAGGATGAAATACACCACAAGCTCCAGACCAAGGTGTAGTTCTTTCTTCTATTTTTAAACCTAACTGGTCTAAACCTTTAACATAGGTTTCTTCCCAGTCTGACCTTGAATCTTTATCTGATTGATATGCACCTATTAATTCATTACCCATAGAAGTTAATTCATCTTCATCAATAAAATCAACTAAGTTTGAATCAAAACTAGCATCTACCATATTAGATGCACTAGGGTCAAAATCAATAATCATACCACCATCATCGGTTTCTGTTGTTTCTACTTCTATATCTAATTCTGGTTCAGGGTCCATTTCTACTAGACCATCTACTGGCGTAGCAGGAACAAATTGTTTTTCTATAGCCAATATAATCTCCTAGTAATAATCTGCTGTTCTGTTATGTTCTATTGGTTCATCTTCTTCATCAGAATCAAGAGGAACAAAACCACCTTGCCTAAATCTTAATAATGCTTGCGTACTGCTATCAACTAAATCATCATGTTCCATATTAGGAAAACCAGCAAACTCTTCTATAACTTCTTCTGCCCATCTGGTTTCAGGTGCCCAAACAACGCCTGAAGCAAACAAATCTGATACAGCATTTACTCTTGATATTTTGTCATTACCACGACTAGGTGTATATTCTTGTACTGGTATGCCTGTTTGTCTAAGTTCAAAGATTAAAGGTAACCCTGCAGCCTTAGCTTCTACAATAAAAGCATCAGGTTTATAAGCATTATACTTTTCAAAAGCCATTTTCTTTAAATCTGGGAACTCTAATCTTTCTTTATAAGCATCTAGTAGTATTAGTTGTGGAGCAACAAAACCATCATCGTTTTCTTTATAAAAAACACCCCAACTTGTACAAGCTGAATAGTCAGCTCTTTGGTTTTTTAAAAAAGCTGTGTCCCATGATTGAATAATAAACTCACAATCAGGGGGATTTCTACCTTCCCATGTTCTCCACCATTCTCTTTTAACAAGAGCACCTTCTTCAGAAGTAGGGTCTTGTTGATATTGAGCCATCCACTTAGAACTAGGCAATTCAGCCTTCAAAGCTTCTAACTCTTCCAATTTCCAGAAAGCATCCCACAAAGGTTTACCAGAAGGTAAGATTGCAGGTAGTTCAATTACTTCCCATTGGTCGGCTCCGCCACGCTTTATACTAGCATCTACAACTTGACCAGTTAAATCCTTGTTATGCCATCTTGTCATCACTACAACGATTGCACCATTAGGCTGTAAACGCTGTCTAGGACCAGATGTGTACCATTCATAGGTACGATTAAAGACATTTATGTCTGCTGAAGCTCCTTCTTGCTCTGAGTGCGGGTCATCTATGATGAGTAGGTC
>VTLG01001123.1_pt1 | contig 18215 bp, 16 predicted proteins | sample 4694571 | NCBI WGS metagenome assembly VTLG01 (sample SAMN12604809, study PRJNA352737) | marine metagenome | biome: ENVO:00000447; feature: ENVO:00000209|ENVO:00000569|ENVO:01000036; material: ENVO:00002151; isolation source: viral sequences binned using virsorter ... | reverse complement strand
TCCACCAAGAAGTCCACCAATAACAGTTCCTTCAGAACAATCATTAGTATCTACATCCTCATAGATTGTAGTATGTCTACGATAACGTCTTCCTGCTGTATCTGGATTAGGATCTTCAGTATAAGGGTACTCTGCACAAGGAACTTCAACAGTCTCCTTCCAAGACTTTACATATCCAGGATTATCTTCTGTACCTGGAACATACTCTTCTCTGTACTCACTTCTAAAACAAGTACGTTCCTCAGACCATCCAGGTTGTGATTCTCTTGCCACTGCAGGAGTGCAGGCACTAAGAGCAATAAGAGCAGCAAGTGCGATTTTCATGACTTTACAGCGGGTTCAGTGTATACAAGGAGGTCATCATCAATTTCATCTAAGACCTCACGGCAGAGTTTCAGAACATTCATGAATTCCTCAGGAGTATCGCATTCTATCACCTTCTCAGTACCATCACTACTAAGAAGATAAAAGGAACGAGCAGTGGTGTTAACCACGCAGCGTGTAAGGTATGCGTCTTCTTCAGGCATGAATTCCTTCGTCCTACATTTATATATTATGATACTATGGAAAATCTGTCAATCAACCTTGTGACAGTTCTTCAGCCTCCACACTGTAGAAACAGTTAACTGCTGTTCCTGACTGGGATCTTACTTCGATTCTCCATGTATAATCGATTGTCTTAACAAATAAATCTTGTGCCACACCATATGGTGTCAAATGAACCACAATACTATCAGGATTTACCTTACCTACCCACTCATCAGGAAGATTAATAACCGATGCATTGGTTAGTTTGCCGCTAAGTTTCATCTTAAATTATAACCTATTTGGTTATCCTACACTACTAATAACCTATTGTCAAGTCTATGGCATCTTTTGAGCACGTTCCCATGAACCATTGATATAATAATTAATCTCACTAGTATCTTGCCTTACGCATATTGAACCATCTACTTGAGGAAGAGTAGATAAACCAGCAGAATTTGCAACTGTAGGAATAATACCTACAGGTACATCAGTTAAAGAAGCACCAGAACCAACAAAAGAATGTGCTGTAACAATCCCCAAGTTATCTAAATTAGTACCAATACCAACCCCATACTCAGGACCATTGGTTTGCATATCAGCAACGGTAGTAGCACCTTTACCAACTGTATCATCTATCTGACTAATCCACTTTGTCATAATGTCCTCCTATCATAATGGTATCCTGCAATAGAATACTGTGTATTGTCCCCAGGATAGTCCTCAGGACTCTTTCCTTCATATTCTACTATAAGTTGCTCACCGTCCTTTCTCTCACCGTACACGTGATAGAAACAATCAATGGGCATACCTCCATTTGATTGAAGATATATCTTCTCAGCATCCCATCTCTTCACAATAATATCTTGATGTGCTCCGATAGGTTGCAACTGTACTGTAATACTATCAGTATGAACTAAGTCTTTCCAATACTCTGGTAAAACAATCTCTTTCTTATTCCTACACCGTCCACGTGTATAGATGGCACCCTCTGGGCCTTCTAAACAAACATGCCTGAGTCTATATCCCTTCTCAGTTGGGTGCTCAATATCAAATCCTTTCCATCCTTGTACGTTAATAACACTACCAGTACCAACAAAACCTGCTCCCACTAGTCCTGCAAATGTATTTGCTGTTAAGTGACTAGTATGTAAGGTACCATTATTAATAGTTTGATGCCCTTCAACAACCAATGCATTAGGTGCTTCTGTTCCCTTAATAAGAACTGTTTCTTGAGTACCACCTTCTGCAACTAGTACATTTAAACTCTCTGGATCACGAAGTATTACTGTAGCAGTACCTTGTTGCTGACGACTCTTAGCAACCATTAATGTTGCTTCACCCTTATCAAATGTTTCCTCTCCTACATGAACAACACCATCAATATCACAACTACCTTGAAGGAGGTCATTACCTGCTCCAATAGCCTTTTGTTGAGATGGTTTCTGATATGTACCACCACCAACTACTAAATCTTTTAGTACAACAACGCTATCTTGAAACCAAGCCATTTAATTATCCTCCTTAACCATGCTCTTTAATTAACTCTACGGCTTTCTCCCTAGAGATTCCCTGATTTGACATCTGACTAATCCTTTCCTCATCAAAAGCACTTAATCCAGGAGGTTGTGGTAACTTATTAGTTAGATTACCTTTCAAATCAGAAGCAAGATTCTTAGCATCATTAAATTTTTCTTTCGCCTTATCCATAATCTTATCACTCAAAGAAGGTGTCGTATCTCCAATAGGTGGTTCCTCTACAGGATCACTCATAGAAGCAGGTACATACCATTCAGGTTCCATTAAATCTGATTTCTTACCACGACGAGAACTATATGATGTCATATGACAAATACCTGTAATAAAATCAGTCTCAACATTACTAAACAATCTTAGCATATTAGTGCCTTCAATGTCAGTAAGATCTGTTGCTATTATTTTACACTCAGTTCCTGCAGTCAATTCAATATTTTCATTACAGTTTACAGTAAAGTTTCCATCCTTATCATGATCTGCATCACCTTGTATATCAAAGTTAATATTTTTTGCTTTGATATTTAAGTCACCATTCGCTACCTCAATATCAAGATTACCATTATCTACCTGAATAACAAATGCTCCGTTACCTTTAGAGTCAGGAAATTCCTCACTCTTGGCCTCACGAGTCATCATTTGACCACACTTAACGTCTATCCCTTCAGGTGCTTGAATCTGAGTTCTTAATCCTATCTCACTATCAATCCCACCCATCAAAATGTGATGGCGAGTATCATATCTATTCTCTAATAGAATAGAATGCTTCTGCTCTTTCTTATCAATACCACCAAGAGATATCCTTGCATCAGGAGTAGTCTTTGCCCATGCAAAGATGGTATTATATGCATCCCAGGCTTTAGTTTTTTTCATTAACTCTCTTTAATAAAGATGTTCTTGCCGACACAATCAATAACCTCAACCATTTGAGAGGGTAGTAATCCTCCATCAGGTGGAGTGTCATCTACCTCCAAGGTACATTCAATGTCAGCACCAGAACCAAACTCACTCTCAATATTTATCACAGGATAATCAACTAGTCCCGTGATATTAGGACGATTGAGTCCAAGTATCTCACCGTTAGGTCCAAGTAATGGTTCACATGGTATACCATTAATCATAACTGAATCACCAGGATTATATCCACTACCACAAGGTCCTATTATAACATCCTTTACCTTAAGGACAGTAGGAGTTCCTGCTGTAGGTGGTGGAGTTGGAGTCTCACTTGGTGCCGTAATCTCACCACCACAAGGAAGTTCGTATCCTATAGTTGTAGTAGGCCTGAATACCTTTCTTACCTCATCAACAAATTGTGTTGCCCACTCACAATAATGTTCTTCCTTAACTATTGGGCCAGCCTTTCTTGCACCCGCAATAAATCCTTTCCATATATCTTTCTTCAAACATGCAAAGGCAGCTGGATGTGGTTTCTGATTTAAATTATTACGATACTTAGTATATTCTTCCTGACTTAATGGAGTAATTTTCTTTGCTCTTGTCTTCTTTGTTGCGGGTTTAGAAACTGAGTTAACTTTAATAGTATGAATCTCAGTACCACGTCTGACATCTGCTTGTGTCCATTTAGTACCACTAATCGTAATACTATCCAATGCTTTACTCTTATACCCAGGAATATCATTCCAATTATATTTCAAAGTAACTGTTCCAGTACCATTAACATCTAACTTAGTGCCATCCTGATTAAACGTAGCAGTTACACCACCTGTTGTACTCTCAATTGTAAATGCACCATTAACATCAAATCCACCAGTTGGATTATCATCATACTCAAGTCTAGTATTACTATGCTTACGCAAACCAGATAAGTTCTCATAGATAATTGGTAAAGAACTCTGTCCTGTAGAACCAGGAACTGTATACTCCTCTGTCTCACAACTAATACCCTTCGTCATCTGTTTAAGATACCTCAAGTATCCTTCTACCTGAGCACTCAGTCCTTTCTTATCAACATACTTCCTTGCATACTTGTAAGGTTCAGCATTATGGAAGTCTGTCAACCGTGCCTTATCTTTATCACCATACTCATTATAAACTTTAACAATCTCACGAACTAATATATTTCTCTCAGTACCAGGTATATGTCCCTCTTGTTCAGTGAATGATCGTTCACCATTCTTTTCCCTATACCATCTAGTAGGCCTATAGTCTGCCCATTTATCCTTTGTTATCTTAGGTGCACATGGTAAAGGAGTCTTCACTAACTCAAACCCTTCTGAATTAGTTGCTAGTCCTTGTCCAATAGCCTCAGTTGTTTCATCATCATAAGTACATACTTTAATATTCAATTCATATAATCTTCCTGCTTTGTCCTGACATCTCTTTAATACAGTCTCACCATTAAACCAATCCTCAGTACCAGTTACATACTTAATATCAATAAGTTTATACCACTTAGTCTTTACTGGATCTAAATTACCAGCAGCATATGAATAACCAAATGGTGTACTATAAACCTCTACAACATAATCAAATACAAAATAACGATAGTTATTTAAAGAAAGATCATAAGGTTTTGCCATCTGTTCTTTAGTTAACCCAGTATTATGATTGTATGCTCCTCTAAAAGTCAACCTTGTTCCATCAGCAAGATCTGCTCTCCATGGATCAAGAGTTCTATACTGCTCACCTAAAATATTCTTTACTAATCCACCACCACTAAGATTACTGTCTGATTGTGCTCCTACTTCTTGTCTTGTCTGAGCCCATGTTCTTCTACCTGCAGTACCAAACTTACCAAACTCTTCTGTCCTTCCTTCAATATTAACAAGTTCTGCTTGCTTAAACATATCTATTATCTCTGTGTTACCTCCAAGATCTGCATTAACATTCAACCAAATACCTGTCTGTCTCTCAAGAACATTACTAATCTTTCTATCAGTAACAGCATCACGTAAACTTAAAACAGGACCAGCACCCAAACGTGAACCATCTGTTACCTTAGAATAACCTTTAAACCCCTTCTTCAAATCAATCTGCAATGACTTAATCCTACCTGGATTCTTACCACCACTACTCATTACAGGAAGTTGTCCCCATTTAGGATTGTCCAACAACTTCTGCATATTCCGTCCGATAGCACCATTCATACGAGTCACAAAGTAACCCTGCTTTCCTCTATTAGGATCACCTTCAAGGAAAAATCTAATATCAGCATCACTATAACCTTCTTCCTTTGCTCTCTTCAAATCATTACCTGCACCGAAACCAGGTTTATTCTTTCCTTCTGCTCCTTGAGGTCCAGGTATAATAACATCGCCACTATTGGTATCAAAGGTATGCATGAACCGAATAGCAGCATAATTTACTACTCGACTTGATGTATCTCCAAGTACTGATTCACCATCAGTTTTGATTGTGCTAGTAGGTACCTGACATTTTGTACCAGCAGGAAGATAAACTACACCTCCAGGTGGTATCTTAATACCAGTTCCAGGTTCAAATGCATAATAATTACCTTGCTTATCTTTTATAACTGTGTCACCTGCTTTTGCAAACGAAATCCCTTGCCCACCAACACTACCATCAGGAGTAGCAATGTAACCAACTCCAGCACTATCAATAGTAATCTCAATAACACCCGATGAACCTGTTGTTCTCAACTCTGCATTACTTAAATGTGCATGAGCAATACACCCTCTACCCAATCCACTTGGATCATTAACAACTACAAAAGGAGGTGTTTGATATCCCTTTCCAGGTCTAGTCATTTGAATGGCAAGAATAGAACCACTCTTACCAACAACAGCATTAGCAGTCGCTCCTGTACCACCGCCACCATATATCTCTACTAATGGTGGTCCATTTAATGATGGTCCAGTTTCACATCCACCACCACTATCTCTAGATATTAATTTCTGTGCTTCAAAAGCACCCTTAACAAGTGAACCACTACCTGGATAGATAACATCCGCTGCCTGTAATGCAGCATCTAATGTAGCACCACCATCCAACATAGTCTTAGTAGATTCAAAAACAGAATCTCCTATAGTTCCAGGTAAATCTTTGAATGATTGTAAATTCTTTGCCTTACTTAAAACGTCAGTAACAGCACCCAGTCCACCTAAGTCACCTATATGATCACCTGCAAGATTGACAGCCGTACTAAAGATTGAATTGTTCTGAGTGAAATTACTAATACCACTAGACAACTGTGTCAAAGCACTACTAGAGTTAGCAAAACTCTCAATAGCGCCGCCCATCTTAGCCATAGTAGGTGCTATTGCAGCACCACCTTTACTTATATTTCTTCTCTTTACTTCAGGAGGAGGTAATGGTTTGTGTCCAACAAATAATTTCTTATAAGATGATTTGAACTTGGGAAGTCCATCTATAGGAATTGATATGCCACCCAGAGCATTCAATCCACCTGTAAGAAGAGAACTAGCACCACCACCCAACAATCCTTTAGCAAGTCCACCAATTCCACCACTCTGAAGTGCTTTCGCTGCACCCAATCCCATCTGAGCAAGAGAACCTACCTTATCTACAGTCGCCATTATATTATTAGCATCACTCATAATATCTGTCATGGCAGAATCAAATCCACCAAGAGTCTTACCCAACAGAGCACCAGTATATGATTCAACAACACATGGTGGTTGACTCACCATTCTACCAGAACTTTGTTTAACAAAACTCATTGCCTCACTAGGCATTGCTGCTATTTGACTGTTAAAGACATTGATTATTTTATTAATCGATTTATTATTAGCAACCTTTGCAGAAAGTAATTTACTTAGTGGAGCAACTGTAGCAATATTACTAAACGCATCACCCATTGCTTCTTCTTGAGCCCTCTTCGCCTGAGACATCATAGTCTTTTGGGCTTCGCTTATTTTATTTGCACATCTCTTCTGTTCATACTTAACATACCCCTGTACAATATCATCTCTTCCTACATCAGTAAAATATCCATCATACTCCTTACAAAGAGCCATAACCTTTGAAAGACGTAGGTTTGCTACCTCAATAGTCTCCATTGGATTTCTAGTATCAGAATTATCTGCTACTAATGTATCACCTGTTGCTTCATTCCATTTATCTACAGCAGTAGTACCTTTTAAATTTAGATCAGTATCTTCATTCTCAGAATAAGTTGCTGACTCAGTTTTAGTACCCGTTCTCTTAACACCTGTAGTACCTACTGCTATATCTGCTCCGCCTGATGCAGACTTATCAACATTTTCATCATCTTTCCTACTACCTAATGGTACTACTCTCTGATTAGTATACCCAGAGAAAGGTTCATACCTTGCAGGAGGTACCTCATTTCTAAAGTCCTCTTGTGCTGATTTATCAAACAGTCCTATGATAACTGGTTGCTGTCCATCCTCACCATCAAGGAAGAAACCAAACACCCATTCACCACCACTAAAGGCAAGTGATTCAGAGAAACCCCCTGAACCACCACCAGCACTAGTAGGCATCAAACAATATGCCCAAGGCAATTCATCATTCTTTAGTTCTTCCTTACTCTCAGTATGATAACCAAGAATGGATACCTTTACTCTCCTTTTAAACCCTGGTAATTCTTCCTCTGCTTTCTTATCAGTAGTTACAACTGGATAATTGGCTGCCCAAGTTTTGGCTTCACATACCTGGCCTAACCACCATGTAAAACCATCTTGTCCAATGGAATGTTTTTTTATCAGGGATTCATCAATCATTCGTCGTATACTCTACACTCCTCTGCGTCAGGATGATTATCACAATAGACTTCTAGATGCTTATCCTGATGTCTAGTATGCCAATCATTTATTTTACCACCACCAGGATCAACCTCTTCCCCTTTATGATACTCATCATAATAAGCATGAGCAGATTCTAAGTCTGCCCTAGTATACTCCATCTTACCATGGTTCACATGCTCTTTACCATCTGCTTCAATATAGACCTCATGGTCTAAGTCGTGTTTGATTTCTGACATAGTTTAGTTCCTTACTTTGATATTTAGAAGGGAATTTTGAAAAAGTAATAGGGTAAAAAATTACCACGATTTTTTTTCGGGCTTTTTTGTAATTGAAAGCTGAAATAATATATCAGCTTTTCTTTTTGCCAAACGAATCACGAATCAGGTTAAGAGTAGTGAATGAATTTGCTGGTGAAACCTTGTGACATAGACTCGCGATTAAATACAGTCCACTTGTCTCCTTACTAGGACGCTTAGTCTCAGAAGAAAGATCAGGGAACTCACAGTATATTGTATCACCAGCCTTCAAAGAAAAGTCAGCATCTATCATAATATCAACACTTATAGAGAAGAGTTGATTGTATCTAGTGATTGCTTGTACACTTCTTTCTTTAACTCTATCATTAGTTTCATCCTTTTTCTTCTTCCACTGCTCTGTTTGCTTCCTAGCATCTTCTCCACTAGGAAGTGTACCAACATCCAATACAGCACTAACTCCTCTAGTAGGTCCTTGTCTGAACTCTTCTGCAACAAATGACAACTCTGTTCCTGCACTCTTTACTTTACCATCCTGATCTTTAGACATTGAAAAGTCACTTGACTTTACATTATAAGTATAGGGATTAAAGAATAAGAACCTAGCATTGTAAGCACCTACTGCTAACTTCTCTTGTAAATCAATATTCTGATTCAAATTATACTGTATGATTTTATCATACCCACTTCTTACTTTATCTGTAAGAGTAAACTCATACTTCTTAGCATTCTTTGAGTCAGCACTCCCACCACCCTTAGTTGGACCAACTAAAGTCTCAATAGATTTGAACTGAAATCCTTTATGAGTTTCAAAGAAAAAATATCCAGCAGTCTTTCCATAAGCACCATCAGCAGGAATACATTTTGTTGCCAACCATGTCAAAGTAAAAAAGGGTTTCCTTATGTTACCAATAAAATTATAACTGTTAGATGTCTCCTCTATATCTAAAGACTTATTAGTCTTAAGAACACTTGATGCTATCTTCCTAGCAGATTCAGATATCTTTCCACTATATCTCTTTACCACCCTTGCCTGTTCATTACCTATAAACTCTTTAGTGCAGAGATCCATAGTCATAATAGTATTCTTAGGATCTGTAATGATATCTTTAACTCTATTCACATAGAAAGAACCATCACCACCAACAAATCTCAACTCATAATTCTTTGTGTCTACTACTCTTACCCTTACTGGTTCTCCACCTCTTACTGGTAAACCATTTAAAAGATCCTTCTTATTCTTTCCTTCACCTATAGTATTACCTGAGTCAGCAACAACTAATGAAGCAGTAATATGATTAGAAAGAATACTTTCATAATAATTGAACTCAACTAGTCCTCCATATAAAGTAGAAGATCTACCTGTCTTTGGATTCTGAATAGAAAGTTCCTTAAAAGTTGGTTGTTCTTTTTTCTTCTTCTCTTTACTAGACTTACTAGCACTAGGACTATCACCAGCACCAGAATCTCCTGAAGATCCTATACCTCTACCTCTTATTCCTCCTCTAGGTTGATAATCGTATATTGACATTATTAATCTCTATAAAAACGAGCAAGGGTAAGTGCTTTCTTATACGTATTAGTAATTTCATATGTATTTAATGTACTAGCACTACCACCTCTAGAGGATACACCTCCACCACTTCCTCCTCCTTGCATTTGTTGAATGTTAACAGGCATAATAGTACCACCTCCACCACCAGCACCTGGTTTATCATAAGAAGCAGACTCACTAATAGCATCTGCATCCTTAGACTTACTAGAAGAATCTCCTGGTTTAATAGCATCTGCTGATTTATTTTCTTCATTCTTAACTTCATCATCTTTTTCATCTTTCACATCTTTCACCTTCTCATCCTTTGGAGCACTAAAAAATGCTTTAAACAATAGAGGTGTAGTAATAATTGGATTTATTATTTGCAACCAATTAGTACCACCACCCATCCATTTTGGTAACTTATTCTCTTCCTTAAATTTTTCAACAAATCTACCAAATACACCACCAATCCACTTACCTAATGGTGCCAGCATCTTATCCCAGATACCTACCAAAACACCCTTAAGTTTCTCACCAGCAGCACCCCATCCTTTACCCATAAACCCTTCATATAATAACTCACCAACAAATGTACCAAGCATCTCACCTAGAATAGCACCAACTACAGCAAGAGGACCACCAGCAGCACCCCATCCTTTACCCATAAACCCTTCATATAATAACTCACCAACAAATGTACCAAGCATCTCACCTAGAATAGCACCAACTACAGCAAGAGGACCACCAGCAGCACCAATTAATCCACCTAGAATACCACCCAATCCGGCACCAACACCCATAAACAATGCCTTACCAAGTGGTTCACCTGCTATTAACTGAGTCACTGCTACAATAAGTCCACCAATGACAGGAAGTTTAGCAAATTTACCCAACTTACCTAGCAGTGCTTTTGACTTAGAGGCTCCAGCACGTAACCCAGTCATGAGTTTTTGACCTCTACCAACTACCCTACCTGCTACCTGCCCAGTAAATCTTCTACGTGCTGCTTGTGCACCAAATCTTCTAGCAAATCTATTCCGTACTTGTTTAGTAGCACTACTTGTCCTAAGTCTTCTCCTCATTGAGTTGAATCTATTACCACCCTGTCCTGTTTGTCTTAACCTTTGTGCTTGTGATCCTTTTGGTGTTCCACGAGGAGGTTTTCCACCTCCTATCCCAAGAACCTTTAGCGTTGAGAACACAGCGAAAGCTGCAAACGCTGCTTCAATAAGAGGAATTCTCTTCTGAATCTCAGTAATATTCTTTATAATACTATTGTTTAATGCTTCATCAGGTTTAATCCCAACTAACATTGCAATAAGTTTTACTCCCTTATCAGTAATCCATGTACCTACTGCTAAAATTCCAAGAACTATAGGTTTTGCAAGTGCTATTATCTTCTGTACTATACCAATAAAACCTTTAATAAATTCAAGTATTTGAGGGAGGTAATTCATCAACCACCCTGCAAATATTAAAGCAATAGCTTTAATAAGTGTCTCAAAGAATCCAGCGACAGGTGATGTTAACTTCGTTGTAGCACCAGCAGCAAATTTACCAACAGCACTCTCTCTAAGATTCTCTAAGTAATTTCTCTTCTTCTTCTGTTCATTAACCTTTTTCTTCTTTGCTCTAATCTTCTTTGCTTTACTTTCTCTACGTAATGCTTTCCAAAGATCATGAGTTCTCTCACGAAGAGTTTCAAATGGTCCCTTAGTACTCTTCTTCTGAGCACCAACCTTTACATCAACAATTTTAATGATAGAAAGTTGAGGTTGAGGTACTAATGCTCCACCCTTTGCATTAGCCTTAGTCTCCTCTACTTGACCAGCAAACTTCTTCGGATCAATCTTCTTAGATTGCTTAGGTTTCTTTAATGCGCCAGCGACGCCTTTAGTAAGAGCTCCTAACATCATTGTAAGATACTATAGAGTGCCTTAGTTGTTAACGAAGAAAGATTAGAAGTATCAATAGGGGAGAACAATGGTTGTGTACCAGAGTCTGGCCCTTCCTGTCCACCACCCTGACTACCACCACCAATATTCACACCACCATCTGACATAGATCCTCCTCCACTACCAGGAGGATTACTCATAAGTTGATCTGCTTTCTTCTTTGTTATTTCTTTTGCAGATGCTGCTTGCTTTATTAATTTATTTGCTTGAGCAGCAACCATCTGTTTATTTTTCTGCTGACTAAAGAATGCAACCTCAAATGGTTTCGCTCCACCCCACCACTTCTGATTGAATTGTATATTCTTAGTCTTCGGATCCATTGTTCCGATATACTTATCAGAACCAAACTCTTCATTCCATATCTCAATGTTACCATTATTCTTTTGAACCTGTAAGAAATACATTTCTTTCTTAGGTCCTGGGAATCTATTAACCTTTCTATCATCCCCTATGAATCCTACCTTACCAGTCCTACCTAACAATCCTCCACCCTGATTAGTTCTCTCAACCTTACCACCTTCATTGTATCCACGCAAAGGTGAACCATTATTCTTTCCACCACCAGCAGCATTCATTCCTTCAAGAGTATCAGTACCATATTTTTCTACAGCACCTTTACTCATAACAAACTCACCAGCAGTTAACTTGGCAGGTACTCTATCTTTTCCATCAGGTCCTGATACAAAACCACCTTGATTAAAATTCATCATCCCAGGAAAAGTTCCTGTCTCACCATATGCTTGACTTAATGGAACATTAACCTTACTCTTATCCTCTTGCTGACTGAACTCATCTACAGTTAAAGTACTATCATCATCTCGCTCATTATCTGCTTGTCTTTGTTGTTTCTGCCTACTTCCCATATACATAGCACCAGCACCAATAGCAGCAATACCTAAGGCAGCAGCTAACCAAGGATTAGCAGCAAGAGCAGCCATAGTCTTCACAAATAATGATTTCAATCCTAATAATAATTTAACAGAACCTAAGGCAAGCATCTTTACAAATGCAAATACCTTTAACCCAATATCAAGAGCAACCAGAGCAAGAATACCCTTCAATATTGGTGGCAATGTAACCACTATAAATTCTCTCAGATCCTCTACTGCTTGTGCATTTGCTGGGTTACCTAACCACTTAAACAATTTATCAATACCCCAACCAGCAAGGAGCATTGTAAATCCTTTTAAAATAGTCTCCCACCAACCAGCAACAGGTGCTGTTAATTTCTTAACAAACCCTGGCATTGCTGGTGCCTTTGCTTTACTCTTCTCTTTCTTCTCTTCTCCCTTTGCTCTCTTATCTTTTTCTTTCTCCTGCTTTAACTCATCTGAACTATCTTCCTCTGTGTCTGCACGTTTCTCTATAACAGCAAGAATACCACCAACGTTCTTATTAATACTTTCTAATAGATCATCAAGTCTCTTATCAAATGCTTCACGCATTCTCTTTGCAGGTGTATCACCCTCAGGAAGAAGTGCCTTTGGTTTCTTAGGTGCTGGCAAAGATTCTAATGGTGCAGCAGATTCCTTCTTGTCTAAAAGCTTTTCAACAAAAGTTTTAAACTTAATTGGATCCTTCCTCTTCTTAAATGCTTCTATTCTTTCAGCATTACTTAATTTATGTCCATCAAGAGTCCCTTGAGTTGTAAGCTCATTAGAAAGATTGAAAAATTTGTTGGACTTAATTGCCATCTTGTTTCTGCTTTTCTCGTTCCTCTTCGAGGTGTTGTTTAAGAAGTTCAACGTAGATGTCTCGTTCCCAAGGCATCATATTCTCAATCTCAGTCAAGCTGTATTTATGGTACTGCATCAAAGCAAAGTTAATTCTAAAATAACTCTCCAAATCCATGTGGGAGAGTGCTATGCGAAAAAACTTGCTAGTCCCTCCAGAGTAACAGTACTCTTCTTCTTGGTCTTAGGATTAGTAATAGGAACTTCATAAGATAACTTAGGCATAGTCTCAAAGAAATTCTCAACTGCTTGGAACTGAGAAGAATTTAATTGCTCAAGAAATTCATTAAGTTCTTTCTTACTAGACTCAGAAGCAGGCCATGCTTCATCTTCACTATAGATGGTATCAATACAAGAACCAATCAAATCAAATGACTGTTCCATCTGAGAACCTTGAGATGCAGCAGTATCAAAGTTACTCTGAATGAATTGATCTAAAGAAGGATACTTCATCTTCATTGACAGAGTATCATCTAGTGGAATAGTATCACTATGTCCCTTAGACTTCTGAACTTGAATCTCATCAATAGGAATAACAACATCAACTTCTGTCTTCTCATCATCAGGACATATAACAGTGACTTCTACTTCTTCTCCAACAGACTTACCTCTGATGTTAAGGAATAGATATTCAATATCAAAAGTTGGAAGATGTTCTACTTTAACCTTAGTTTTTATACAAGATTTAAGAACTTCTTTAATGGCTCTCGTTATAGTTTTCGTATCCTCACTCTCCATAGCAAGGACTAAAAGTTTTTCTTCTTTAACTAGGAAAGGTCTGTATTCTATTGACTCTCCTGTTGATGGCAACTCAAGTTCATAAGTTGGCGTAGCTATCTTTGGTAAAGGCATTACAAATATAATATTATGTTTTTATTTAGAGGGGTTACCTTACAGCACCTGATCTACTTCTAGATGTCTGTGTAGAAGTACTTTGTTGTTGTCTCTTCCTTGCAGTAGAAGGATTAATAGTATTACCTTCTTCAGCCATGCTAGGTAAGATGGGTTCTCCCGTTTCAGAATTAACCATTGGAGACTTGCCACCTACTCTAGGAGCAATGACTCTACCATTTCTATCAACCCATGTAGAATTCTCTCCTACCCATGTCGTACCTGCAGTATCATCACCCCTACTTGGTATTCTATTAGAAGGATTACGTTCTGGTGCATTAAGTAAAGGTTGTCTCTGTCTTCCTGTTGTTCTAGAAGGATTCCTTTGTTCCATTCTACCACCAGTCCTATCAGTTATATACCTTTCATAAGCAAAGGTAACGGTAAACTCAAGGTTCTGTGAAGGATCATATGAAACAGTAGTTGATGAAATATTCTGAGGAAATGCTCCTATGAATTCATATGCAATACTGCCTTTGTACTCAAAGAATGGATTCACAACATCCCATCGTGCATTCTGATCTTTATTGAACTTATAGAGGAATAAAGAAGAACGATAATTATCTGGATACTCTGCAACATAATATGAGTTTCTATTCTTAGGATTCTTACCATAAACACTCAAGATATATTCTAACCAACCCTCAAACATATAAAGTGCTGAGTAATTACTATCAATATAGAATGTTAAATCAATTGTTCCATCAAACTGACGACGATATGCATGCTTCTGAGTGATTCCATAATAATCATTGACATCATGTGTCATCAAAGAAGAACCTGGAATGGAAGTTGCCTTACACAACATACCTGCTTCCATCAGTAATTCTTGTGGTACATCTCTTGCATCCCTCAAAAAGTTATAAACTCCCTGCGGAAATACAATATGAGATCTATATTGACTCGTCTGAGCAATGTTTCCAAACTTACTCAGAAAAGCCGATGTACTATATCGAGTACCAGGTATGTTGCCTGCCATCTAAATACCATATGGTGTTTTCCCTATACTATGTATGACATATAAAGGTAAGTTTCTTCCAACTCACCCTAATAAGTACAAAGGAGACGTAAGAAACATCATTTATAGATCCCTTTGGGAACTAAAATTTATGAAATGGTGTGATAAAAATGTAAATATAGTTGAATGGAGTAGTGAGGAATTCTCTATCCCATACTTATCACCACTTGATAGACGTGTTCACCGTTACTTTCCTGATTTCTATATGAAAGTTAAAGAAAATAATGGTAAGACAATGAGATATGTAATCGAAGTTAAACCAAAAAGACAATGCTCTCCTCCTACAAAAGGAAGGAAACAAAAGAGAACTTACATCCGTGAAGTAGCAGAGTATGCAAAGAACCAAGCAAAGTGGAAGGCAGCGCAAGAGTTCTGTGAAAATAGACAACTAACCTTTAAGATAGTCACTGAAAAAGAACTAGGTATATGACTGATAGTTTACTCCTACAAAAACCTCATAGGAATAGGATAACACCTGTCCTAAAAGGATTAATAGGAACAGAGGATGCTGATGACCTCATGCTGTCACTTATAGAAGTATTATCTGATACTGTAACACCAGTACCAGATTTAGGAAACTACTATACTTTTATCTACAGAGCAAAGACTCCTAACATTACATACGATACTAATCCTTTGGTTGCTGTCACAGAATATCATCCAACAGGGTTCAAAGGTTTTAACTTTCACTGGGGAACTATGAGAAACTATACCTTCTTAGAGGTAGTAGGACAGTTATATTATGTACATCCAGTAGAGATAGATGAGATGAAAACAATTCCTTATCAAAATTTCGTTCTAAATAACTAAAAAGATATTAATAGTGCAAGAAACTATCAGTATAAAAACTAATCAGGCTAATCAAAGAGCCTCATTAACATTCACTCCTGGAGGTGGACCAAATCAAGGTGCATCACTAAGTGTAACAAATGGTACTGGCAGATCAAAGAAGACAACAACATATGAACAGTATGATGATGGAAGATTTTATAGTACATCAAGTGGTGAACCATGGGCAGGTGAATCAAATGGTGCAGCAGATCAAGTAAGGAGTGCTCAAGGACAAGCAATTAATAAGGCTGGTGTAGCTCCAGAAGTAATGGAAGCATATAATAATACCGGCACCATGAAGGATCTTGATATGACAAAGGCGGATCCTAACTGGTCCGGAATGGCAGGAGGAAAAGATAAAGGTGAACCCTCATTGAATTTGAAATCAATGAGTACTGCTGCTATAAAACCATTACAAAGAACAAAGTACTGGAGAAACCTAAGATATCCTTTTGAACTTCTTGATGGCACTGACTTCATGAAGATTTCAATGTTCAAAATGGTGCCAGGTGGATTTAAAAGAGTTGGTTCTAGAGGTGTAAGACCTAGTGAAAGAATGATGAAGACACCACCCTATGGTAGTGTCATCCTTCCTATACCTGCTGGCATTAGAGATACCAATGCTGTTGAATGGGGTCAGCATAGTATGAATGGATTGCAAATGGCAATCGCAGAAGGTGGTTTAGGTATAATGAATAGTAATGCACCATTTGCAGCAACAGGAGAAGCAGTATCAAATCTAATTGGAGAAGCAAAAGCTTCTTCTGGTGAGTTTGGAACAGCAGCAAAGTTAGCAATCCTTGCACAGATACCTAACATTGGTGTCACTCCTAACCAAGCATTGAGTCGTTCTCAAGGAGCAGTACTCAACCCCAATATGGAACTGCTGTTCACTGGTCCTACTCTACGTTCATTCCAATACACTTTTAGAATGACACCAAGAAATGCGAAGGAAACTAAAATAGTCAGGCAAATCATTCGTATGTTCAAGCAAGGGATGTCTGTTAAGGAATCAACTGGCAACGGAATGTTCCTTTCATCACCAAACATATTTGATATTAGATACTACAATGGTAAAGGTAATCAACATGAGTTCTTAAATACTATTAAAATTGCTGCCCTAACTAACTTTGGTGTCAACTATACACCAGACAACTCATACATGACATTACCAGACTCTTCTATGACTGCATATGAAATGTCACTTTCATTTAAAGAACTAGAACCTATCTTGGATAGTGATTACAGTCACCTCGATGACGACTCAACTGATCCAGATGGAACTGTTATTGGATACTAATGTCTAACTATTTCTCTCAACTCCCAAACTTTGAATACATCTCTCGTATTAATGAGAGACAAACTAATAGTGACTTTCTTAAAGTAAAGAATCTATTCAGACGTGCCATCATACGTGAAGATATATTCACAGACTTTATGGCATTCACCAAGTATAAAATCATCGGTGATATGCGTCCAGATGCTGTCGCTTATGAAGTCTATGGTGATGAAGATTTAGATTGGGTAATACTTGCTTCAAATAATATCATCAATGTAAGAAATGAATGGCCTTTAACACAAGCAGATTTTAATAATTATATTATTGAAAAGTATGGAACCGAAGGAGCAGTTGATGAAATAAAACATTATGAAACTATAGAAGTAAAAGATTCCAAAGGAAAAATATTTGTACCTAAAGGTAAGATTGTTGACTCAACATATAAAGTTAAATTCTTAGACTCTGGAACTAATAGAGTTGTTGAAATTAATCCTGTTAGTGGTATAAGTTATCGTACATATGAAGAAAGACTCCAGGATGATAAAAGAAATATCAACATCCTAGAGTCTGGTTTTCTTGCTCAAGTCATGGACGAAATGGAAACCGTTCTTGACTATGAGATGTCGAGTGAATATATCAACCCGAAATTAAAGAGAGGATCAAATCCTAACTTAGGTTAGTTATTCCTCAGCAAGTTTCTGGAAATAACTAAGAGCATTATCCTCATCAGTATCAACACTAGTTGCTGCTGCAACTTGTTGTACTGCGGCGCTACGGCCTTCACTTTCATCCTCTAGTTCTTCATCAAGAACAGGACGTTGTGCTTTTTTCTGTCCAAGCACGGACTTAAGACGCCTTTCTAGGTCGTCATAACTTTTGAAGTTAGATTGGGCAGTAAAGTCTGCCAATGAGTATTCTTTTTTCCAGACTGCTTCGAGAGCGTCG
>VTLG01015026.1_pt1 | contig 18216 bp, 15 predicted proteins | sample 4694571 | NCBI WGS metagenome assembly VTLG01 (sample SAMN12604809, study PRJNA352737) | marine metagenome | biome: ENVO:00000447; feature: ENVO:00000209|ENVO:00000569|ENVO:01000036; material: ENVO:00002151; isolation source: viral sequences binned using virsorter ... | reverse complement strand
GCACTGGCACGGGAGTTAATACTGGCACTGGTGGTGGTACTACTGGTGGCGGTGGAGGAGATAAGAAATAATGAAAAACGCACGGCAAAGATACAGTGAACTATCAACTGACCGTGATCAATTTCTCAACGTGGCGTATGACTGCGCCGAGCTGACAATCCCTACTCTGCTTATGCGGAACGATGCGCCTCCTGCTTACTCACAGTTTAAAACACCGTGGCAATCAGTGGGTGCAAAAGGTGTAGTAACTCTTGCAAGTAAATTAATGCTTGGGTTACTACCACCTTCTACAAGTTTCTTCAAACTCCAATTAGATGACTCTAAATTGGGAGTTGAGATACCGCCTGAAGCTAAGAGTGAGATGGATCTCAGTTTTGCTAAGATTGAACGTATGATTATGGATGCTATTGCAGCATCAACTGATCGTGTTCAAATATTTTCAGCTATCAAACACCTTGTAGTAACAGGCAACGCTTTGTTGTACATGGGTAAAGATGGTATGAAGATGTACCCTCTTAACAGGTACGTTGTAGAAAGAGATGGTAACGGTAATGTAATCGAGATAGTTACTAAAGAAAAAATTAGTAAAGATCAACTACCACCTGGTGTTCAACTAGATGAGAGTGTAGTTGACGATAGCACAGGTGCTCCTGATAAAGATGTTGATGTCTATACTTGCATCAAACTAACCAAGAAAGGTTGGAGTTGGTGGCAAGAGGTACATGATGTTGTCATTCCTAGGAGTGAAGGTAAAGCACCTAAAGACAAGAGCCCATGGCTCCCATTAAGATTTGTTACGGTTGACGGAGAGGATTACGGTAGGTCTAGAGTAGAAGAGTTCCTTGGTGATCTCAAATCACTAGAAGGATTAATGCAAGCACTAGTGGAGGGCTCAGCTGCGGCAGCCAAAGTTGTCTTTACGGTATCCCCAAGCAGTGTTACAAAGCCCGCTACCCTCGCAAATGCAGGTAATGGTGCTATCATACAAGGAAGACCAGATGATGTCGGAGTAGTTCAAGTAGGTAAAACTGCTGACTTCCGTACAGCATTTGAGTTAGCTAATGTTTTAGAAAGAAGATTATCAGAAGCATTCTTAATATTGAATGTCAGACAAAGCGAACGCACGACAGCTGAAGAAGTTCGTATGACACAGATGGAACTAGAACAGCAGTTAGGAGGATTATTCTCACTGTTAACTACTGAGTTCCTGATACCATACTTAAGTCGGAAGATGCATTCTCTTACTAAATCTAAAAAGATACCTTCGATACCTAATGGTCTTGTAAATCCTGTTATTGTAGCAGGAGTTAATGCATTAGGTAGAGGACAGGATAGAGATGCGTTAGTTCAATTCGTTACAACCATTGCACAGACAATGGGACCACAGGCATTACAAACATACTTGAATGCCGATGAAGCTATTAAGCGGCTTGCTGCTGCTCAAGGTATTGACGTTCTTAATCTCGTTAAGAGTATGGAAGACCTACAACAAGAGCAAGCACAGGCGCAGCAACAACAAGCACAGCAAGCCTTAGTTGGCCAGGCTGGGCAAATGATGAGTTCTCCTATGATGGATCCATCTAAGAATCCAGAAGCTCTCGAAGCTATGGCATCTATGGCTCCTGCCTTAGGAGGAGGAGCACCAACAGAGGAACCCGTACCCACAGCTTAAAGCACTATGCCCACACAAACAGTTACATACGATCCTTCTAATGATACGATCATCGAAGAGCAGAATGATGCTCGTGATGCTGAGAATCTAGAGATCGGTGAAAAGATGATAGCCGAGCAAGAGAACTTACTTGCTGGTAAATATAAAACCACAGAGGATTTAGAAAAAGGTTATAAGGAACTTGAACAGAAACTAGGTGAGAAAGATAAAGGTCTTGAGCGTGAAGAATCTAAGACTGAAACTGAAGAGCCTACTGATACTGAACCTTATCTTGCTCATCCAGAAACAGGAGAGAAATTAAATCCTTATGGGGAAGACGGTTCTATTAACTATGAAGAAGTAAACAATGTCTATGGAGATAAACTAGGTCAAGTGTTTAAAGATGCTGAACTAGATCCATGGGCTATTAGTAAAGAGTTCCATGAGAACCGAGGTACTTTATCTGATGAGAAGTACAACTCTTTAATAGAATCTGGTTTATCTAAGAGTGCAGTAGACGCTTACCTAAAAGGTCGAGCTGAACAAAGTGGTTATCTTAACCAAACTGAGGAGGCTGCTGCACCTACTCTATCTGAATCAGAAATATCAGATGTCAAGAACATTGCAGGTGGTGAGAAGGGTTATGAACAGCTCATGACATGGGCAACTAGTAACATGTCAGACCAAGATGCTGAAGCCTTTGATGAAGTTATCGAAACAGGTAACAAAGCCGCCGTAACATTTGCAGTTAAAGCACTTATGGGACAATTTGAAGACGCACAAGGACGTGACTCTGATTTAATTACAGGGAAAGCATCCAAGACAGTAACCTATCGCAGCATGGCTGAGGTAGTAAGGGACATGAACAACCCCTTGTACGATAGCGATGAATCGTATCGTGATGATGTTCGCCGTAAACTCGAAGCCTCTAACCTTAAAGTATAATGTCAGACAGAAGCGGCTTACAGCCTAAAGATCCCCGTAAGGTTCTAAAAGAATTTTACGATGCATGGAAGGGTAGTAGTGATAGCTACAAGACTTACATAGGTAAAGATAAAGATAAAAAGAAAAGTAAGAACAAAAAGTAATGGGCACCCTATCTAATCTACAAAAAAGAAAAGCACAGCTACTTGAAACTAAACTTTCAGCTGGCATGAAGATCACTCCATCTGAAAGGAAGTGGTTAACTAATTTTAACAAGAAGAAGAACAAGTAATGCCTAAAGGAAAAGGTACCTACGGTACCAAGAAAGGGAGACCCCCTAAAAAATAATGTGTATCGTGGCGACCTGAACTTTCATCCTCGCCATTAGTACATCAATCTTATTTACTAATGCCCGATAACAGATTTGCTACAGAACCTCAGGTTGAGGTTATCACACCACCTACTCCTCAAGAGTATCTGCAGAACGCTGAACGAGTAAACGGATGGCTTGCTATGATTGGATTCAATGCAGCTGTCGGTGCTTATTTGTTCACCGGACAAATCGTACCTGGAATATTCTAGGTCATCACACACGCCGCTTCCGTTCATCCTCTTAGAGGACGCATGAAACCACTTGCATGGAACGGGGTAAGTGGTACTATGGAGAAAGACAATGCAAAAAAAGCATTCTGTAACCCTGAAGTATCGCGGCGTGCCTTACACAAGAACACGTTAAACTATTTTTACAACAATGAAAACACTAGCCCTAGCACTTGCTTCTACACTAGCCGCAGGCCCAGCCTTCGCAGGAGTCTACGTGAACGTAGAGAGCAATGCTTCGTACACTGGCGCAGACTATGAGACTCGTACTACCGACTTCCATGTTGGATACGAGGACACAGCAGGCGCAGTGGATTGGTATGTACAAGGCGGTCCAGCCGTTGTAGCAGCTGACGCAGCTGACGAATCTGATAATCAACTGTCAGGTAAAGTTGGTGCATCTATTGCAGCTACTGAGAAGCTTGGCTTCTACGGTGAGATCTCTGTCATTACCGCAGACGGCGACGTTGACAACAGTTGGGGTACAAAAATCGGAACTAAGTATAGCTTCTGATGAAGTACCTTGAATCCCCATGGGCCATACTTATCTTGGCCCTGGGGTTCATTACCATGGTAGAGTTAATGCATATTAATGCACACTATAACTGCCGTGCTGACTGTCCCTGTCCACTTACTACAGATTATTAATGTATTCACTATTTGACTATATGTTGTCACCACCTGTACGAACAGTCGTTGTCGTATCGGAAAACCAACTAACTGAACTCCGGCAAAAGCAGGTAAATGAAGAAATCCAAACGGTCAAAGTCCAAGAAGAAGAACTTGAAGCTGCATATAATCGCAGAAAACAATCTCTCCGAGATACTCTGGCCAGTCTTGAATTACAATTAAAACAACTTGAACCTGCAAAGGAAGTAAAAAATGTCACAGCAAAGCGACAAAGCAAGAGCTAATGTAACTTATCTAACTCCTGAAATCGCTGAACCTACTGAAGGACAGAAGATTGCCAAGGCTGTAGATGATTACATGAACAACGAAACAGAAGAGGTCGTTCTACCAGAAGATGATGACGAACCTCAATCTTTAGAAGAAGCTCTTCTAGGATAACAACCGGAATGGTGCCACCTCAGAGTCGGAGCACCTTTTCTTTGGCATGAGCCCTCTAAGGAGGATACCTCTTGCCGTCTAGACGGTGGGATAGACCACAAATTTTAAATTCTAACATGTTGGAATAGGTTATAATACACATTTACATTTTAAACTACAGATAAATGGCTCAACAATCGACCGATCATCAGGCCTCTCTTACCAGGCCGGGCGCCTCTAATGGTGGCTCTGATCCTCGCGCTCTATATTTGAAGCTGTTCTCTGGAGAAATGTTCAAAGGCTTCCAGCACAATGCAATCGCACGTGATCTGGTAACAAAGCGTACCCTTAGAAACGGCAAGTCCTTGCAGTTCATCTACACGGGTCACACTAAAGCTGAGTTCCATACTCCAGGAAACAGTATTCTAGGTAACAGCGACGGTGCTCCACCAGTCGCAGAGAAGACTATCACAGTTGATGACCTTCTCATCTCCAGTGCCTTCGTCTATGAATTAGATGAGACACTTGCGCATTATGAATTGCGTGGAGAAATCTCAAAGAAAATCGGTTATGCACTTGCACAAAAGTATGACCGTCTAATCTTCCGTAGCATTGCTAAAGGTGCTCGTAAGGCTAGCCCTGTAAGTAAGTCTGGATTCGTAGAACCAGGTGGAACACAGGTTCGTATCGGTTCTTCAGGTACCGCCGCAGCTGATGCTGTTGATCCTGATAAAATTGTAAACGCGTTCTATGATGCTGCAGCTGCCCTCGATGAGAAGGGAGTTTCAACTGACGGGCGTGTTGCTGTACTAAACCCACGTCAGTACTATGCTCTTATCAAGGGTCTAGATGGATCTGGTATTGGTGCTTATCTAGTTAACCGCGATTCTCAAGGTGATGCATTGCAATCAGGCAAAGGCATCTATGAGATTGCTGGTATCAAGATCTACAAGTCTATGAACGTTCCTTTCTTCGGAGAGTACGGTACTAAGCTTGGTGGAACTGCTAGTGCTACCGACCCAGGACTACCTGCCGTTAGCAACCTCGGTTCTTTCGTACAGCAATCCGTTGAAGATGGCCGTAACTCTGTTACAGGTATCAACAACGAATATGGTCAGCAGTCTGACTTCACAAAATCCTGTGGTCTTATCTTCCAGAAGGAAGGCGCAGGTGTTGTAGAAGCAATCGGACCTCAAGTCCAAGTTACTTCAGGTGATGTATCCGTGATTTATCAGGGAGATGTCATACTAGGTAGGTTGGCAATGGGAGCCGACTACCTGAACCCAGCTGCTTGCGTAGAACTCTTCGCAGGTGCTGCAACAGGAAACTCAGCTTTCTAGTTTGTACACTTTATGGGGTGCTTCGGCACCCCTTTTTTTATATTATGGCAGTCGTATCTTATGGAGCGTCCACAGAACTGGATGCAATTAACTCTATATTGATGAGTGTTGGAGAGTCTCCTGTTAATAGTACCACTGTACAAAGCCCTGAAGTGGTTATTGCACAGAAAACTCTGCAGCAAGTCTGCCGTGAGGTACAGACAGAAGGCTGGAAATTTAACACAGAGCAACAATACCCTATAACTCTTGATACAAATAATCATTGTATTATTCCTAATAACGTATTACAGATAGATGCAAATCATTTTAAACACCTAAATGATTTTGATGTCGTTCGGAAGAAAGACAGTGGTATCTGGAAACTATATGATCAAGTCAAGCATAGGTTTAATTTCGAGAATACAAGTGAAGGAAAATTATATGTTGATGTAATCTGGATGGTAGAGTTCGAGGAAATGCCACAGGTATTCCGGGACTATGTTACCGTCAGAGCTTCAAGGATCGCTTCTAACCGCATGGTAAACAACCCGCAGGCTGCTGAGATGTTTGGTGTAGATGAATCGGTTGCAAGGGCTCTAGCAATAGAGTACGATGCTAACCAAGGAGACTACAATATCTTTAATGATGCCCAGAACAGAACTAACCCGGCTAGTGTTTACCGACCATATCAAGTTCTTAATAGAAGATAATGCCTGCAATTAATCAGAAAATTCCAAACTTTTTAGGAGGTGTATCTCAACAGCCAGACACAATTAAATATCCAGGACAGGTAAGAGTCTGTGACAATGCTGTACCTGACGTTACTTTTGGCTTACAGAAGCGACCACCAGGTGAGTTTGTGAAGACTCTGACTAATGTCAATGATACTGGCTATTGGTATGATATACTAAGGGACGGAGACGAAAAGTTTCTAGTTCAGATGACTCCATCTAATACAAATTATACAGGTACAAAACCTATTAGAATTTGGAATCTATTAACTGGAGTTGAACAATCACTCACTAATGCTAACGGTGATGCTTTGTTTAACTATATGCTACAGACTGGAGGACCACCTTTTGCACGATATGAAACTCAAACAATTCAAGATTACACAATTATCACTAACCCAAAAAAAGAAGTTAGCACTACAGGTAACACTGCTGCAGCTATCAACTCTGGGAACTATTCTTTTGCACGGTTAGAAACTATTGCTCATAACACTGAGTATGCATTACATACCCAGACAAACCCTCCATCACCTAATGAATACTGGAGAGTTACAGCTGTTAAGGTTGATTTAATTCGTCCTACAGCTGCACAGTTAGCTGATAATGCTGGTAACCAAGCTGCATGGGCTACAGATAAACCATATAGACAGGGGATGTATGTAACGCATGACGGTGGTAAAGTATATCAATGTGCTTACCACCTCTCTGGTATACATAATGGTAGTTTTGCTAATTCAAATTCAAACGCAAATAAAGGTCCAGAAGGAACAGGAACCTGGATAGCTGATGATACAGTGGCCGGTGGTTCATGGGGTAGTGAAAATAAAATGCGTTGGGATTATAGATTCGCTAGTGCAACCGATGCTACTTTAAAAGGTAATAGCTGGACTAGTGGTGATGATGATTCCCGCTTTGCTGGTTTAGGTCAGTTCTCTTTCTCTGGTGGTAATAATATAGATGTACCAAATGATGCTAGCGGTACTTATGCTGGTGCTTCCGGTTCATCCACATTGGTTATCACAGAAACCAACCATAATAGATCCGCAGGTGATAAAATAGACGTTGTATTCCACAGTGGTGCTCTAGATTCAAGTGGAGTTTACACTGAGTATATAATTGATTCTGTTGTTAGTGCTAGTGAGTATCGTATTATACATTCATTTAATGGTACACCTAATGGCGGCTGTCATATACGAGTAACAACTCAAGATATAGAAGGACATGTAACAGTCAATGGTGCTCAGTTTGTTGTTAAAAACAATCCAAACTTAGATGGATACAGCCAGTCTAATGATGGTTGGATGGGTTGGACACAAGCTTATCATACAGAATATAGTTCTCAGATTGTTTTGAAAGACGGTGGTATCATCAAGACTAACAACAAAGACATAGCATTACGACAAAAAATTCAGATAGAAATAGAAGGTCATCTCTATCAAGTTACTGTTGTCTCTGTAGAACCTTACGAAACTTACGAAGGCATCCCAGGAATAGGCTATTACAGGACACCAAAAGATCCTGAAGCTGGTAAACTTGGTATGAATATAATCATCAAGGAGCTACAAGATTCTGTAAACGCCAACCTAGATAATGTAACAGCTGAGGCGATAGGTAATGGCCTGTATCTACATGGAACAGATGCTCCTGATGTAACCTTCTTAGGAGGTGCTATTAACGAGTCTGTTGGTATGATAGGTGTAACCTCTCAGAATATATCTAGATTACCTAATCAATGTAAACATGGGTACGTAACACAGATAGCTAACGATGATAACACAGAAGCTGATAATTACTATGTAAAATTCATTGCTGATAATGGAACTAAAGGTACAGGTAAATGGGAAGAGTGTGTACGACCACATCAATTCCAAGGTACCGGCTCTGACCAGACTGTAGTCTTAGGATTAGATCCTGCAAATATGCCTCATGCCTTAGTCAATAATCGTAATAATACTTTTACTTTTAAAAAGCTAGATAAAGCTACAGCTGATGCAGCTGGTAATGATTTATATTGGAAGGACAGGGAAGTTGGTGATAATGAAACCAACCCGTTCCCTAGTTTTAAAGGTAAAAATATCCAGAAAATATTTTTCCACCGAAACAGACTAGGCATGATTGCTGATGAGCAAGTTGTCTTAAGTCGTCCTGGTGATTACTTTAATTTCTTTGTTGTTTCTGCTATTACCTCAAGTGATGATAATCCGGTTGACATTACCGTTTCTGACGTTAAGCCTGCTTTTGTTAATCACGTACTACCTATCAATAAAGGTGTGATGTTATTCAGTGATAATGGGCAATTCCTATTATTTACTGAGTCTGATATCATGAGCCCTAAGACAGCTCGTATTAAAAAAGTATCTGGCTATGAATGTGATGCTTCAATTGAACCTGTAGATATGGGTACATCAGTGATGTTTACATCCAATGTGTCTGCTTATACTAGGGCTTATGAAGCAACTATTTTAGATGATGATGTACCAGTTAAGATGTTAGAACAGACAAGAGTTGTTCCTGAGTATATACCCAAGAATGTTACAATGTCTGCTAACTCCACTGCTTTAGGTGTCGTAACTTTCGCTGCAAAAAATTCTAGTGATCTTTATCACTTTAAGTATTTTGAATCAGGAGAGAAACGAGATCAAGCTGCATGGTATACCTGGACTTTAACAGGTACATTGCAACATATGATGTATACTGCTGGAAGTTTCTATGCTGTAACTAAGCAGGGATCTAACTTTATTCTTAATCGTTATGAGTACGTAGCTGATGCTGATTCTACTAGAACCTATGCTTTAGGTTCAGGTACTGTCGGTTCATCACTTACAACTTCTCGATGGTTTGAAGCATGTTTAGATAACATGACACTACCAACAGCTATTTCTTACACAGCTCAAGGGCCAAGTGTAACAGGCCCGCCTTTTAGTGAACTAACTATACCTTATACACCTACAAGTGCTGATGATTTCTATGCAGTAGCTCTTGATGGAACGGATAGTTCAGGTAATAAAGTTGCCGGTACTGTTGTAAAAGCTACCTCAGTAAGTACAAATAAAGCTACTTTTGAGAATATAGACCTGACTGGTTGGACTATAGCAGTTGGGTATAGGTATGTGTCTATCATTGAATTACCACATTACTATACTAGTGCAGAAGGGGCGGCCTATGATATAAATGCTGACCTACGTATTTCAGGTTTTAACTTTGAAATGGGGGTATCTGGACCTATGGAGTTCCATTTATCATCTACTTATAATGATATGACTGACTATATTCACTATGAATCTGGTATGAAACTAGACGATAGTGACTTTGGTAAGCCTCCTGCTGCATTAATGAAGAGTGTTAGAGTACCTATACAGAGGAAGAATGAAAAATATAAGCTCACTATAAAGATACCTGACCCGTTTTCCACCGCTTTAATCTCAGGTTCCTGGGATGGCATATACAACCAACGAAGACATGCACGAAAGTAAGTTTACTATTAAGCCCCTCACTGCTGAGTTAGCTCTCAGTGTGGGGCAAAACTTACGTCTAGATGATAGACGTGAGGTAGAAGATACAATCGGATGGGGCGCTGAAGCAATATCCGTACAATCTTATTATAATTCCGCGTATGGAAGCTCAGTTTATTTTGAGGCTCCCAACGGCAAGGCTGCCGGAGTGGCAGGTGTTACTGCAGATAACATGATATGGATGCTTTGTACTGAGACCAGTGCAAAATACCCACATGCATTCGTAAGAGAAGCACGACGCTGGGTAGATTCTCTACCTAATCCTTATTTGTACAACAGTGCAGATATGCGGAATGAAGCCCATATTAAATTACTTAAGTTGCTAGGATTCAAATTCATTCGTTATTTTTCTTATAATAACGTACCCCTTATTGAGTTTATAAAACTATGTGTTCGCCCTTAGTAGTCGGTGTAATCGCTGGTGGTGCTCAAATGGCTGGTGGTATTATGCAAGCGAAAGCTCAGCATCGAGCCGCCAAACAAGCCGCCCAAAGACGAAACCAGATTAACGAACTAAACTACCGACATAATTTAAATATAGCTGCCCGTAAAGATAAAATCAAAGGGCAAGCCTATGCTAGAGAGTTAGCAGCTCAAGCCGCAGCTACAGAAGCACTACATGCACAACAAGCTTTAAACCAACAAGAAAAAACTAGAGCTTCTATTGCAGCACAACAACAATTAAATGAAACAGCGACTGAGTTATCATTTAAAACACAAGAAAACTTAGCAGCTTCTATTCAAGCACAAGGTACTGTCCTAGCTAGCGGACAGCAAGCTGGTCAATCCTTACTATTAACTATGATGGATGCAGAAAGAGCACTAGGATTTGAAGAGGCTGCTATTCAGCAATCTCTATTTGATGCAAATAAAGCTTATAATATTAAAGAGTATGGATTTGAATTAGATAGATACTCAGCGGATGCACGAGCTGCAAACAGATTACCAGGTGCTCCTGCAGGGCCATGGGCTGAGTTCGGGCCAACTGCTAAGCCAATTGACCCAGGTCCGTCAGGTCTAGGTTTAATGGGTGGCATAATAAGTGCAGTAGGATCTGGTGTTTCAACTGGATTAGGTGCTGCTGCTTCTGCTAAAGAGTTCGAGTAATTATCATGCCATATCAAAAACAAACTGGTAATACCTTTTACCAAGACAGAAATGCTTTCGATAAGTCTAAAAAACTTTATGATGAGCATAAAAAGAAAAGTCAATCGGATCAATCCTTTATCCGTAACTACGAGAGAACTACAGCTGAGTTCAAAGATGGTCTAGAACAATGGTCAGCTATTCATGAAAGAAGAGATCAAGAAACTATAGATTTTTGGAATGACGTTAACCCTGAAATATCCCGATTCTTTGGTAAAGACGGTACGTTATGGCAAGGGTTAGAGATGAAGAAGAATGCTGATAGAGACAAAGCTTTGGGTGAATGGAGAAGACTTAGTGCTGAAACGAAAACCGATCACAAATGGGTTTTAGGTGAGTTAATAAAGAAACAAGGTGATCTTCAATTTGATAAAAGTGGTCTAGCGGATCAAGCACGTGTACTAGGAACACAAACAAAGGATCCTAGGTTTACTGCATATGCTGATTTTATAGATTCACACAACAAAACAGGCAATACAGCAATATACTTGAAGCTGATGAATGAGAGGCTTCAGAACTATCCCGAAAGCCTTAGGTTAGCATTTTCAGATCCAAATAGAAAATATAAAGATAATGACGGTAACGAGTTTACTGCTTTACAGGTATATTCTGTACCTGGTAAAAGTCAAGAAAGGATAAGTATTATTACTGAGACGGCTCAGAAAGAAGCTTATATCACGATGGATGTAGGTGGTCTTGATAACAAGGTTATATTTGCAGCAGTTGATGATAAAATAGAAGAAGCTAATTTAAAGCAAATAGCTACTTTAGCGTCTAATCATAGACAGACTACTGCTAATGCTAATTCAAAAGATTTAGTACTACAAGTTGAAAATGCACTATCTCTACATACTACACAGTCACCAACTAGTGAAGGTATAAATTGGGTTGTTAACCAGAATGGTGAGAAGAACCCAGGTGTTGAAGTACTTATGGGTATGAGAGATAAGTTTATTAAATATGCTAAGGATCAAAATCTAGTAAACCCAGAAGACTGGGCTGATCAACAGATAGCAAAAGGGTTTAATAATTTTGTAGCCTCTTTACCTACAGAGCAGCAAGATAGTGCTAGGGAGTTTCTTAAGGAGGTTATGGGTTATGGAGGATTAGATACTGAAAATACTCTTAAGTGGGATCATACAGATGGTAGTGGTCAACAAGTTACTCTATCTTATATTAGTAGCGACTTCTTTGGTGCTAACCAAAGATGGAAAGGAGACGGTGGATCACCGGAAGGCTCCAGTGGTATTAATACTACAGGCACAACACCAGATACCATAGTAGCTTCTAATACTAAAAAGTTAGAATCTATGAGGTTTCAACCAGCTGCAGATGAAAACGCTGGAGAATTATTTGAGAAAGATGGTACTTTAAATGAGAAATGGAACGGTACTATACTCTACGAATTAGAGAGTCTTAGAGATGCTAATCAAACAGCACAACTGGAAGCTCGGATAACTGAAGTTGTTGCAGAAATGAATGCTAAGGGTATCAAAGATCCAATGCTTATGAACAAACTTCTGCATATGTCATCTCGTAAAAACTCTTTTGAAACCAAGGAGGCTCTTGACCTTAATAAAGGTATTAAGGCGTACATAGTAGGCAAAGGTGATAACCGTCAGATAGTTATGTCTGATCTAAGTGGATGGGACCAGAAAACAGTTAATGAAATATTAGATAGTGAGGAATATAAAGGTGTAAAAAGGGTGTCTGCTATTTATGGTAGTTCTGATCGAGAAGGTTTCTTAGAACAAACCGACAAACTAAGGACAGCTATAACTAGTGCATCTGGAGGAACCATGAGTATAGGCTCTGAAGCTATTCTTACAGATATGAAGTCATGGGTTATGGATAGTGCTTTAAGTATGGATGAGAATATACCTGAACCGACTCGTATTGAAAGGGCTACTAATCTTGCCCTTAATGAGTTTAGTAAAGCTAAAAGAGATGCTAATCATGATTGGCATATTGATAGAAATGGTAATACTCCTGGACAGTTTGATAGAAGTTGGTTAGGTAATATTGGTAACTGGCTTACTGGTGGAAGAGATAGAAGAGAGTTAGAGTTTGCTAGAACTCAACTTAATAGCAATGCAGATGCGCTCAGCGCCCAAGCTGATCTCGATACAAGTAGACCTGAATCATCACAAATATTATTCTTAAACGAGGCTACAGTATCAAGAATGATTAAAAAAGGTCCTGTTATTAAACTAGCTCCTGATGGTTCTCATATTATAGCTGATAATCAAATTGACCATGGTCTAAAAGTGTTATTCACTAAACGAGGTGAGTGGCCTATAGATGGACTTAATAATCAAATAAGATTACTGAACGAGAAAAATGGTACTAACCTACCAGTATATACAGAAACCCCATTAGCAAGACAACTTAGATCAGTAATATCTCCTAGGGATTATTATGAAATAATTAAACTCGGAGGTAATGGGAGACTACGTTCGTATAATGCAACAGCAACACGTAAGTTGAATTATATGCTTAATTCAATACATAAAGCTAACGGACTAGCTCCGCCACCTGAAGAACCTAATGTACTTCAATCATTCTCAGGTTTATTTAATAATAGTTTAGATACAGTCGATACTTCACGAAGTACTGACGATCCTAATTTAGGTAAATACAACATACTAGAAAGTGATGTCAAAGCATATTATAAAAGAAACAACCTACCTTATGATAGAAAGTTATTTTTAGGAGATAGTGATATACAGACAACTGTAGCTACAAACCTTGTATCTAGGGTTAGTCTTGAAGCCCATAGTCTTGGAGGTGAACCTGGTAAAAAGATGAATGGGCCAATGCTTAGACAGCTTTTCAATAGATTATTGACTGGTAAATTTGAAAGAACATATGAAAACCTTCCAGGGCCTTTCAAAGGGTCTATCCTTGATCCTGTACATACTAAAGGAACTTTATTTTTGAATAACTATAGACTTTACGGAGTAAATCAATGAACTCTTTTGATACTGCTACCCAGTTAGCAGCTGGTAATAATTTAGCAGATGAAGGAGTTGAGCAAACAAGTGCTGCTCCGCAAGGTGGTGTTACATCTGAAGCTCCTTTAGATGCTGAATTAGATAATGTCATACCAACAGGTACTGACGAAAAAGATATCCAAGCGGATGAAGAACAGGATATAAACATATTAAGTGAAATAGGATCTACAGTTGGTGGTGGAGCTGTTGACGCTATTGAAAGCGTTGGTGGATTTGCTGAGTTAACTGGAGATACTATTAAAACTGGTTTTAATTCTTTATTTGGTAATCCTACTGATACAACCCAAAACCCATTCGATGAGGATTATATCCATGGAGATGGTAACTGGTTAAATATACCTGATACAATTACTGATAGTAAAGGTAATGTGTTATGGGAAGATACAATGCCTAAAACTGCTATAGGTAGATTTGGTAGAGGACTCGTAGAGTTTGGTCTACTGACTTGGGCTACAGCAGGTGTAGGTGGAGCAACTCTTGGTGGAGCACGTATAGGAGCCCGTGGCATTGCTGCGGCTAGATCTATGGGTGTTGGTGCTAAAGGTTCTAGATATCTAAATCTAACACGTAAAGGTGTGAAAATAGGTAGTGAAGGAGCTATTGCAGATTTAATCTCTAGTAGCTCTGAACACGCTAATATAATGAATCTAGCTAAAGAGAATATACCTTGGGCGGTACCTATCATAGGTGATATGATAGCTGTTAAACCAGAGGATAATCCTTGGACAGCTAGATTTAAAAGTATAATGGCAGGTGCTGGCTTAAACTATGTAGGCCATGCTATAGGCGCTATTTATAAAGGTTTCTGGTCTGCGGGTAGAGCTCGTATGGCAGGTAAATCTGCAGATGAAGCAAACATTATTGGAAACCAAGCTGCGGCTGATGACTTTGATACAAACATGCGCCTCGATGAGGAAGCACATGTTGATATGGCTATTGACCAGTTTGAACAAGGCAATGGCTTATCTCGTACAGAACCACTTGACGACTACATGCGTTCCTACTTGGATGAAACGGAGTACGATGAGTGGCTTACTAAACGCGCAAGCACGCTTGACGAAGATGCTGTTAGAACTAATGACTTAGAAGCACAAGCACAAGCCCGTGGTAATGAAGCGGGTGATATATGGGATGAAGAAGCACAAAGTGGATCGAGAAGATCGCTTGAAGATGAAGAACGTGGTTTAAATCCGTTTGTCAATGATGAAAGTTTCACTCAAACAGAACGTGCTACTTATAGAACACCTGATAATGCTGTGAGACAAAATTTAGCTGAAAGCATTGAAAGCAGAAAAGCAGGTGGAGATGGATCTAGTTACACTCCAATCATATCAGAATCATATCTGAAAGCTATTTCTCGTGGAGACGCTAATATACGTCAATATGTCAATGAAGTTGCTGATGATATAACTGATGCAGCTTTCAAAAGTATTGATAATAGGCTACCATGGAAAGAAGTTAAAACTACAATACTTAGACAAGCCAATGATCTTCTAGAAATTTTAGAAGGTGGTGGTGATGTAGGTAAAGCGTTTAGAGAATCTATGACAGATCCTAATTCTAATGCTTACCGCTTATACGCTGATGGCCCTGGTAATGAAGTTATAACTATATCTCCTACACAAAAAGCTGCTAACGTATTAGTTATGCAAGCTTTGGGTAAACAGGTACAAGGAATCGCTACTGGTACTTTGAGTATCGCAGATGATGTACCTATTGGCAGACAAGCTGATATGATCTTTGATAGCATGAAAGTGTTATTAGAAGAGAATAAGAAAATGGGTATGATGTGGGGTCTTGACGGTAAGGCTCAGCAACAATACGTCCTATCACCTACGTTAGAGAGAATGAAAAAGCGTAGCATGGAAGTAATTAGTCAAGAAAATGACGAATACTTTAATGCATTACGCGGTTTAATTAAACAAGAAAGGTGGGATGAATTATCTGACTTGATAGAATTACATGAACTATCAGGAGGTAAAGTCAGGACTCTAGTTCATATTAATGAGTACTTACGATCTATCATTAGAGGTGGTCGTATGGACGATGTACATATTAAAGGTCGTGTCCGTAAAGAACTACAAGGAACTTTCTTTAATTCTGTTTTAAGCTCATTTGCTACACCAATTAAAGCTATTGGTGGTACCAACATGTTAGCAGTACTTAGACCTATGCAAGCATGGTTAGGCGCTGGTATAAGAGGTAAGAATAGAGAAATGTTCATGGCCGCTTCTCAGCTAGACAACATGAGTAAAGCATGGGCTGAAAGTCTTCAGATGGCTAAATATAACTGGGATCTTGGGGTACAACGTAAGGGGCAAACTTATCAAGGTAAGTTTGATTTTGATGCTGACATGAAAGAGTGGAAGCAACTCAAACCTTATTATGAAAGATATGGTAGTCCTAGAGAACAGATAGCTTATGGTGCTTTAGATAAAATTGTAGATATCAACTCAAGTCCTTGGGTTAAGTATAGTGTAAACGCTATGGGTGCTGGAGACGCAGCTGCTCGTACTATTATAGGACGACAGTATATGCGACAGAAAGCAGCAGCCGCAGCCTGGGATGCTGCAGACCCTAATGTACGGTGGACCGACAAAGATATTCTGAAAAAAATTGCTCAAGATGGTGACGAAAAATTCCGAGACGAAATTTTCAAGAAAGATAAAAATGGAATGTTTGTAGTAAGCCATAAGGGTGCGTCTATGGCAGGTGATGAAGCTGCGATGACAAGAGGGTTACAAGAAAACTTTAAAGGTTTCGAGTTAATATCGAATATACCTGGAATGAAAGCTTTCTTCCCATTTGTTAGAACTGGTTTTAACTACCTAGATGTAACTTTTCAGCATACTCCATTACAGTTATTTAGAGATAAATACCATGATATCAAGAATTTAGCAGAGAGCCCTAACCCATCTAAAGCTTTATTACATAAATACGGCATCAAACCTGATGAAGCTTTGTATGAATTAGCTATCATGGAAGGTAGGATGGCTATGGGTACTTCCGTTATAGGTTTAGCTACTTGGGCTGCCTTAAGTGGTAAGATGACTGGTGACATGCCAGTAGATAAAAGAGACAGAGATCTTTGGAAGCTAAATGGTATCCAACCTAAATCTTTTAAGGTAGCTGATAATACATACGTATCTTATGAGAAGCTAGAGATCTTTAATACACTTTTCAGTACTACAGCTAATGTAGTTGGAAATGCCAATTTACTAGGAGAAGATAAAACTGATGAGTGGATGAAGAAGCTAACTTTTATGACAGCAGCAGTAGTTGTAGATCAATCTATGCTTGCTGGTGTAGAAGACTTAGCCCGTTTAATGAATCCTCAAACATCAGAAGATCTATTACTTCAGAGTGGTTCACGGTATCTACGATCACATTTACCATATTCAGGGTTAATGGCTCAGATTGGTGATATAGCTGATTCAAACCAAAAAGAAGCTAATACATTTCTAGAGTTAATTTCTAAACGCGATGTTCTGTTCAAACAAAACGTACCTAATAAGTATGACGTTTTAAATAAAAATAGAGAAGCCCAGCCTTTAAGGTATGGACCTGATCAACCTCTATGGCGTTTATGGAACTCTATGTCTCTTGTTGCAATAACTAATTCAGATGCAGATACTGTTAAACAAGGCTTAGAAACAATTAGATTTAACATGCCTGAAACTTTAGGTACTTATCGTGGAGAACCTTTAAACTCGTCTGAACAGTCACAGATAGAAGAGATTTTAGCTCAAAAAAATGAATGGGGTGATCTAAGACAAGACCTTGTAAAGGTGATGAATCATCCGGCTTTTAAGAAAACATTAGCTGATTATCAAAACCTTAAACTTAAAGAGTCTGATGGTTATAAGTTAAACGATCAGATATTCTATTCAGCTATTCGTAAAGTATTTTCATACCATAAAGCTCAAGCTGTTAAGAAACTGATGATGACTAATCCTCAGTTTGCTTTAAGAGTAGAAGCACGGTTACTACAGAAACAAGCAGCAAAGACTGGAACTTTAAGCCCCAAAGTACTTGATCAGGTGGATCAACTTAAAAGTGAAGATACAGTAAACTTTTTATTAAACCAGTTTCCAAAATAGGCACCATTCCTATATACATTGATTATCAATGGCAGTTACAACTAAAAAGATATTTCCGGCTACGACCAATGCGTCAACAACGACGTTTGGTCCAATCGGAATCGAACTGAATAACCAAGACGATCTAGATGTGTATATCACTGAAGCGGGTGGTACACGAGTTCTACAGTAT
>VTLG01011553.1_pt1 | contig 18216 bp, 33 predicted proteins | sample 4694571 | NCBI WGS metagenome assembly VTLG01 (sample SAMN12604809, study PRJNA352737) | marine metagenome | biome: ENVO:00000447; feature: ENVO:00000209|ENVO:00000569|ENVO:01000036; material: ENVO:00002151; isolation source: viral sequences binned using virsorter ... | reverse complement strand
AGTCTCTGTATGGCTACTAAGCTGACCAGTTTGAAAGTTTGGAACTACAGGAACGCCTCCTGCAGGTGCATTCAATGAGCTTAATACGACCACAGGTATCACACTTTTCAGGATCTTTATTATCTTCTTTTTCTTTAACAGCAAAAGCATGATCCTTTAACTTCATCTGATAGTGATCTCACTTACAAATTGACCTGTCGCACTAGTACCTGCCCCTCCGCCTGTTAGTGTAATTGTTGAACTTGAATCGATTGTACCTGCTAATGTACCTGCAGTTCCTGCTGCAGTTGAGGTTTGACTAGATAATGGACTTACTGCACCAACACTAGGAGCAGAACTTACTATCGCATCTCCTTGGGTAAAACTTTGAGAAAAACTCCAACTTTCGCCTGCAGTTGCTTGGACAGCAGATAAGGTTGGGATAGAGCCTACTCCTGATGTAATTGTCAAAGCACCAACAGAGTTTGTAGCTGATCCACCGTCAGGTGTGTACTGAGTTGTTACGTTGTTTCCTGAAACACTATATGAGGTTCCTACTCTTTCGACATTTGTCGCAGCAGCATTAACTTGTAGCTGTACACTACTTGATAGTTTATGAGTGATATCTGCCTTTGCTGCTGGTGCAAATATCAAAATCAACAAAGGGAGAAATTTTCTCATCTTTTTATACTTATTGTTTGCTATACATAAGTTTACATGAGCGAAACTTAGTATTAATTGGATTATAAAATGACTGAAAATTTAAAGAAGAAAAATGTTTTCGAAAAAATTAAAGAAAACATCGATGACAAAGATGAGCAATTAGCCTTTATCTCAGTCGTGGTCAGGCTTGTCGTAATTGCCTGGAGCGGATTTATCGTCAGCCTTAACTACATATCTATTCCAGGTTATAGTAATGAACCCAAGGATATAACTTTTCCAGCTTCGATCCTGACAGCTACGCTTTCAAGTTTCGGTGTTGATGCATCACGAGGTAAGAGTCAAAAAGCGAAAGATTCAGCTAGTAAATCAGATGCAGTTACTACTCAAATTTTGCGTATAGAACAAGCTCCAATCAAAGTTATTACCGATAATACTAATAAGTGACATGTACTATAGACAAAGAAAAAACTGGGGAGTAATAGCTTTAGTATCCATCTTGGGAGTATCTAATCTCTCTTTAATGAATACTTTAGTTTCTCATAAATTAAAAAGTCCATATCCGAATTTAAATTTACCAGTTGGCCCTTATACAAGTTATAGAGTTGTGACTACAGAAAAAGGATATAGTATCAGTTATAAAGCTAATGATCCAAAAATTCTTGCAAGAACTAAACTTGTAGATGAGGAAAAAGGATTATTTAAAAAAGATTCTAAATTAAGTTTAAGAGAAACTTATACCATGAATAGTGAATCTTCTTCAACACAGCCTGAAGGTTCTGTGATGACTGATAAGGACATAGCTTGCATAAAGGTAGAAGGAAGTGGAAATGCTACTGGTAGGGTCGTAGGAGCCTCCATAGGAGTTAAAGCAGCCCCTGTGGTAAGTAATATACCAATTGTTGGATGGTTAGCAGCTGGACTCGTCACGATGTTTTCACAAGATAAAGGATCTGAAATAGGTGGAGATATAGCTAAAAATTACAACGACTGTTAGTAGCTAGATAAAATTTAGGAAGCTATACTCAAATTAATAGAATATTTACTATGTCTTGCAAAGTTTCCTTAGAAAAATTAGATGACACAATGAAGCAACTGGCTGAACAACAAACTAGTTTAGCCAATGATATTAAATTAAAAGATTTAGCACTATCACAAACTAAAGAATCTTATATGAAAGTGTTAGGAGCTATTGAGATAGTTCAGTTTTTAAAAGATAGTGTTTCACATCCACCTGAAGAAGAGAAAACAGGTAATGTAGATTTAGAGGCAGATATAGAAGAGGTTACATGAGATGTTATCGGAGATGAATCAAGAAAGATATAAAGCTCTTAGATTGTTAGCCGATCATATTCGAACCCCTTCCCGTGATTTATCTTTAAATGCAATATTCAATGATGTAAAGGATGAAGACTTAAAGTGGGTTACTGAAAAAATTCATTATTATTTATTAAGATTGTTAGAAGAATCAGACTGTGAGATAGAAGAAGAGATTGAGTTAGTTCCATTAATGGAATAAAAGATACATTTGTGCAAGTTTATGCAGCATAAAGTTTTCTCAAAGCTGCATAATATATGATTAATTGCGAGCAAGATTTATTAGTCAACCTAATTGAATTATCTCCTCGCAATGCTCGACGAAAATTTAGACAGTCAATATTTGAGTCATGGGAATGGAAGTGTGCCTATTGTGATAAAGATTTAGATGAGAAGTCTGCAACTATTGATCACATATTGCCAAAGTTTAAAGGTGGGCATAATGTCAAATCAAATATGATTTGTTCTTGTTCCAAATGCAATAGGTCAAAAGGGTCTGTATTACTGGAAGATTGGTATAATCCTTCTAATTCTTACTATTCAGAGGAAAGACTTGGTAAAATAAAGCATTGGATAGAAGATAATAGTGCTCCTATTAAGCTTGTATCTTCAGATAAAGCTACTCCGTATATTACAAATGACTTCTACATCGGATGGATCTCAAGCTAAAGCCAAAGCATTCTTAAAGGACAAGAGTCAAAAGATCATGGAATATATGCCTGAATTACAAAAGGCACGTATGCCAGATGCTCTTGCTAGGACTGAGGGTGGCGAAGATCAAAGCATTCGAGCTAAGGTACAGAAAGGTACTATAAAAATTCTTTAATGAATAGCGTAAATCCAAAAGATGCTGCATTAGTAAATGATCATCTAGTGCAGTGTCTTAGAGACTCAGTAATGGTTTTTAATCAAACTCAATTAGTTCACTGGGGATTGATGGGATCAAAATTTTATCAAGTTCATCTTCTTACTGGAGATATCCAAACTGAAATGGTTGAAGGTATTGATAATATTGCTGAGCATATAAGGTCTGTAAATGTAATGACACCAGTGAGTGTTGCAGATTTATTATCATCTAGAATAAAAGATTTAGAAAATTTTGACCCTTTTGACCAAGACAAACTTATTTTGGATATAACCAATGCTCATGACATGCTTGCAGCTTTATTCGAAGAGTTAGCTAAATATGCTGGGATGATAGGAGATGATCTAACACAAGATTTAGCTGTAGAGAGAGGGCGAGTGCATAAGAAAAATCAATGGCATCTTAGAGCTACAATGACATATATGACTTCTAATAAAGAAAGGACTGATGTCGAAGAGGGCAAAAGCTAAACAACTTTCAAAAGATAGGTTGAAATGTAATAAACCAAAGAAGACTCCTAGTCATAAAACTAAGTCTCATGTCGTAAAAGCTTGTAAAGATGGTAAGGAAAAAATAATTAGATTTGGACAGCAAGGTGTTAAAGGAGCAGGTAAGAATCCAAAGTCTGAAAAAGACAAAGCAAGAAAGAAATCATATTATGCAAGACACAATGCACAAGATTCAAACCCTGATAAATTCTCAGCCAGATATTGGTCACATAAAGTTAAGTGGTAATTAAATAAGACTCCAACTTCTCCACCATTTAGTAATGATATATTTAGATCCTTTTAGTGGTGGTAAGGCTTCGTGCTTAGTTTTATAATTAGGAAAACCATTATTATATAAGTTATTCCACCCTATTAATAAGCCTTTTTTTGGTTTAATCTTTAGATTTAAGTACTTAAAATAAGTTTCTCCTCCTTCCTCTACATCATTTAAATAGATCATTGTTGTCCAAGTTCTTTGACCCATCCATTCACAATAAGTTTTATATTCATGATTTAATGGTGAAAAAAAATCATAGTGTTCTTTATAATATTGCCCAACTTCATATTTTTGAGCCTGCATTGTCTCTCCAAAAAATGGTTTTAAATCCATTAAATTTGCAATTTTTTTATCAATACTTAAATAGAAAGGATCAGTAAAATAACTTAAGTCAGCTGTTTTACTTGTTCTGTAATTATTTATTAAACCCGTATCACCTTTATCAGCAACTGTAGAAGGTCTTAAAGAATTAGAAATCATAGATACCAACTTCTCACATTCTTCTTTTGATAAGAAATTTTCTTGTTTATATATCTGAGTAAAAGGAAAGTATATTCTTTGAGTTTTTTTAGTAATACTATTTTTATAGAATTCTTTGTAATTAATCTTTGGTTTTTTCTTGAATTTAGCTAAATTTTCTAATTTTTTTAATTGATTATTATTTAAATTATATGTCTCTTGAAATTTTCTTATAACTTGTGTTTTACTAGCTCCACTAATGGAAGCCTCTATAAAATGCCTTAGTAAGTCTTCTAAATCCATTTTCAAGTTTTACTAGTCTTAGAATACAGGTAAACATAGAAATTTCAAATGACTACTATAGCTGTTAGTTTTATAATACTTTTTGGAAGCAGTTATGGAGTAAGTTCTATGTTATTAAAGAAAAACGTGAGAATCCATGACCCCAGTTACAGATCCCAAGAAACACTTGGAAGAGTTTATAGAATCGAGAGATCTAAAGAAGACTGGTATTGATGACGACATTCCTGATATTCCTAACTTCACCGTAGATACTAGAACTTAAACACTGTATAGTGTTGCTCCTTAATTCACTGTTGGTAATATATGTATAAAGGTTTTAAATTATATGGATGTCAACCTCCCAGTAGATCAAGAATTTGCAATTCATGCTGCTGCAATCGCAATCCAAACTTTAGACCGAGTAGAGTTAGAAGAAGCATTTATTGAGCTTCTACATCAGAAAGCACTTGATCGGCAAATGTTTTACGGCATTATGAAAGATCACGGAATAGATGCAGACATTCAATTTCAGCTCTCGACTGAAGGTCAAATTTCTTAAAAAACATGGCTACAAGAAGAATTAACGGCACCCTTGACACATTCAGTGTTGACTCAGGATCAGAAATTACATACGTAGGTGGATCAACCACTGGCGATAAGAGTGATGATGTAAGAGGTTTTGAAGTGAATCCTGGCGGTACAGGAGATATTATTGTCAATCTTGAAAAGACATCAGGTATTCGCAATGTTCAAATATTTCAGAAAGATGCATTTGATGGTAGTAGTTCTCCTACTGGATATCAAAGATTTTTTGATATAGAAAAGGCAGGTAGAGGAAAAGGAGCAGTAGGTATTACAGTTACTAACGCTGGTAAAGATTATGTTGTTTTACTAACATATGACGGTTATTCTGAAGTGAGTTACCTCGGCACTGTTGACGTTCCCTAAGTATTCTTTCTTTTCTGAAAAAGGTTATAAACTAACAAAAACTTATACTTCAGCTAGAACTTTTCTTGGATTAGGGAAGTATGCCTCTTATAAAGACTTTGGTGAAGAGTCTTGGAAAATTGGTTATGGAAGTAAAGAACTTCATGGTCATGAACTTACTGCTAAGGATAAAGCTACTCAAGAAGAAATAGATAAACAATTTTTTTTAGATTTAAAAGAATTTTCAGAAAAATTAAAAGATTATGTTTTTGTAAATTTAAATATTAATAGAAGAGCAGCTCTTTTAAGTTTTGCTCATAGCATTGGTATTCAATCATTTAAAAACTGTAAATTACTAGATCTTATTAATAGTTATTCTTCAAAAACTAAAATTATTAAAGAATGGAGTCCATTTATTAATACTTATTGGATGTCTGGAGGAGATTTAATGGTTGCTAGAAGACGTGCTGAGCTTGATATGTATTTTGCTGCAGATAAAGAGATACCTACCTTTTATCGTCATGAATGCCACACTGAGGCTTGTTTGCTGAATTTAGTAGAGACTTATAATGGATCCTCTAATCAAATAAAGGGAATTGAATATTTAGAGAAAAAATTTAAAGAGTTTGATCCTTCAGGAGAGATTTTACGTCGATTTTTTCGCTACTGGAACGAGAAGCCAAGTGGTCTAGGATCTCCGAAGCGAGCCAAGGTTGATCTCTAAGATAATCTAAAGCATCAATCAACTCCATCTCAGGAGTATAGTTGTCAACTAAATCTTTATACTCCATAATCCTCCTCCTGTGGTATTGTTTTTTGATGAAGGGGAATAGTTACTGATTTAAAACCCTCTTCATAAATTTCTCTACCTATATTATAAAGTTCTTTATTTTTTTCATCATTCATTCCTATTTTAAGCAATACTAAATATCCAATCAAATCATTTATAACATCTTCATCATCTGCAAGAAGTCCAGCACCTTGCATTATTCTGTTTAATTTGTCATCAATTCTTACTAATAATTGTTCTACTAGCGATGCTTTACTAAATACTCTGCAAGGTTTTAAAGCAGAGTTACCATATTTTCTATTTTTATGTATTAATAGTTCTTTGATATCATCACAGACTCCACTAATTTTAGTTTCTGATTCTGACATAGCCATGTTAATTCCTCGTAGAATGTCTCTATGAGTAAGTTTACTAGTAGTTACGACGTTGACAATCGTTATAGGTTCTATAAGTCACTGAATCCTAAAACGGATATCAGCAAAGGTCGTCGTGGAGTCAGGCCAGGTGTAGATAATTCTTCTAGTAAAAATTTTTTAAAAAAATTTGCAAATAATTTAAATGAAAATGGTTTTCCAAGACCAATTACAATAAAAGATCAAGAGTTTCCTAAAGATAATTAACATATAACTTTTCCAATATTAGAAAATATATTTTCGAATCTATCTGTTTGATTAAAACCAAGTTCTATTCGAGGTAAATATATAAAATATCCCCAGTGAACAGGGGGAGATATGACATACATCCCTTTTCCATGTATAAGATTTGCTCTATCTGTTGGAAAACAAACAGGATAATCCCACATTTCAGGACATATTCTTAACATTTCAGGATAGGTAGAAAAAAATAATGCTTCTCTTATATTTCTTAATTTCCATTCTCTAACTAATCTTCTAAACCATATGACGCTTGGGGCTTTTGCGCCCACTCCAGCTTTGACACTCCACCTCCAAGTACCTCTTTCTTGAGAAAATGAACATCTTCCTACTGTTGGAGGAAATAAATAGACTGTACCAGTCCAAGGGTCATCTATATTTAACCCATCTTCTTTAGGTGTATATATTTTTTTTGCACGTAAAAATTCTACATTTGCACTATATGTTGAACATGGATCTAGGTCAATATCACCTAATAATGCATCTATATAAGGTAGATAATCACATGGAGTAAGCCAATCATCAGTTAAATCATTTATCTGTTTAGATAGATAAGGCTTATTGTTCACATCATTTTAAAACTTGCACCTTTGCTATCAATTTTATAATGTACTAGTGACATCTCCTTTGCATCCTGAATAATAAATAAAGCCTCTTTATCAGGATCAAGTTTTTCTGCTCTTACAATTGCTTGTTTCATAACGTCTGCTGCACCTTCCATATCATTCTTATTAAGATCATCAACAGCACAAATAAGATTATCTACAGTCAGATAAAACATTGACTTCTTTTCATCCTCATGATCAGGTACATATACCATCGCTCCTGGACCATCGTTATGATAAAACTTGTAATAGTAATCACACATATCTATACAAATTCTTTCTATTGTTAATTTATAAAGCTTAGCTTCATCTTCTCCTGTAGTTTTTCCAATTAATTTGTTTAAAAGTTTAATTCTTCTATTTGTCATTTAGTTTTTACCTTTTCTACATTCTTACTATCTTTTGATTTTTTGTCAATTTTTACAAATTTAGCTAGACCTGATTTTCTTAATGTTTCTAATAGTTTTGGTAAAGGTCGATATAAGACTACTGCTTTTTGCATATTGCCAATTTTTTTTATTAATTTCCCATTTTCATCTCTTAATTTAGCTAGTTCTCCTTGTCGAATTAGATATTCAGCAACACATCTATATCTTCTCTTTTCTGCAAGATTAATTTCGGGGTATCTATCACAAATTGTGCTTGTTTTCATATCACTAAATGTAATTCTTATTTGATCTGCTAGTGATAGACCTAATACTAGATCAGTTGTACTAGTTTCATAACCTGAAATCAGATCTAAATATCTTCTTAAATCTGCATTGGAAAAACTACCTGATGGAGGTATAAATATTTCTACTTGTTCGATCAGGGAATCACATAACTTTTTCTTGAAATTTTTTGTAGTTACAGATTGGATATCTAAATTTTTAAATCTATAACTTTGATATGTATTATCAGGGTCTTTTAGAGGAGCATAATTAGTAGTATCTAAAATATCTAACCAATCCTCTGTTATTTCTACTGGCATCTAAAGATCATATTACATGTATCTTTTTAAAACATAGCTCACTTTTGATAATCTTCCCAATCTTAGCTACTATCAATTAAGAAGAGATATTTTTTTATCATGCGTCGTCCAATTACTTATGCTGAACTAATTTTAATTTTAATTCTTGCCCCTATGCTTTGGATTGGTGGCACTCATTTATACGAGTTTGTTACAGATAGAATTACAATAGAATGTAATTTCAAAAAATAAAATGGGTGGAAGTAAACCATCAGCACCTACTGTAATAATGCCTGCTGAAACTAAAGCTGAGAAGTTTCAGTCTGTAATTCCTGAGAAAAGTTTTAAAGACTTAGCAGAGCAGATGGGGAGAATAGAGGCAGAAACTGGTAAAATTCAACAGCAAAGATATGATGAAGTAGGGACTCCATCAGAGATAGGAGCTAGAAGTAAGGGGACAAATATGTTAGCAGCAGCTGCATATTTATCTTCATTACCAAAGGCTATGCCTGATACAAGTTTCCAAACTACTCCTAGATCTTTCGATATTACATCTACTCCAAATACTTTTCAACAGAAAAAAGGTCAGACTATATCTGCAGGTACAGGTTCCTCAACAGCTCCAGCTACAGCTCCTAAAAGTCAGCTAGATATTGTAAAAGATGCTGCTAAACAGAATTTAGATTTTGCAACTAAAGAGTATTTAGAAGCTGTAAAACAAGCAAAAACAAAAGGAAGACCTACTGCAACAATTACTAAAGATCCATCCTTTGCTAAGCAAGATCCTAAAGACTTACTACCAAGAAGATATAATCCTGAAACAGGGAATATGGATATTGTCTAAGAAATAGAACCGAAATCTAAAACTGCATCTGCTGGATTAGTTACTAATCCAAAATTAATAGATTCATCGATATCTTCAGTAACGAAACGCCAATCTAATACAGAAACATTAAGGCTTATTGAGTAATTAGTTTCTAAATATCTAATATCATTAGTAATTAAGAATAGATAAGTACCTTTATCTAATGTTGTCTTTGGATAATCAGTAAGTAATGCTCCATTATCATCATCTAAATAATCTATAGAACTTTCTTTATGAACATAGCCTTCATCATTAATTGGTAATTCTTCTCTCCTACCATCGTCTAATATTCTGTAGAAAGCTAATAAAGTATTTTTATTTGTATTTTCTTCATATGAAAATTGTGAAAAATTTTGAGTAAATTGTACTGTCCTTGGATTCTGTAAGTGAAGTTTGTAAAAAGTACTTTGTTTTCTAGTCAAACCACCATGAGTATTTTTAATTACAAAAGATTTAAATATTGACGAAAAATCTCCTAAATCTATTGGATTATTTAAATTATCTCCATCTTCTGGGGGTCTTGGATCTGAGCCATAATATGATGTTGGACCATAAGCTGTAGGACCACCACCACCTGTTGGATAAGTTTCTACAAGTCCTAAGTTAACAAAGCCTGTATTACTTGGTATTGTAGTTAGGAATCTGGACATTTTTGGCAGCTAGGTTTTTGTCTATTCTTGTAGTACTCGAATATGTTGTCATGACTTAGTTTAATCGAGGTAATTTTTTTTGGTTCTTCAAAGTCCTTTAGTTCTTTAATTGTAAGGTGTTTTGGATTACAGCAAAATGATTCACAAGTTGACTTGCTAAATATTCTATACTTTCCTGTGTATCCTCTGCTTAACCAAAAAGCTACTCGTGGAGCTGATTGAGTTTTACCTGAGTGAAAAGGAGAAGGAAAATATGCAGTTGATTCAGAGTTATTTTTTCTTGTTGCTCCTTTCCAAACCCAACATGAATCCTCATCTTTAACATCTACTTGTTCCCAAAATCTTTTTACTTGCCAATACCACTTAAAATCAAATTCTCTAACGTCAACAATACATCTTCCGCTTTTTACTTGCTTCATGCAATCAAGACATTCCCCCATTATTCCAAAGTTACCTATGTGAGTTTTTGTATCTTTAATGTGCCAAGGACACTCTAATTGTTGGTTCACAAGAAAATTTAATTTGTATTTTTTTGATTCTTCAGGAAATGATAGAGATATTTTTTGACATATCTCTGATAAATTATCCCAGATTTCTTTCTCATTGTAATCATTATTTCTTTTTTCAGCATCTTCATAAGTCTCATAAGAACATATCCTACGAACAGAATGATAAGGGAGTCTGTATGTCTTTGATAATTTTCTACTACTAATTCCTTTCTGACTTTCCTTTCTTAACTTACTTATTAAGAAGGTATCAATACTATTTTCGTTAATTGAAGCACTTTCATAAGCAACATCTTTTCTAGTTCCCCAATAATAATGAGCTGGATTGAGACAATAAGGAGACTGGCAATAACCTTTTCTTACAATTATTGATTTCTCTTCGGTTGGTTCTCTGCCTGTCAGATAAAGAAGTAACTCTCTTGCATCTCTTCCCTGATATTGTAATTTATTTTTTTTACTTGTATTAAATCCCTCAAAAGCAGAATGTTTTATCTTTTTCATACACCAGCATTTTTCTTTCCCTAATATTTTTAGTGCTGTTTTAAAGGCATTTACGAACTTTATTTGATCATAAGGGGTCAAAAGATTATATAAAAAAGGATTTTCAGTTTGCATGCAAGTAGGGGGTGTGGTGATTTTTAGTATAGAACCCTTTTATAGCAATGGCAATTGTTGAACACCCAAAACCCAATTTTTTTTCCCTATTTTATTTACTTCTAGGGGAAGTGAGGTTAGGTATGTGACTGTTAAATATTTTATATACACTCTCTTCCTATCCTCAACATACACGTAGCCGAGTAAAACCCCTATTTTTTTTGTAAACTTGGGTGTTCATAGTAAATTTATTGCGAGAGAATAGATTTGAAAGATAGTATAGTCAAAAATCACACTAACCATACCTACTATTTTATATATAAGGACTCTAATTTCAAAAAATGCCGAGGTAGGGGTGGGTAATTGGTTGTACATTTCGAAAAAAAATAATATACAATCACTTCCTAACCCTAGTAGTTTTGTGAATGTTAATATAAAGAAACAGTATAAATTAAGAAAATGCCCTCTACTGATCTAAGTGGATTTGGAAAAGCCATGTTTGAGAAAAGAATGAGAGAGAAAATGATGGGTCAGGATCCTATGGGAAATTTTAAAGATGAGATGATGCCTGCACCTCCTGTACATCCTGCACCTCCTGTACCTGCACCCCCACAAGTTCAACAAGGTTTTGATAATAGTGCTTTAATGCAGGATCCTAAATTTAGACAGGAAGATACCATGAATCAAGGCAATAGAGTTAGTGAGCCATATCGTGAAGCGAATCAGCAAGCTTTTGATAAGCTTAATCCCATGAATGCTATATCTCAGGAAACTCCTATAGGGGATAGAGTTAGTGACTTTATAAAAAGAATGGGAGGAGGTACTGCTGACTTTATGACTGGAGGGTTGACTGATTTTGATAAGCGGAGCAGATAGTTATGGGAGATAATGACTTCCCAACAGTAATGGCAAATGGTGGAAAAAGTTTTGTAGATGGTTATATAAAACGTAAGAATTTGTATAGTCAATCGGGTTCAGATATCCCTGCTCTCGAAGTTGAACAAGATTTTGAACAAGAGCTAGGAAAACCAGCAATAGAAACAGTAAGAATTCGTAGATAAACAAAGCTTAAAATTAAATTATATATTAATTCGAGTTGATGTCACAGACAAGAGTACAATTAATAGAAGATGGACATGTGGTTGCAGCTGACCTGGCTTCAGATGCAGTGACAACGGCCAAGGTAGCTGATGATGCAATTACGATTGCTAAAATGTCAGCAACAGGTACAGCTTCTAGTTCTACATTTTTAAGAGGAGATGGAACATTTGCTGAAGCTGGTGGAGGTAAAATACTTCAAGTTGTAGAAGCAACTTATGATACAGCAGTAACAATACAGGGAGCTACTGCGGTAACTGGTTTATCAGCGACAATAACACCTACAAAGGCAGGTAGTAAAATTTTTGTTATTGCGAACCAATCAGGTCAATACCGTGTAAATAGCGATCCTAGTTGTGTTATCAATATTTATTTACAGAGAAATGTTGCAGGGGGTAGTTACAGCGACATTATCTATCAAATGTATTTAGGTGGTTCTTTTCCAACTAATAGAAGGTCTAATAGAATGACCACATTAACAAAATTAGATAGCCCATCATATACTTTAGGACAAGCTATTGGTTATCAAGTACAAGCGGGAACTTATACAAGTAACTATGGATTGCAATATAATGCACAACAACATGGAACAGACAATCCATCTTATTTGCAATTAGTGGAGATTTCATCATGACCATAACTAAACACGATGCATTAACATCTCTAAAACCTAATACATCTTGGACGTGGGTAGGATTTGATTACTCTAAATTAGATTGGTTAGATTCAAGTACAAAACCTACTGAAACTGAAATTAATAATGAATTTACTAGACTAAATGAATTAGAACCTATGACGTTACTTAGACAACAAAGAGATTTCTTACTAAGTGAATGTGATTGGACACAATCTAGGGATGTAACTTTATCTAATGATACAGCTTGGAAAACATATAGACAGGCATTAAGAGATTTACCAGCTTCTAGCACACCAAAATTAAATTCTTTTGGTTTTTTAGATCGAAGTTCAGTTACTTGGCCGACAAAACCTAGTTAAGAGATTAGTCAATTTAAAATACTTATATAAAAAAGTATTTAATTAGATGGGATACATAGGACCAGAACCCAAACTGGGTCGTAATAGAGAGGTAGATAATATATCCAGTGGTTTTAATGGAAATGCTACTGCTTTTACTTTGCAAGTAAATGGAGATAATGCATCCCCTGGAACTGCTAATGACATAATTGTTAGTCTTGGAGGAGTTGTACAGAATCCTGGTACAGACTATACGATAGCTGGGAGTACTTTAACATTTACTACAGCACCAGCCAATGGTTTAAGTTTTTTTGCAGTTATTCTTGGGCAAAGTATAGATTCATCTGTAAGCACTCCAGCTGATGGATCAGTAACAGGAACAAAATTATCCAGTCCATTAGATTTAACAGATAACCAAAAAATTAGATTTGGAACTGGAAATGATCTAGAGATATTTCATAATTCTAGCAACTCAGTGATCAATGATGCTGGGACAGGAGATCTTTTACTTCAGTTAGGTGGATCAACTAAATTTCAGTTAGCTAGTGGAGGAGTTGCACTTACAGGAGGAGCTGCAGCAAACATAACAGCATTGTCAGATGGAGCAACAATAACAATAGACATGGCTACAGCCTGTCATCACTCAGTAACACTCGGTGGTAACAGAACATTCGCAGCACCTAGTAACCAAGTGGTAGGTCAGGCAGGTTCAATATTTATTACACAGGATGGAACAGGATCTAGAACTGCAGCATTTAATGCAGCTTTTAAATTTGTAGGAGGCACAGCACCAACATTAACAACAGGAGCAGGACTAACAGACAGGATAGATTACATTATTAAATCCTCTAACGTAATCCATTGTGCAGTTTCATTGGATGTTAAGTAAATGTCTTTTTATGATGCAATAAGAGTCGGAGCTTCAGGAGCTGCTGGAGACTTTGAAGTAGAACGTAGTTTAAGGTTTAATGATGGTGACAGTACTCATTTATCAAGAACACCTAGTAGTGCTGGCAATAGAAGAACATTTACATGGAGTGCGTGGATTAAAAGAGGAGAACTCGGTGCTACACAAGGACGTTGTTTTGGTGGTGGTGTTTCTGGATCTGATTATTTTGAAATTTATTTTCCAAGTGATGATGGTCTTAGAGTTATTTGGTATCAAGGTGGTCAAACTCTCACGACTACTACGGCAAATTTTAGAGATCCATCAGCTTGGTATCACTTTGTCGTTGCAGTAGATACAACTCAATCTACTGCTGGAGATCGCATAAAAATGTATCGCAATAATGTTTTACTAGAAAGAATACAAAGCAATCCAAGTCAAAATCTTGATACTTCTGTCAATAATACTGTTGAACATAATATCGGCAAATATTTAACAGGCAATGCATCATATTTTGATGGATATATGGCAGAGGTCAATTTTATTGATGGATTGCAACTTACACCGTCATCTTTTGCAGAGACAAATTCAGATACAGGTCAATGGGTTCCAAAAGATACAAGTGCATTAACTTTTGGTACAAACGGGTTTAGATTAAATTTTTCAGATAATTCTGGAACGACTGCAACAACACTTGGCAAAGATTCTTCTGGTAATGGCAACAACTTCACACCAAATAATTTTTCTGTAAGTGCTGGTGCTGGTAATGATTCTTTAGAAGATACACCAACTAATAATTTTGCAACGATGAACCCTTTAGTCCCTTCACCTTCAGTAACTTGGGCGAATGGTAATCTTGATCTTTCTGGTTCAAGCGGTACTGCATACAGTCAAAACAATACCTCAACTTTTGGTGTGTCATCAGGTAAATGGTATGTGGAAGTTAAATACACATTTGGAGGCACTAATAATGTTTATGTAGGAATATGCCCAATAACGGTTGCTGCTGATGCAAATATGACAGGAAGCGTTACAGATGCAGCTGTTTTGAGAATGAGTAATGAAACATATATTGAAGGTACAAGTGCAAGTTCTGGAACTTCTATCAGTTCGGGAGATATTATAGGTATTGCATTAGATATGGATAATAACAAAGTATGGTTCTCTGTTCAGGGTACATATATAAGTTCAGGAAATCCATCAACAGGAGCTAATGCTACTTTTGACGGAATTACTGCTGGTGAGACAATGGCAATTTGTGGAAGACCACTTAACGGAACTCTTAATTTTAATTTTGGTCAGCGTGCATTTACTTATACACCACCAACAGGATTTAAAAAGTTAAATTCAGCAAACTTACCCGACCCAACAATACTACTGCCTGAAAAACATTATAATACTTTAGTTATTACTGGTAATCAAAGCACAAATGCTGTAACAGGACTCGACTTTCAACCAGACTGGGTTGTTTATAAAGCACTCAACCCTGAGACAGGACATGGAGAGACATGGTTTCATGATGCAATTAAAGGACCTACAGTACGTCAGGGTATAAGACCATATAACACAACAACACCACCAGCAGAGGTAACAAACGCAAGTTATTTAGTTTCTTTTGATTCCAATGGATTAACTGTTGGCAGTGATGGTGTTTATAACAATTATCATCAATATAACCAAACTGGTAGATTGTATCAGGCTCTCTGTTGGGATGCAGGGGAGACAGATGGCAAAACTTATACAGTAACAGTTGTTGATGATTCTGGAAATAAATTTAGATTTGATGGTTATGGAACGTCTGCTGTAACTCTTGATCTTGCAGAGGGTGGAACTTACATATTTAACTATCCATCAGGACATCCATTTAGATTTTCTACAACAGCCGATGGTACACATGGTGGTGGGTCTGAATATACAACAGGGGTAACTGTATTAAGTTCGACTTCAATACAGATAGTTGTAGCTGCTTCCGCTCCAAACTTGAATTATTTTTGTAGTTCTCACAGCGGAATGGGAGGTGCAATCAATACAAACTCAACTCTTGGATCAAGTAATTTTGCTGGGTCAACACAATCAAGAGTAAAAGTAAATGCTACAGCAGGGTTTAGCTTAGTTTCATATACAGGAACAGGTTCATTAGCAACAGTTGGACATGGTTTAGGAGCAAAACCAGATGTAATGATAATTAGAAATAGAAATGGTGCAGGTGATGATTGGCTTGTTTATCATCAAAGATTAGGTGCAACAAAGAATCTAAAATTGAATAAAAATGATCCTGAAGCTACAGCATCAAATAAATTTAATGATACTGAACCAACAAGCACAGTTTTCACTGTAAATACTTCTGCAGATGGAAACCAAAGTAGTCAAAATTTTATATCTTACATATTTACTGAAATAGAAGGTTACAGTAAATTTGGTTTTTATAGAGCAAATTCAAATAATGATGGACCGTTTGCCTATTGTGGGTTCGAGCCTGCATTCCTCCTAATAAAGCGTAGAACCTCTGGTGATAATAATCCTTGGATTGGTTATAACAATGTAAGAAATCCATTAAACCAAGTAAATAATCAAATGGTTTGGAACACGACAGAGTGGGAAAACATTGATGCTAACGATGCAAATTTAGATTTTCTTTCTAATGGATTTAAATTAAGAAATTCAGCAGGAGATTTTAATAATAGTGGTAGTAGTGGGGAATATATTTTCTTAGCTTTTGCTCATTCACCTTTTAAAAATAGTAGGGCAAGGTAAAATATTATTATGACATTTAAATTAGACGGAAAAACTTTACCAGTTGGTGTGGCATTCAGCCATAATGATATAAATTATCCTGCTAATTGGTTAAATTTATCAACAGCAGAAGAGAAATCTGCCATAGGAATTACAGAGATATCTGATCCTGTTTCACACGACTCACGGTTTTATAATGATGATGGCTCTGAGAAACCTCTGGAAGATACAGATTTTTTAGATAAAGATGGAAAAACTGTGATTGGAGATGATGGTGAAAAGATTAAAGTGATTGGTGTAAAAACAATCTTAAAGAGTCAAGAAAAATATCAGGCTGAACAATTATTATCTAAATATGATTGGTATGTTGTAAGAAAAGCTGAGAAAGGTACTGCGATCCCTTCAGCAATCACAACTTATCGTGATGGTGTAAGGTCAGCGTGTGATACTCGTGAAAAAGAAATAGATGCTTGTTCAGATACAGCAGCTTTAGTCACCTTGTATGGTTCAACCTTTGATAGTGATGGTAATTGGGTCAAAGATAATATGACAGGATATCCAACAGATCCTAATTCTTGAAGAATTTTTTAAAAAAGCTATATTTAGATTAAATTTAATAATTTAGTGTTTTATTTTTTATCTAGACCTTCTGTATATACTCTTCCTGGTACTTGGGAAAAACAACCTTTAATCAAACATGGTAATTATGCTGGACTTCCACCAGAAGGTCAGATAATTGCTATCATCTTGATATTATTATTCCTAGTTACAGCCTACGGGATATATATGGCATTCGGACCACCGAACAAAAACTTAACCGATCCTTGGGATGAGCACGACGATTAAAAAAATTTTAAAATTTATTACTATCCTTTCAGGGGTTGTGACTTTTTTTGAATTTTTTACAATTTTTGCTTAAATTTTCATAATATTTGCCAGCATTATTTGCTTGATTATCTTTATTTCTACAATGAGGACATTCACATTTATTTTCTAGTGCTTCTCTTACTTCTTGAAAAAATGGTAAATTCCTTAATTCGTACCGTTGCAATTTTTCATAGTAATTTTAATTAAATTATACTTCTAAAAAACCGTAGAGTCCTGCCACTGTGCCTACAATGACAAAGAATCCAAACTCAATGAGAGGATAATATGGACTATAGAAAATCTTCTTATGCATAAACAATAGCACTTAAATCAGTTGCTAAGTATGCAGCGATTATTAGTGTGAAAAATAAATGATTCATTAGGTTCCTTGATAAACAGGTGACATAACACCTCCTCCTTCATCATCGTCGTCATCATCATTAGTACGTAATACTAAATCTAATAAAACGACAAATCCTATGGGATAAAAACACCATAGGATTGCCTGAAAGGGCGATATTTCGTTTATTTGTGATAACTCATGCATTAAAAAATGCCAAAGAACATATGTCCTGTGAGTAAATCAGAAGTTGCTGCTGCAACTAAGCCAAGCATTGCAAGTCTTCCGTTAAGAGTTTCTGCAATAATTTTTTGCTGTTCTAATTTTTTTTCTTTCATTAGAAAATGCCAGGAATGATTTGTCCAGTTGTGACGTATGCACCAACTGCTGCAACGAATCCAAGCATTGCTGCCCAGCCGTTAAATCTTTCTGCTTCAGGAGTCATGATAAT
>VTLG01008063.1_pt1 | contig 18219 bp, 18 predicted proteins | sample 4694571 | NCBI WGS metagenome assembly VTLG01 (sample SAMN12604809, study PRJNA352737) | marine metagenome | biome: ENVO:00000447; feature: ENVO:00000209|ENVO:00000569|ENVO:01000036; material: ENVO:00002151; isolation source: viral sequences binned using virsorter ... | reverse complement strand
ATTTAAAGCACGTGGAGTTCCATCATCACCTTCCAATCTTGTATTTCCCTTCACCCATAAGGATCTAGGTGGATCATCAGATTCTTCATTCTTATCTCTAGCAATCATCTGAGTTGCTATTATACTACCAAAAGCATCAGCAGTTCCTGTTTGTAATGGTCCTTCAATGTAAGCAGAACCTCTGACCTCATCTTGTCCTGTCTTTAATGCTTTAGGTTGACCATTACCTACAAACAATCTTTTACCAACTTCTACGTCTGAAAAATGCATTTTACCTCCTAAGCTTTAAGTTCCTTGGCTTGATCTTCAGTACTGGATGGTCCAGTCTTACTACCTTTAAGTTTAGTAGCACCATCAGCCATATCAACTAATCCACCATAGATATTCATAATAGCATTTCCAACAACATCCAAGGTCTTTTCTGAAAATATTTTATAAGATTCTTTTGCTCTCATATCTATAGACTTAGAGTTTACCACCACTTTATCATTACTGTCAAGGGTAATAACTCCTGTAGTTCCAGTAGGACCATTAGCAATCAATTGAATATCCTGAGCTTCTAATTTAATTCTACCATTAGGTGCTTTAATTATAATATCACCACTAACAGAATCCAAAACAATACCAGCCTGATTGGCAATATTATTTGGAGTTACCAAACAATTATCTCCAGCTTGTACTTTAAAAGACCCCTTTGATCTACAAATAGTTCCATGCTTACGCTCTGGACCACCAGTATGATCCATAGTAATATAATGACAAGCTTCATGACCACTTCTCAACATTACTGCTGATTCATTATTATCCTCATGAATATGACCGAACTTTATCTCACCATCTCTTTGGCCATAACGAATAGTGTAAAAGTTTTTTCTTTGTCCCTTTGCCATTAGTAAGTATCCTCCTCAGGTGTTTCTATTCCTATAAGTTGTATTGGAGTTGGGGTTACAAGTCCAGTACTTTCATCTGCATAGGCACGTCTAGTAATACCTGGTTCTTTTATAGTTCTTTGAGGTGGAGGAATAACTCCCACACAATCTACTATAGACACCAACTTGTGCTCTGATGGTCTGTATTCTATGAGTTCATCATCAGCAATTCTTTCTACACAGAACTTAGGTAAAAGAACTGCATTGAACCCTGTCTCAGATTTTATATAGATGTCTGGAGACTCAGTAAATCCTTGACCAGGATTAGTGATCTTAATAGACATTAGTACACCTATATCACTAAAGGTAGGTACAACAGTAGCACCTGCATTAGGTTCTATAACAATTTCATCACCCTCTTTGTATCCATATCCAGCAGATTCTATAATTATATCACAAAGAGTAAGGATAGCAGGATAAGCACCAGTACTATCAATTGGATAAACTCCAGACTCTTGCTTAACAGGAAGAGTAGGAGTAGTAAACTTACCTGCGCTCTTCATTACATATGGTTTACCACCTGGAATCTTTTCTTCTCCACCCACTCCTACACCTGTTGCAGCTGCCACAGTAATCTGCTGATCAATTATATCCTGAGTAGCTTCCTCATCAGTAGTACCAAAAATTTCTGCTCCAATTACTGGGGTCTCAATCATTATCTCTTGTACGTCAGAAGGACTTAAAGGTTCAGTAGTAATTTCAGTTCCAGGTGGCATTAGAACTGTATCTCCAGGCACTACACTAATAACTGTTCCTGGTGGACGAGGAATCTCTAAGTCTCCATTAGCATGAGTAATAGAAGTATCATCTGGTCTAGCCCACACTCTTCCATCTCCACCAGTACTTCCATTAGGTTGACCAAGATAATTTATTCCTGGTTGAAGAACTCTAATATCTAATACTCCTATGTGTTCTATACCATCATCATCAGTCCAAGGTCCAATAACAGGTTCAATCTGTGCTCCTTGCCCTATACCACAAGGATCTACTACTCTTGCTTGAGCAGCATCATCATAGTTAGTACCATAAGATTTCATATCAGCACCTAAAATCTCACCTAATCTAGACACAATTAAATTTCCAGCAGCACCTTTACCTCTACCACCAAATATATCAAGAAGAGGAGGACCACATTTAACAGGTCCAGTATCGCAACCACCATGTCCAAACACATCTCCAAAAGGTAAGTTAGGAATATCTAATTCTGGTATAGGAAGTTTACCAAACAAATTAGAAAAACCTCCAGCAAGTTTACCAATATCTCCTGCACCCATACTAGGAGTACTAGCATTACCATCCCAAAGACTCATCTCACTAGTCTGTACACAATCAGGATTTTGTTCACATTCTAAGAAAGATAAAACATCTTGAATGATTCCCAATGCTTCTCCACCTGGAAAAGATATACTCATTCCAGTCAACCCATTCAAAGCTCCAAATATACTACTTAAACTATTCTCAATAGCATTAGCCAGTGTTCCCATCATTGCACCAACCATATTATCAATGAAACAAGATGCTGCATTCACTAACTTATTAACTGCATCACTTAAGAAATTTTTCAACATATCCATCAAACCACCAGCTATATTTCTAAACTGACAAGCAATAGCATCATTAATACTCTCAACTTCTTTCTTTAATGCCTGTCTTTCATTAGGAAAAACTTTATCATAAGTATCCTTTAACTTATCATTAATCTTTTCAGTAGTATTCTTCTGAACTCCAGCCATAATCTGTTTCATTGAACCAGCTATCTGTTCTGATGCTTCTGCAACTTTCTTTTTAATAGCCTCATCATACTGACTTGTCTCTGCAACAAGAGCATATCTTCTCTCAGTTTTAGCCCTCTTTAACAACTCTACTTCTTGTACTAAATTCTTAGTTATTTGTTGAATTCTTGCAGTAGGAACAGGTCTACAATCCTCAGGTTGTTCTACTGGATGTTGTATCTGTCCATCCCTCTTCATTTCAGAGGAAGAATGACTAACTTGAGTACTATCTCCACCAGTACTCTCTGTTATATTAGCATTATTCTCAGCACCACCTTCTTGTGATATCTTTGCCACAAATCCTTCATTTTCTTCCTCCTTAGTTCCCACTGTAGCCATCTTATCCTTTGGAGTGTAGCCACTAAAAGGAACAAACTTCGCATCAGGAACATTCTTCATCACTGCATTATAATCATTATAACCAAGAGTACCCATAATGACAGGGACTTGACACTGATCACCATCCATAAAGAAACCAAAGACCCAACAACCTTGAGTAAGGTTTGCATTTTGATAAGACGAACGTCCACCACCACCTGCTGTAACAGGATACATTACAGTTGCCCAAGGTAATTCAGAATCTTCTATCTCAGATGGAACAGCAGTATGGTATCCCATAATGCGTACCTTATATCTCTCAGCAAATCCAGGACACTCTTCATTATTTTTCTGAGGGAATCCTGATTTGTTTTCTTTCCAAACGTCTTCAGTAGGAATCTGACCTATCCACCAGATAAATCCATCCCTTCCAACAAAATGATTTTTAACAAAAATATTTTCCATTATGCTAATATTTGATTAGTACCTGAGGTTTTTTTACCAAAAGAATCTCTCACTAAAGCAAGACTAGTAGTAGTACTACTTGGATTAATTCTATGACAAACATGTGCTACCATATATTTACCACCAGTTTCTTGATTAGGATCTTTCTTATTATCTCCATCCAAGTCTGGGAAATCACATTGAACAATATCACCTGCTTTAATACTAAAATCACCAGGGATAATAATATTAGTCTTAACAGTAAACAATTGATTATATCTCATGATACTCTGTACCATTGTATTAGCAGCATCAAAATTTACTGCTTCTCTATCTTCTTTTTGATTTTCTAATTGTTCTTCAGTGGTAGTACCATTAGGCATAGTACCTACATCTAAAACATGTGTCATCAATCTAGAAGGAGAAGAAGTAAACTCTTTTGCAACTACATCAATTTTCTCAGCAGCAGTTGTTATTTTATCTTCAGTAACTTCAGGTCCAGACTTATCTGATGCAGGAGGTACACCAGATTTAAAATTCTCTGGGGGTGCTAATGTTACTTCTCTTACATCATAATTAAAAGCAAAGAAATCAAAAAAGATAGACCTACTAGCATACATACCCTGCTGTAAATTCTGATTCATATCAACATCACCTTCAATATCATAACTTAAAACTTTAGCATCATAATTAGTTGGTGGTCCTGCGGGATTATTATTATAAAGAAATTTCTTAACTGGCTCATCTGAAAGTAACTTATCTATGGATCTAAAATGAAAACCATCTCTAGTTTGATAGAAAAGATATCCTGCTGCTCCACCAGTAGCAGTTCCTCCTCCTTCTGCTTGCATTTGAGGAATAGATTTAGATGCTAGCCAACTAATAACATAAAAAGGTTTCTTGTCATTACCCATAAAATTATAAGGTACAGCAGTTTCATCTACATCTATTTTTCCTTCTACTTCTAACACATCCTTTAAAATAGTCTCAATATTTTGAGATATACTTCCTTCATACCTTTTAACTACTCTGGTTTGTTCATTAGCAAAGTACTCCCTAGAAGCAAGGTCAAGATGATAAATGTCTTGCTGAGTACCAGGATCAACATCCCTTATTCTATTAACATATAAACCTTCATCAAAAATCAACTGATTGCCATAAGTATCTTCCATCCCTATATCTGTTCTCTCTCCACCACGAATAGGAAGACCATCTACAGTACTTTGTTTAGTTCCAGCCTTTCCTTTCTCATCTAACTGGAATCCTGATTCCATTATAGTAGCAGTTGCGGTAACAGTATTAGAAAGGACACTTTCATAATAATAAAAATCAACCACACCCGCAGATAAATCTACGGCATAATCCGTAAAGTTGGAAGAAATCTTAAACTGCTCAATATTACCTGGTTGTTCAGGTGAAAGTTGTGACGACATTATACTGCTGAAAGACTCTTACTATTCATAGCTTTAACATAGTTATTTAACGCATCTTTAGAACCTACAAGTACAACATTTGTTCCTCCTCCGCCACCACCTCCTGCTCCACCAGAAGATTCGGAACCACCTAGAACTATTGTATCTCCTCCCTCTTCAGTAGGATCATCTTTAGCAACAGCATTTCCACCAGCATCTACTGATGTGGGACCTATCTCTGCCTTAGATGGAGCTCCAGATACTTCTGCTGGAGATGATTCTTTACTCTCACCAGGAGGGAAGAAAGATTTAACTAAAATAGGTCCATATTTAAATGGATTTAATAATTGTAAAAGGTTAGGAAACTTAGTTACCATACCATCACCATTAACATATCCAATACCTTTAAGCCAATCTTTTAATCCTAATACTTCTGCTACCTTAGTCATAGCAGTCCATCTACCACCACCTTCTGGAATTTCAATAGCAGTTTCTTTTAAGAAATTCGTCGTAAATCTTTTAATTCCTCCACCAACCCAATCTATAGCAGCCTTACCACCTGAAATAATTTGTTTAGCCTTGGCTTTCATTTTCTCAACTACACCTTCCCATCCTCCACCACTTACAAGGGTGTAGAATAAATCACCAACAAATTCACCAAGCATCTCACCTAAAATTGTTCCCAAAACAGGAATAGGTATAAAAGAACCTGCCAATCCACCTAGTGCAGCACCCATTGCTTTAAATAAGGTTTGCTTTGGAGGATCACCTGCCAACATGGATGCCAAAGCAACCATTAGAGGCCCTATAATAGGTATTCTACCAAAAAGACCTTTAGCTTTACTTAGTATTCCAGCAGCACCTTTTGCTAACTTGCCACCCATCTTTCCTGCTTTAGCAAGAACTCCACCTACCTTACCTGCTCCTTTTCCACCCATACCCAAAAGTCCTTTAGCACCTTTCAACCCTTTACCTAGGAATCCTTTTACACCTTTAAATCCTTTGCTTAAAAATCCTTTTGCTTTACTAAGACCCTTACCAGCAATATCTTTAGCACCTTGAACTCCTTTACCCAAGAATCCTTTTACTCCTTGAACTCCTTTACCCAGGAATCCTTTTACTCCTTGAACTCCTTTACCAACAAATCCTTTTGCTGCTTTAAATCCACCACTAACTTTACCTGCAATATTCTTTCCTAAATTCAGTGTTTGTTTAACTCCTGGAATTCTCATCGCCATATTTCCAAGTCCTTTAGCTGCATTAACAACTACATTCTTCAATTTAGAACCAATACCACCAAGCCAACTAGATATACTTCCTGTTGCACTTTTAAAAGCATTAAATATAGTGCTTCCTATTGCTTTAAATGGAGCAAGAGTTCCTTTTACAGCAGTTTTTACTACAGTACCTAATAGTTTAAAACCCTTAGTAACTCCTTGAAGTAATTTCTTAGGTATGAATCCCTTCCATAGAAGAGCTCTTATTACCCAGAAAAACTTTTCAAATCCTTCTTTAATACCTGTCCAAATCTTCTTAGCATTCTTAATCAGATTAACTATGGATAATACAATAGCACCCAAAGCCACATTGACAAGGAACTTCATCATCATATCAAGAAGACCTTGAGCAGGTTTCTTTACTACCCCAGGAACCTTAGATTGTCCTTTCTTAGCTTCTAATTTTGCTTCCCTTGCTTTCTTTTCTGCCTTTGCTTTTGCTATTCTACGAGCATCTGCCTGATCTTTTGCTTGTTTCTTTTCAACGCCAGTCAACATTGCTATAGCATCAGTCATCTCAACAATATTATCAATCTTCTCACCCATCTTCTTGAAGTCAAGATGACCACTGCCTTCTCCACCCTTATCAATAACAGCTAAAGCACCACCTTTATCTGGTGTCTTGGGTATCAATGCAGTAGTAGGAGTAGCAACAATAGCTCCTCCACCTGGCCATGCGCCATGTTCCTGCATTATGTTTTTAGCTATCTGTCTCTTACCTTTCTTCTTACCCATTAACTTATCTTTTATCTTCCCCTTTACTTTCTTCTTGACGCCTTTAACTACTGCCTTCTTTATAGCTTTCTTCGACAGTTTCTTCATGATAGCCTTTGCTGCCATCTTTACTGCCATTCCTAGTGAGAATATTGCCATCTATATCACCCCATAATATTGTAAAGACCTTTATTAATCATAATATTAATATTACGAATATCTTTAGCAGAGAAAGGGGTAACTCCAGCACCTTCTCCACTTGTTCCAGATGCAAGTCCTCCAGCACCACCGCCTCCTCCACTTCGAGCCAAAACAGTAGTACCTCCTTTCCGACGAGGACCAGGAGGATTAGGAACTGATCCACCACCAGCAAACTTCATCAATTCAGGTTTATTAGTTCCACCACCTTCTTTATTCATAGCCATCAAATTCTCAACACCAATTGCATCTACTGCTCCTTTACTCATAACAAACTCACCAGGAGTTAGCATTGCAGGAACTGTATCTGTATTACCTTTACCAGCAACTTTTCCACCAGTATTTAAAAACTGAACCAAACCACCACCATTCATTTTTGCACTTGCAGATATATCAGCACCTAAAGCATCTAGTCCAAGCTGGTCTATCCGAGCCACGTGTTGTGCTGCTTCAGGGTTTTCTGCCAAAAACTTTTCCTTATCTTTATCTGTTAATAGACCTACTGATCCACCAAAAATACTTTTATCACCGACTGTTTTTGATCTTGTTGTAGTCTTAATCATATTATCAAAATCATAATCAGTATGTGATGTTTCTTTTGTTTTTGGACCTGGACCCATCATCTTTGTAAGTTCCACACCTTGTGCATAAGTTAATTGCTTTAAAGGTTCCAAACCCTGCAAAGCTCGTTCTTCATTAACAAACCTAAGCATATATTCTTCTTGTGCTTTTTTCTCTTTTGGGTCAGTTACTACACCTGGAACCTCTCCACCACCAGCCATTGCAACTCCTTGTCTTGCATCAGCCATAGGAATCATAGGTATCTGTGCAGCCTCACCGAACGTAGGAAGTTGTATGTTAGGTATCTGAAAATCTACTCCTATATTCTTTAATAATCCTAATGCTTTATTAATTCCATCTATTAAGAAATTTATTCCTGTAGAAAGTCCCTCACTTACCCAATTAATAGGACCTGTAAATAAATCCCACATTGCTTTATGAATAGCATTAAGTACTTTACTTATCCCATTAATCACCATAAAGAGAGGATCCAAAAGCCTCATAGGCTTTTCAATAATCTTTATGATCCTCATCACAACAGCACCCATAATTACATTAACAAAGAATTTCAATAACATATCAAAGAAACTGGTGACTGGTTTAGTAGCCTTATCAAAAGACTTACCAATCATACCTTTTCCTTTACTCTCTAACTTAGCCTCTCTTGCATCATCAGCAGCATCATCTTGTGCTTGTCTTATATCTTCTGCCTTATCTTTATCAGATTCTACTTTACCTTCCAAGTTACCTAAAATCTTATCAAGATTCTCTTCAATCTTAATAAGAGCAGGGTCTAACATATTTTTAAGGAAATCCATTACCCCTTTATTTCCTGTTTCTTCTCCTTCCTCATCTATCTTTGCATCAGGATCTTTACTTATATCATCTACATTTTTTGCTGCAGATGGAGATGCAGTACCTGGTAATAATTTTTGCTTACCTGAAGTAGATGATTTACCCTTACCATTAACAGAATCTTTCTTATCAAGAACTTTACCCACAAACTTTTCAAAATCTATTTTATTCTTACCCTTACTCTTTTTAAAACCTTCTTTCCTTTCTTCTGGAGATAATTGTTTTCCAGCTATAGTACCATCTTGCTGAAGTTCATCAGCAAACCTCTCATAAGTCTCTGGTTCTAAGAAACTCTCACCATTAATACCTCCACCTGCTTCTTCTGTTTCTTCTGCTACTCCTACCGCTGCTCCACGTGTAATAGAAGATCTATCCCATTCACCATCTTCATCATTCCAATCACCAATACCTTGTTCTTTACCTTGTTCTTTTTCCTCTACTTGAGAGCTTGCTCTACTTTCTTCACCTATACTTATTAATGCATCTGCTAAATTACTAATTCTAGTCTCATTATCTTTTACTTTTCCTTCAAGACCAGCAACTCGTATCAATGTCTTCCTTTGCATTCCAAAGGATTTACTTAATGTCTTGTGTAATTTGGAAAGTTGAATAGGTAAATCTTTCTCAAGACCTTCAACTTTACCCGCTAGCTGATAGTGAGGATCATGCTTTGCCCTCAAAGCATCTATCATACTCGGTTTTTTACTAGGCATTCTGTTGCTGTTTACGTTTGAGTTCTTCTTCCTCTAAATGTTGCTTCAGAAGTTCAACATAAACGTCTCGCTCCCAAGGCATCAGATTTTCGATCTCAGTTAATGAGTATTTATGGTACTGAATCAAAGCGAAGTTCAACTTATAATAATTCTCCAGATCCATATGGATCATGCCTATGCGAAAAAAGACGACAATCCCTCCAGTACTACAGTACTCTTCACTTTTGTCTTAGGATTAGTTACTTCAATAGTATGAGATAACTTAGGCATAGTTTCAAAAAACTTTTCAATCTCTTTGAACTGTGCTGAATTCATTTGCTCAAGAAAATCATTCACTTCCTTCTTACTAAAATCAGCAGTAGACCAAGACTCTTCTTCATTATAAATTTTATCTATACAACTACCAATTAATTCAAAAGATTTTTCTACACTAGTATCATCTTTAAAATCAAAATTATTACTAATGAATTCTTGTAGAGAAGGATACTTCATCTCCATCATCAAGTCATCATCAACCTTAATTTGATTAGTATGATCTTCTGATTCTGTAACTTTAATCTCATCTATGAATATCTTCACAGGAACAGATGTAGTCTCATCATCAGGAGCTATAATATTAACTTCAACTTCTTCTCCTACAGACTTACCCCTAATATTAAGGAATAGATATTCAATATCAAAAGTAGGAAGCTTCTCTACTTTAACACCTTTAGTAAGAATACATCCTTTAATAACAGTTTTTATAGCATTTGTTATCTGTTTAGTATCTTCACTCTCTAAAGCAAGTACAAGTAATTTTTCTTCTCTAACTAAAAAAGGTCTATATTGAATAGTCTTTTTGGTAGAAGGTAACACCAACTCATAAGTTGGCGTAGCAATGGTAGGTAATGGCATTACAATTCAATTTCAGTATAAGTATATATAGAGGTTTCCTAAGTGAAAAAATCAAAGATACTAGAGAATATATTAAAGTTAGCAGCAGAATTAGGTTGAACTAAAACTTTCTTTCTTTCTCTTACATATCTCATATAGTTCATAGTAACAGTACATCTTAGAACATCACTTGCACCATATGATACTGGCATAGATGTTATACTTTCTGGGAAAGCACCTACTAACATATACTGCAATTGCATTGGCTTATTTCCTTCAAGAGCAGTTGAACTTCCAGGATAAGATACATCCTTTTCAAACTTAGTTAGATACATCTCAGACCTATAATCATTAGGATAACTCATCCTATAATTAGCATATCTACTCTTATACATATTTCTACTTTGCTGTACTCCAACACCAGTAGTATAATCAATCCAAGTATCAAAAAATTCTATTACATTGTAGTCATGGTCTACTAAGAAAGTTAAATCCATATTACCATCATACATCCTTCTATATACCATCTTCTCTGATACACCATGATAGTCATTAGTCACATCATGAGTAGCTGTAGCAGAACCTGGAAGCATAGCAGACTCACAAAGTAATTCTAAATCTTCTCCTCTTCTAACATAATCAAAGTTTCTACCATTCTCTTTCAGCATCTGAAAAACTGCTGGAGGTGGCTGAATCTTTATTTGATAAACAGATGTCTGAGCAAGATTAGCTATCCTACTCTTAAGGTCTGAAGTTCTATATGGTCTTGGCGTTACATTCGACATTCGCCACTATAAATAATTTTAATTACCATTACTATGTATATGAGAAATTGCAATGGCTGGTACTTATAAAAGTATTTTTAAACCCAAGCATCCCAAAAAATATATCGGTGATGCCAGTCAAATAATCTGCAGGAGTAATTGGGAAAGAGAATTTTGTAAATACTGTGATTCTAATAGTAATATAATTACTTGGGCATCTGAAGAGTTCTCCATTCCATACGTTTCACCTCTTGATAATAAACGTCATAGGTATTACCCAGACTTTTTAATTCAAGTTAAAGAAGCAGATGGCAAACTAAAAAAATATGTAATTGAAATCAAACCCAAAAGACAAACAATTGAACCCAAGAAAAAATCTAGGGTAACTAAATCTTACATCTATGAAATGAAAACTTATGCAGTTAACCAAGCAAAATGGATGTATGCTAGGGAGTTCTGTAAAGATAATAGTTTAGAATTTAAAATCATCACAGAAGATCAACTCTATGGACGAGGAACTGGAAAGGTATCACGAAGATCGAACAAATAGACTAGAACATGTAGCGAGTGAAATTAATGAGATGCAAGATCCAGATGATATGATGCTTGCTATCACTGAGATCTTAACAGAGACTGAACTAACTCCAGATGTGGGTAAATTCTATACCTTTATATACCAACCTAAAACTCCACGTATTAGATATGATCAGTTCCCTTTGATTGCATGTGTTGGTCTTTTTAGATGGGGATTTAGAGGAATGAACTACCATTGGGGTGGTGCATTCAGAAATTATACTTGGGAAGAAGTATTAGGACAGTTACATTTAGCATATCCTATGGAGATGCAAGACCTAAGATCTTTCCCATATCAAAACTTCAAGATAAATACATAAAAAGTTGTGTATATATGGCACAAGATACTACTGGTTGGGTACAACAAACAGATCCTTATGAATACGCAGCAAACTTTAGATTAGCTATGAAGGCTGGTCAAGAGTTAAGGAAACATAACGTTCCAGTGCATACCAACTTCGGGAATGGAGACTTCAATGTATATAAAGATAATGGTTTACTTCCAGGTATAGGAGAAAAGATCTATAGTTTCAGTGCATCTACAGGAAAAGAAACTATTACTAATCAAGTCGACTTTGATGCATTCTTTACTGGAGAAAATGCAGCACAATTTGGTCAGCTTAATAAGATTACAAAAAAAGCTACAATAGCATTAGCTAAAGATGCAATCAAAGATAATCACCCACAAACTAAAGCAAATTATACAAGACTTATTAACTCTCCAGGTTATAAGTCATTAGGAAAAAATGCTGGTCAAGAGAATCCAAATGATCAGAACACTGATTTAAGGAGAGATTCACCTCCAGCAGCAGGAGAAGGTGGAGATTTTAAAAGTCCTAATAGAGCTGAAAAAGAATCATTTGCAGTAGGTGGTTCAAGTGAGGTCTTAAGATATCCTCGCCAAAGTCTAGAACAATTTGGTTATGACTATATTCAGATCACTGCCTATGAATATGAAGCATCACCTAAATTGACTGGTCGTGATAATAATTTTGGAACTAGATTTAAAAAATCCTATGAAACTATTCAACTTCCAATGCAAACAGGTCTCTCTGAAACTATGGGAGTTGGCTGGGGTGCTGATACACTGAATGCAATTCAAGGTATTGCTGCAGGAGCTGCAATGAGTGCTATGGAAGGTGTAGCTAATATAGGTGATCCAAAAGCAAGACAAGCAGCAGGTAAAGGATTAGCAGAAGCTGGACAACAAATAGGATCTTTAGCTAAAGATGAGCAAACTACAGCTTTTATTAAAGCATATTTTGCTGGTCAAGCAGTTGGTGCTAACGTGGTTACTCGTACTACAGGAACTGTTATTAATCCTAATATGGAACTACTCTTTAGTGGTCCTGAAATGAGAACTTTTAATTTCAATTTCACTCTTACACCAAGAGACAGAGAAGAAGCAAGAACTGTTCGTAAAATCATTAGGGCGATGAAAAGAAACATGTCTCCTCAAAGATCAGAATCTAATCTTTTCCTCAAAACTCCTAGAATTTTTAAAATAGAATACATATATGGTGAAGGTAATATGCCTCATCCTTTCTTGAATAAATTTAAAGCTTGTGCTTGTAGAAACTTTACTGTCAACTACACACCTGATGGTTCTTACATGACTTATGCTGGTGAACCTTCAATGACTTCTTATTCAATCTCTATGGCATTTGGTGAAATTGAACCAATATATGCTGATGAATATAAGGGAATCAACTCACCTACAACAGGGTTCTAACAGATGGCTCAAAGAAATTACTTCAGATATATTCCAGACTTCGATTATGTGAGTCGTCTTCCTAAAGCGCAAAGCATATCTGATTACTTACGTGTAAAAAATCTATTCAAAAGAACACAGATATCACAAACAATCTTTGAAGATCTAACATACTTTACTAAGTATCAAGTAATAGCAGATGAAAGACCTGATAATATAGCTTTCAAAATTTATGGGGATTCTAATCTAGATTGGATGGTAATGTTAGCTAATAATATTACCAACCTTCAAGATGAATGGCCACTAGAGGAAAGAGCATTTTATCAATTCCTTCTGAGTAAGTATACATCTCAAGCAGGAATGGAAAAAGTTCATCATTATGAAACAAAAAAGGTTGCTGATTCTAAAGGAAGATTAATCGTACCTAAAGGTTTAAAAGTTCCTTCTAATTATTCTGTAACTTATTTTGATTCAGGTACAATGACTGAACAAATTGCTAATCTAATTACTGTTGAGGTTACCAACAAAGAATATGAAGAGAAACTACAAGATGAAAAAAGAAATATCTTTATAATTAAACCTAAGTTTGTTGGTGTTATTATAGAAGAGATGCAAAGAGTAATGAAATATCCTAAAGGAAGTAGTCAATATGTTTCTCCTACAGTTGTGAGAGGAGAAAATATTAAACTGTTTGAATAAAAAAAGTAATAGGCGTAAAAAAATACTGGAGATTTTTTCCCCAGTATTTTGGAATAAAAAGTTGAATTTCCCTCAGCTCTCTGCAAGTTTTGCAAAGTAACTTAGTGGATCTTCTTCGTCTTCAGTGACAGGAGCAGAAACATTCTTACTCTCTTGATAAGAAGTCTCTAACTTCTTAAGAACTTCTTCCTCAGTAACCTTTTTCGTTTCCTGAGCAGCATATCCATCATACTCTGTCTGTTGAGCAGCTTGAGCCTTTGCTTTAGTGCCAAGGACATAATCCAATCTCCTCTTCAATTCATCATAAGTCTTGAATTGATCAGGAGCAACAAAAGCATTCAATGAATGCTGCTTCTTCCACAATGCTTCAAGAGCATCATCATCTTCTAGAAGAGGACTAGGAGTATCAAACTCTGACTTATCATAGTTCCAGAATCCATCCTTCTTCTGTAACTTCAATTTGAAGTTAGCACCTGCCCAGAAATCAAAAGGATTGATTGGTGTTTCATCCTCAAATTCTGGTTGCATTACATCCATAACCTTATCAAAGATCTTCTTACCGAACTTGTAAAGGAAAACTCCACCCTCATTTTGAGGATTGGCAGGATCTCTTACGACATAGATGTTTGCATAGAAGGACAACTTACGCTTTTGCTTACGTACTGTATCCTTATCTGATTCATTACCACTGTTCCATAGGGATCTGTTTAGATCACCAACAGGATCTTTTTGCCCAACGGTGGTGAGACTATTCTCAATGTACCATCCACCTGGTCCTTGGAATGCGTGAGAAAATAACTTTACCCAAGGGAGATCTTCTCCATCTGGTGCAGGTAGGAATCTAATAACAGCATAACCGTTACCACTCTTGTCCATCTCTGGTTTCCAGAGACGATCATCGGTGTTACTACCACCTGTGTTATTCATCTTCTCGACTTCTTTAACTAGCTTACTGGTTAAAGAGCCCAAAGAGCTTTGCTTTTTAAGGTCTGAAAAACCCATACGTATTACCTCGTATTAAGTGTATTTGGCTTGTTTGTACTCTGTTATTCTAACAAGAGAATCAAGACTCGTCAAGAGCCTTTCTCATATGAGATATCTGTGAATGCATTTGACCAAACATGATAGAAAGGTCAGCATCCTTAGGAAGACCAAACATAGAAGCACTGTCAACAATTTGTTGTTTCATTGCTTTTGCTTTTGGATCATCAGATAAACTCAATCTTTTATAAAGAATAGTTTGTTTCTCTAATAATTTTTCAAGAGCATTAATGTGCTCCATCTTATCATCCTTACCCATAGTAGAAAAAGCAAAGACGTTAGAGTATACTTTCTCTTGTAAAGTCTGAATGACTTTCATCTCTTCCTGTACTATGTCCGAATCAAAGAAGCTCATTAGGAAACAATCTCTTTTAAGATTTTTTTATAACGGAATACATCTATATTTATGAAGGCATTATACTTTTCTATCCTCATTGAAAGGAACTTCCAGACTGGATCTGGTAACTTTTTATCAAAATCTTTTTTAAATCCTAGTATCTTATCCAAGACTATCAAAGTCTCTAAAGATATATTATTTTGTAGATGTTCTTTAACTAAAGTAGGGTGTTTACTTCCTTCGATCTTAAACACACTATCAAATTCCTTACCAGAAAATAAATCCTCTACTTCTTGTTTAAACACATAAGAAAGTGATTGAACTTTCTTTCTCCAATTATTATAATTCCTTTCTCCATTCTTCATTATCTCTCCAATCCATAATGACTGGGGATCATCACAAGAAACAAAATTAGATACAAAAAAATCTACTACTTCTTCATCTGATTTCTGTCTGCTTAATTTCTCAAAGAAAAATCTATCCTTTCTTCTATAAAAAGAATTGATAGATGCTCTAGACTTCCCACAATACTTATGGTAGTCATACTTATCCTTTGTAAAATGATTCTTCAGTCCAAGATAGGATTTATAAGTTTCAAAAGGATTCACTTTAATCATATAGGAAGTTTAGCATGAGATGTTCTCTTAAGTAAATTTAATTCCATTGCTTCACACTTAAGTTTCTCTTTTAATGGTTTGGTAATTAACTTAGGTACTGATTCTACATCTAAATTATTTTGTTCACAAAAATGTATGATAGCATCAACATAACTCATACCATTATTTTCATGAGCAATAGTTTCAATTGCTTCTGTAAATCTTTTAGCACAATAGAATTTATTTTCTATCAGCTCATCTAAGTTCTTACCTTCAGTCTTTGCCATATTCGTGTAACTTGAAGTTAACAAACTCTCTAATATATTCGGAGAGTAACTTAATGTACTTTGACTTATCACGCTCTTCATAGACTACAACCTCTCCATCCTCACAGGACATAATGATTACAAATTTTTTGACTGGTATCTCCTTCATTTCAAACAACATGCAAGCATAAGCAGCACACTGTACGAAATAATGATCTATCCATTCACGTGGTTTAGGTTTCTTAGAAGTCTTGAAGTCAATGACAGCAAGTTCACCTTCATACTCAGCTATACAATCAACTGTTCCTGCCACTCCTAATTTAAGACTATAAAGAGGCTTCTCAATTGCATGTATATTATCAATAAGATCTAACTTAGGTTTGGATTGTTTAAAAAGAAACTCTGATAAAGGTTGTACAGTAGGAAGATCTTTATTCAAAAGATAATTCTCTGTAAGAGTATGCATGTCAGTACCACGACTAGTAGCAGCCTTAGTAATTTTGTCTGCTAACTGGTTACCTACCTTTGCTCTCCATTCACGAAAGATTTCACGATTAATCCAACTAGTAACAGAAGTAATAGATACTAATTTAGATTCACCAGGAATATCATAATACCTAACACCATCAATAGTTTCTCTATCTAATGAGGGAAGATCAAGATCAACATGATTAAACATTACATCTCCATACCAAGTTCAAGTTTAGCAATGATATACTCTTTAACTAAACCACTTCTGCAGATATCATCTGCATTAAACTCTATTATATCAAAGGAATTCATATTACGCAAGATATTAATGAAGTCAATGATACCAGATCTTTCATTCTGTTTTACTAAATCTGTTTGTGTAGCATCACCACAGAACATTATCTTACAATTCTCACCAACCCTTGTTATCATTGAATCAAGTTCATGGAAATTTAAATTCTGAAACTCATCAACTAAAAGGATTGCATTATCAAAAGTAGTACCACGAATAAAAGATGTACTCCAGAAATCTATAGTACCCTGTGCCTTTAAGTTACTGTAAAGCATTTCAAATGCAGCATCATCTTGCATCTGAAACATATACTTTACCATATGCTTGTAAGGTATTTGATAAAGCCAGGACTTGTCTTCATGATCACCAGGAAGGAACCCAATTTCACGAGTAGCAACAAGACTCCTAACAATATATACTTTTTCGTAAGGTGTTTTCGGATCCAAGACATCTTGAATGGCTCTATAAAGAGTGATAAATGTTTTACCTGTACCAGCACATCCATATGCTACTAGGTTTTTATTTTCATCATACTGATCAAAGAACCTTTCTTGGTTAGAAGTAAGAGGTTTTATATCTTTAAAAAAGTCAAGATTGATTGGTTTCTTTCTTTTCATGACTCTACTACTCATCCCATTAGGATTAGTACTTATACCTGAATTTGCTTTTTTTCTTGCCATATCAATAAGGTCTTACAGTAGCGCCTGGTTGCTTGGATGCAGAACGAAGAACATCATTCCACCCAGGGTGTTTCTGTATTAACTTATCTGTAAACTCTCCAACTTCTTGTGCAGAAGCACATCCTTCTGACCAATCTCTATCCCAATCGGGATTCGCTTTTCTCCATTCATCATATTTCAACATGGTCATAGAAAGTTCTTTCTTTTCACCAGTTTCTTTGTTAATAACAGGATAAGTTGGCATATCAATATAAAGTTATGTAAGGTTATTTATTCCCATTCCAAAGCTTCTGCAATGGTTGGAAACTGTTCATTGAATATTCTCTTGCATTCATTAGCAACATCCATATGTTCTTTCTGGGTTCCATGCCCAGTACGAAGTTTAATATAATGAATCCAAGAACGTGCTGAACCAGTCATATAAAGTCTAGTAGGAGTAGCAAGAGGTAATACAAACCTTGCACATTCTTTTGCTACACCATCCTCTAACATCTGATTATACAATGCATATGCTGAACTGAAAAGAGTCTGCATTTGTTTGTTCAAAGTCTCTACTACTTCAGGGTCAAGATCATCAATACTATTCTGACGATTCTTTGTATCCTGTCTCCTAAGTTCAGGCAATTCCACCTCACCTAAAAGATTACTATCAGCATATCTCTGGCTAAACTCTTGATAGGTAAAACTTCTATGTCTTAAAATTTGCGCAGCAAGACCTCTAGT
>VTLG01005384.1_pt1 | contig 18221 bp, 44 predicted proteins | sample 4694571 | NCBI WGS metagenome assembly VTLG01 (sample SAMN12604809, study PRJNA352737) | marine metagenome | biome: ENVO:00000447; feature: ENVO:00000209|ENVO:00000569|ENVO:01000036; material: ENVO:00002151; isolation source: viral sequences binned using virsorter ... | reverse complement strand
CTGCTGATGCTTGTAAACCAGATTTAACTCTACCTTCCATAGCAGTCATATAACTTGGCTCCATGGTAGTTAGTTTACTTTTGGTTTTATCAGCTTCGGCTTTAATTCCTTTTGCGTATTCTAAAGCAGCTTCTTTTTGTCTTTCTGCTTCACGCATTTTTTTAGTAAGTTTAGCAATTCGTTTCTTAACACCATCACTATACTCTTCTAATTCTTTTTTATCTTCAGGACTTTTATCTTCTTGAACCTTAACTTCTTTTTCTTCTTTAACAGTTTCTTCTGTTTTTTGTTCTGGTTCTGCTTCAGGTTTTTCTGTTTTAACTTCTTCAATAATAGGTTCATTAGATTCAACAACTTGTTCATCCTTCACCTCTTCTTTTTTATCTTCTGGTAATGTTACATCAACTTCAGGTCCTGAATTATCGATGTCTACCATTTCATTTGTTTCATATTTTCTAGTTTCTGGCATAGTTTCTCCTTATGGTTATATGTTGTGAAGAACGGATTCAGGATTGTCTATGGTTCCTAAAACTTCGTCGTCATTTAACAAACGAACTTCTCCGCCTTCAATGGGTAATCTTGATCCTGCGTATCTTGCAAAAATAACCCACTCGCCTTTTTTGCACCACGGTCCTGTTGGAAATTTTTCTTTGTCATGATAGGCCAACGGTCCTAACTTGATTACATAACCACAATTAGTGGCTATACGTAATTTTTCTAATGATTCTTGTGCTATGATTATACCACCTTTGGTTTTCTCTTTCGGTGTGAAAGGTAAAACTAAAAGTCTCCAGCCGCTTGGTTCAGGTAACTGGGATCTTTGTTCTTCAATCGTTTCTGGATCTAAAACTTTTTTATCTTCTGTAAGATCTGATGCTGCTTGATATTTTTCTTCCAAAGCGTTTTTATGCTTTGGTATTTCCTTTGATGTCGATAACGTTTCCTTGCTCATCTTTTTGCTCCTTATGTTCTAGCAGGTTAGAGATTTCCTGTAATAAATATTGGTACGTTCTTGCTTGTCCTAACATATATTGATATTTTTCCATATTGTCAACCCCACCTGTAATCATCGTATCCCCAACAGCTTGAAGTCTATCTTTTATAAGTTTCTGCATTTTTGATACTATTGCTAATCCATCCATCATATTATTCGTCCTCTGGTTTTCTAAAACAATCTAGTGCATCTAATTTTTCTTCTGCTTGTGCAATTTTATCTAATTGTTTATCTATTTCTTCTAAATGTTGTGGGTGCTCACCAATCCCTACTGAATTAGTAAGGTATATATTTATTACAGCATGGGCTGAAGATATTTCTGATTCGTACTTGTCTTCCAAAGCTTGTATTATTGCATTTCTCATTTTTTTTTTCCTTTCCTAATTGATTCTTTCCCTTTTTTAAAAATACTAGCTACTTGTGATTTACCCATAACCTTGGCACGTTGTTCACCAACGGTTAATATCTGTATCTTTCTTGCAAAAGGTTTACTAATTCGTTTTACTTTTGCAACAGTAGCTCTTGCATCTGCTGGTGTTGCAAACTTAATTCCGACTGTATCTTTCGGGTTTTCATCTGTATACAGTCTTCGACCTGAACCTTTTGGTTTCTTACCAGTGCCTATTTTAGGATCTGCCACGTTTCATTCCCTTAATATACTTCTTGATAATTTTAGATTGTTTCTTGTGTAGCTTAGAAGCTTTACCTAAAGCTTTAGCTACTTTGTTTAGTTTTTTTACCATTTAACATTTCCATCTTTTGCGAGCCTGTCTTAGTCTTGAGTTAGGATCTTTAGCAGCTTCCGGAAATTTCTTCATTTGTCCAAGTGATCTTGCACAAAACGATTTACGTCTTTTAGCAGCTTTTGATCCTGGCTTGACTTTTCCAGTGACCGCTGTTTTTAGTTTTGAACCGGGGTTTTTTCTTCTATAGGCCATGACACCGGCTCGAGTCATTCCTGCGCCCTTTTCAGTAGGACGAAAATTTTTTTTATTTCTAGCTGGCATACCGCCTTCTGCTAGGTGCATTCTCATACCAAACCTCCCATCACCATACTTTTTCTTTTTTTAGCAAATGTTTTTACGTTAGTTGGTTTTGGCCCTGTGTTACTGGCTGCTCTTTTTCGTCTGACAGCACTGGCCCTTTGAGAGTCGCTCATTCGTGTGGCTTTTGCAAGAGGCACGCATTTTGGATACTTCCGTTTCGCGTCTGCTTTTTGTTTTGAACGGCCACATTTTGCAAACGATCCATCTTTTCGTTTGCTTCCAATATCCACCCATTTTTGTTTGAACCATTTATCTAAACCGTTACTTGCCATACATCATCGCTCGCTTTGACATAAAGCCACCACCACGAAGACCTTGTCTTTTTAGTCTTTGTGTAGCCTCCATAAGTCCACCACCAGCTTTGTATACTCTACCACCTTTTGCTTTTTTAGGTCCTCTGAAATCTTTTCTTTTTACACCGGATGGATCTTTAATTTTACCAGCACAAATTTTTGATGCGTAGGCATTAGCATATGCGCTTGGATATACGTCGAATTTTCTTTTCGCTGCGGCTTTACCTCTAGGACAAAGTTTAGTCATTATCTTTTCCTTGCTGTTTGTTTTGCTCTCGCAAAGTTAGCTGCTGTTGGTGCACCTTTTGCACCTTTCTTTTTCATTTTACCGCCACGTTTTCTTTTAGCATGTATGTTTGCGTATAAACCTTTTCCAGCCATTATTTTTTTCCTATCGGTCTGGTTTTTAAAACTTGACCATATCTATCTTTTGGTTTTGGTCTTATTACACCTGGACCTTTTGCTTTAATAGGTTTTGGTTTTTTTGATCCCATTCCATACATTTCTCTTTTCATGGCTCTTCCGCCACCTGCGTAAGCTATACCACCACCCATGAAGTTTGATCTCTTATCTTCCATTGATTTGCCTTTATCTTGAGCAGCCATGGATTTTTCTATAGCCATTCCTCTTTTTTTCTCATAACCACTTAGTTTGCCATCTTTATTAAGATCAGCTTTTTTAGGATTCTTTAACATTATTTTTTGCCTCCGTTTCTAAATATCTGTGTACCCTTTATACCAAAAATTGAAGCAACTACAAGCACCCATAAATTGGTAAACCATTTCGGAAGTTCGTGAAAATACTCAAAAAAGAGTTTTACCTTCTCCATAGCAGTCGGATCGTCCGACATGACTGCCCACATTAACACAACGATAGGCGCCGAAATTATTACAAGTACAAATTCGTCCTTATAGTCGTTTTGACGAGCCTCAAGAAGTTTACCTTGGTAAGATTCTTCACCTCTAGCCATCTTTTCTGCGTGCATTAACTGTGCATCAGACATTGCCATTTTAGTTTTTTGTCTATTTGAATATATTTTAGCTCCTGCTTGCATTGCTATCTTCGCTAAACTAAACCATGCCATTATCTACCTACCTTTTTCATTGCTTTGTTGTGTGATTTCTTAAATGTCATACCCTTTTTCATGTCTTTTTTCATTTGAGCCATATGTTTCGTACTATGATGCTTTTTATGTTTTTTTAAAAGTTTTTTTTCTCTTTTATCAATCATTAATTGTCTTTTTTTAACTCATTTGCTAAAATTGTTTTCTCAATAGACGTATCAGCACGTAAATTTGCTAATTTTTCGTTCTGTTCAAGTTTTTCTTCTTGAGTATCTTTGTTCATCATCGCTCTCATACGGTCAAGATTAATTCTTTCTTCACCTTCTTGTTGTTTTCTAGAATTTTCTTGCGCTTGTAAATCTAATTCTCTTGCTCTAAGCATTGCAATAGGGTCATTTCCAAATTTAGATGTAATTTGTGTTTCTTCCTTCATGTATTCTTCCATCATTTCAGCAATCAACTCTGCTTTTCTACCTTCAATACGTTGTTGAAGTGCCATTGACTCTCTTTGCATCTGTGGATTCATCTGTGCTTGTTGCATCATCATAGCTAGTCTAGGTAATTCTTCTCTAAACTCTAATTCTATTTGTTCTTGTGCCATTAAACTAATATGTTCAAGTATATTTTTCTGCACAGCAGCTCCAACCATTGGTGCATTTCTTACCATGTTTGTTTGTAAGAAGTTTAAGTGTGCTGTGATGTGTGCTTGATGATCTTGACCAGGAAAAGCTTGAAAAGGTTTACCTGCTAACGCATCAATATGTTCTAACGCTGGATCTTTTGGTGTAGGTGGCTGTGGTTTTTTTAAAATTAAATCAATATCTTTTACACCCAACGCTTCATACATATTTCTATACACTTCATATTGATTATGAATGGCTGGATTTGAGGCAGCCAGTTGCATCTCTGTTTGTGCGAGGGAGATCCGTTGTGTTTGGGAAAAAATGTTTGGATCTGCAACTGGCAATATATCTACTCTATCATCGAAGTCTAATTGTTTAATTTGCCTCTGTCCTCCGATGACATCATAGGGGTAGATTGGAGGTAGATATAACTTGAAAACTCTTGCTAATAAACTGAATTCTTTTTTCATTGATGCATATAATCTTTTATGGATAGCAGACATCGTTCTACTACCTCTCTCTAGCATAGCTACCGTCGTGCCCACTGCTGCTTGCTGATTCCCATCCCCTACTTGCAAGTCTGCTATTGAAGCAAATCTTTGACCTGCATTAACCACGACGCCCATTAATGATAATAATGTTTGCGATGGTTCTTTAAAAGGAAGAGTCATAAAAGCATCTCTTAAATTTCCACCAGGAGCATCTACATCTCTAAACTCTCCAGGTTGAATAGACTGAGATTCATCTCTCATTTTGATACCACGCATTTTAAATCCAGCTGGTAAGTTGGATAAAGTTCCTGCATCAAGTAGTGATCTTAAAGCTGATGTTGCTGTTCTAGATAATCCACCAATCATGTGAATTAATCCAAAGCCATAAAAGCCAAGACCGGGTAAAAATTTAAAATGAACAAAGTAACTAATTTTACTTTTAGTTACATCTCCTATTTCATAGTTTCTTCTAATAGATAATACTTCTTTTGAAGCTTCTTCAATTGTCACAATGTAAGGTAGTTTTATTCCTGTTGGTTCGCCGTCAGCACTAACGTCATTAAATCCGTCTATGTCTAAATTTACATGACACTCTAATAAAGAATACATTTTTTCATCTTTACCTCTTCTTGTGCCATCTAATTCTCTTTCTTTTTTATCTGTTTGTGATTCATTCACATAAGCAGGATTTAATTCTATGTCTCTATAGAAACCACCCACTTGTTGTTTTCTTAATTCGTTTTCAGAAATTTTTATTGTATGTATAATTGAGTCTGCATCTTCTAAAGATGTTGCTGTGTATGGTACCACTAAATCATCTGCGGGTACAAATTTTGAAACAGCTCTACCCATTACTTCGTCGTAATAAACTTTTTTAAATGCAGATCCTGATAGAGGTAAATAAAATAACATTTGATCAAACTCAGCTTCATACTCTTTCATCTCAGACATGATTGTATAATTCATAAAATCTTTTACACGTTGAGATTGCTGCTCCCTGTCTGCTGTTGGTAAACCAATAATTTGTGTTCTTACAGGACCATCAGCTGGTAATAATTCTTTGTAAGCTAATGATTGAAACTGGGTAACAGCTTCTGCTAGCACAGGGTGAGTTGCACCTGATGCACCTTTAAATGGTTCTGTTTTACTTTCGTATTTAAAACCTAGTAAATCTAATCCTGATGTATATGCTTTCTCCCAATCACCTCTTGATGATTTATAATCTTGATAGTTTGCAGACAGTTCTTGGCCAATAGGCATAAGAACTTCTTCAGGTAATAATTCTGCTAAGTTAGAAAAATGATCTTGGCTCTGTTCTAAATTTACTTGTGATGGATCAAAATTAATGTCAACACTACCATCTTCATTTGTTTGAACGTCAACGGGTGCTTGTGGGTCTTTTTCTGTTTTTTCTATTTCTACCTGTATTTCTTCTGGGTTAGGTATTTTTATAGTTTGCTCAACATTAGGAAGAGCCTTATCTACGTCTGCCATTATTTTTTCTCCAATCGAACCACTCTAGCCTTTTTAGAAGGTATATTCAACCCCTGTGGATTAGGTCCTCTTTTAGGTGGTGGACCTGATTTTTTACCTCCGCTATTTGCGGGACGAGTAAGATATTTCATCATTTCATTATACTCGTGTATTTTCATTTTTATAAATTTAATAATTTAGAAAGTCCATTGTCAGGTTTTTCTGTTCCTTCAGCTAAACCAACTCTACCGCCTTCACTATATAAACCAAAAAGTCTTAATGTTTCTAATGCACCTTCTACACCTAATTCTGTTCCAAGAATTCTAGGGTCAGATAACATTTGCATTACAGTGCTATTGCTTATTTTAGACATAATTCCTTTACTGCCTTTAGCAAAACCGACTCTACCACCTGCAGCAAACGGTTCAATATCTTCTGGATTTTTCATAACATTATCTAACATGTCTAATAATTCTTTTCTTTGTCCATCATTTAAGTCTGCGTATATTTCTCTTTTAATAATTTGATCACCAATGCTTTTATTAAATTCAGGACTGTTTTTAGTAATGTTTAAATTAAAACTTGTTTTAACGCTTTCAAAATCTTCTGCTTCTTTTCCTATTCGTCCAGCAATATTATCAACGTCTTTTTTATTTCTTGTAATACCTTTTTTAATATTATCTAAAGCAGAGCTAGGATCAAATTTTGGATCAAAAGGGTCTAATCCTTTTTTATCTGTAGTATTAATTAATAAATCAAATAAATTATCTGAATCAACTTTAGTTCCTGTTCCTGGTAAAACGTCTAAAGCTTTTTTACCAAACACTTCTTCATATAATTTTAAAACATCTTTTCTAGAATCAGGGTTATTTAACTCATCTAATTGTTTTGGGGTTAGTATATCTTTAAACTCATCTTTACTTAAAATATGTCTTGCCTCTCCTCTTTTTGTAGCTTCATCAGAAAGACTCTTGAACCCTGTTGCTGGTTTCTTGGGCTGCTTAGCTAGACTAGCAATACCTTGCTGATCCATAGGAGCACCTGTTTTCATATCAATAACTTTTGTAGACTCTCTGTAATTTTCTAAAGCTTCTTGTTTAATTTTCATCTCCTCAAGTTTATTAGGAGCTCTGCCCATTTTTCTAATGAAGCCGTTAGTCAGTCTAATTATAAGTTCGCTTATAGGTCTAATCATAGTTTACCAGTAGTAACTGTATTTTTTTGGAGGTCGCTTTTCTTCCTCATAATCTTCAGGGTGAGTAACTAAACCTCCCTGTCTAAAGCGCATGACTGCTTGGGTCATTGAATCCACCAAGTCATCATGATCTCCATACGGAAATGCTGCACATTCCTCAATAACTTCCTGTGCAAACTTTTCATCTGTAGGAGCCCATATCATACCACTTTCAAATAAAGGTGCAATAGAATTTACACGAGTATGCTTATCATTTCCTTTAGACGGTGTGAAGTTGACTACAGGTATACCCATAGCTCTAAGTTCATAAGTTAATGGTAAACCACTAGCTTTAGCCTCAACTAAGACAGTCTCTGGTTGCCAGTAATCATATTGCTCTTTGGCAAGTCGTCTTAATTCTGGAAACTCTAATCTATCTTTATAGGCATCTAATAATATTAAATTGTGTGGCATGTCTTCGTTCTCTTGAAACACACCCCATGTTGTAATTGCAGAATAATCAGCAGTTTGTTTTTTCATAAACGCCGTATCATAAGATTGTATGACATGTTTTAGAGCAGGTAATGTTTCTTTCTCCCAAGGCTTCCACCACTCACGTTTAATAATAGCGCCTTCTTCAGATGTTGGGTTTTGCATCCACTGTGCATTCCATTTAGCAAGAGATAGTGATGCCTTAACACCCTCTAACTCCTCTAGCTTCCAATACTCTGGCCAAACAGGTTTACCTGATGGCATGATTGCTGGAAACTCTACGATCTCCCATTTATCTGCTTTAGCTGCTTTTTGAGATTGTATTAGTTTACCTGTTAGATCTTTTGTATTCCATCTGGTCATAACACAAACAATTTTACCACCTGGTTGAAGTCTTTGTCTTGGTCCTGATGTATACCACTCGTATGCTCGCTCTAAGGCAACTGCGTTCAACGCATCTTGCTCTGAGTGTGGATCATCAATGATTAATAAATCTGCACCTCGACCTGTAATAGCACCCCCGACGCCTGATGCGAAATACTCGCCGCCTTGTGCTGTCTCCCATTTACCAGCAGCTTGCGCCCGAATCTATAGCTAGTTCTCCGGTGTGGGTTGTTTGTATAATTTTTAGTTTTGGATTATTCCCGATCATCCATGCAGGCAACAGGGAACTGGCGAACTCGGACTTTGTATGTCTCGGTGGCATGTTCACAATTAATCTCTTAATCTTACCACTTGCCATTTCGTTAAATTTTTTTGCAATAATTTTGTGATGATAACCTTCAATGAATTCTGGCCAAATATGTTTTACAAAAGAAAGGAAATCTAATTTCACCTCGTTTATCTTCTTTTTTTCTTGTAGCTGCAAGAACATCTTCATAAAGTCCTTACGTACATCAGCTGGAAGTTTCTTTATCTTTTCTAGGTCTATTTCCATATATTTTTTTGCAAAATTTTTTGAGGTTGATTTTGGAACCCATAAACAATTTATAGGCTATGTATGTTCAAATCAAGCAATATATAGGCATACTTGGGACCCCTTTTGTATACATATAAATTAACTATATAAACTAATTGCTATTTTGGAAATGGTTTGGGACCCCTCGAGGCCCGAAGGGCCGAGAGTAGAAGCGGCGCCCGCAGGGCGCCACAACCTGTGGTTTAGTCTAGTAATGTCATATACGCTTTAGGATTAAGCCTACTAAATTTACTTAATGCCTTCTGCATTTTGTTATACTCTTGCATTTCCTCTGCCTGCTTGACTGTGTCGTGCAACATAGCCTCTTCTCTTGTTAGCATTTCAGACTCGCCAGAGTATGGGTTAGTTCTTTTAATTATTCTATTCATGGTCCTATATTATCCTATTATAAATAATCTGTCAAGAAGATTTATAACCCATATATCCTAGAACCAGGATACCTGCTAATAGAATAATAGAAAGTCCAAGAGGACTTTCTACAAATATTATACTAAATAATTCAATCATTGTACTGTGTACTCCGACATTTTAATTGGTCTGTTTGCTCTTCTGTATCCTTTCTGTGATACATCATAGTAAATTATATAACTATCTTCAAACTTACACTTGTTATCCCATTTAAAGTCTCGCGTTATAAACTTCGCATACTTTTTTGCATAATAACTAATTATACCTCTTGTCCCTAGTTTAATCATTTCTGCCTTTCTGTTACTTGGTATCCTACTATAAATAGGATACCAAGTCAAGTCTTAATTACTCTCGATTTGTTTTATTTTAGAAGTATCAATAATCCAAGCTATGCCAATTTTCTTGGTTGTATTGTCTAGTTTGTTTATTAACTCTTCAGGCGTTCCGCTTTCCATAACTGTATCAATAGCTTTTGTCTTCAGGTCTTCAAGTTGTTTGAGCTTCAAGCCTTCAGGCCTTCTTCTTATTTCACGATCAACAAGTTCTCTCGCCCAGTCCTTCAGCTGCTCTTCGCAATCGGAAACTGAAAGTTTGTCGTATCCCCCTTGTTCAAAACGATAAGAGTTATATTCTTTCTGCTTACTCTCATCTTGTTCAGCCTTCTTCTTGAAGAAGGTTCGAGCTTTATCTCTTGCCTTCTCTAATAAAGCCTCGGCCCTCTTAAACTCATTTAAGATTTTATCAGCGCCCATCTTCTTGGCTAACTTACCAACAATCTTTTGAGTTGCTTCAGCTCTATATTGTTTTACCAACAATTCCTGTTCTTCAATTAAAGGATTAAAGTTTCTTCTTACCTTCGACTTGAAGTGGTCTAGTTGATACTTTGTCATTGTTTTTGCCATATATACCTTTCTGTTAATAATAGGATTATCCTATTGACAAATGATTGTCAAGTGTATATATTGTATTAGGAATTGAGGGATAGAAATCCTCAAAACCTTTCGGGTCATTGGCGTTGTTGTTGAAACCCAACAAAGTGCAACGCCCTTGAGCCCTGATCCATCAGAGATAGGAGATGTCCTATGAAAAATGCTAGCACTCTTTGATGGATCTGGGGTCAAGTGACAAGTACACTCTTCGGAGTTTTCCGGCTTGGCCAAGGCGATACAGTAATCCTGTTACAACGCGTCATGGCGTTGGCTAAAGAACTGAAGTAACCCTCTGGGCCAGGGTAAGGGCCCAAGCCACAAGCGACAAGCAACAGAAAGGAACTATGACAAAGATAATAATAGAAGTGGACCAGGCAACAGACTCACAAGTAAAAAGTTTACTTGCAGATGTAGCTATCTCAATTGAACCCTGGAAAAAGTTTATTCACTATAAAATTAAGTCTGGTAATAAAATCTACAAGCGGCAAGCCACAAGCATCACGCCGCAAGAATACGGTAGAAAAAAGAAGCTACAAGCCCCAAGCGGCAAGCTTGACAAGTGGTCTATACTAGGATAATATGGGATATATGAAAGTAAAAGAAGCGTTAGAAATTACGGGATCATTATCGAAGCCGAGTAAAATGCCCGGATGGGCTTACGGTTTACCGGCCAAAGAATGCAAGACAGGCTCGAAGCTTGCTAAAGTAAAAGGCAGCGTCTGCGATGGCTGCTACGCTCTGAAGGGCTGCTATGTTTTTAAAGTAGTACAAGAAGCACAATATAAAAGATTAAGAGCTATAAGATCTCCGCTATGGGTTGGCGCAATGAGCTTAATTATTAATTCAAAGAAATCAAAATATTTTAGATGGCATGATTCAGGAGATGTACAGGACGAGGAACACTTAATGAAAATTTTTGCTGTCTGTAAAGCTACGCCAACAGTTAAACACTGGATTCCAACGCGTGAAGCGTGGGTTAAAAAATTCCTCCCGATTAAACCGGATAATTTAGTTATCCGGTTTTCCGCAACGATGATTGATCAGGAAGCGCCAGAGAGCTGGCCCAATACTTCAACGGTGATATCTAAAAAGGGTCAATGGTATAAAGGAGATAATATCTGCCCAGCTCCACAACAAGACAACGCCTGCGGTGATTGCCGCGCATGCTGGGATCCTGAAGTCAAGAACGTGACATATGGCCAACACTAGAAAGTACGATCACATCATAACAGAATTACACAACGCCTGGTGCCGCGAGAACGGTTACCCGGAGCGTCCGCCTAAGTTTAGAAGCTTCAAGCGACAAGCTTCAAGCCCCAAGCTGCAAGCATCAAGCGCCAAGCCGCAAGCGTCAAGCTCCAAGATTCTTTTACCCTCATAAAGTTTCAAGCCACAAGCTTCAGGGGTCTTGACTAAGATGAAACTATTCTCAGGATGTTTATAATGATACGCAATTTGATGTGCAGACAGACTAACTTTGTTACGCTTACTCACCTTAAATTCTAAAGTGAAATAGAAGTGATTAGTGTTGTAACACAACGCGTCCGGTGTTCCTAAACTGCTTGTATTTTCTATTCTTGTGTAAATTATTTCAGGTGTTTTGCTCTTAAAATATTTGTAAAACTTTGCTTCTGGGCCCATACATTTTCAACGTAATACATACCTAGAGTTTCTTCTTAACACTACCCATTCTCCAACTCTCTGTTGTAGATAATTCTAATACAATTCTATGTGTTTCACGTGATCCTATCACATTATTTTCCATTAGACTCATAGATAAAATATCAAAATATCCATCGGGAGAATGAAACTCACCTTGAGGTAATTTAACCTGTACTCTAGCGTTTTGACATGTTGGTGATTTTAAGAATTTTTCCAACTGTTCTGCTAATATCTTTCCACTTATCATTAGTTGACTAATAACGTAACATCAAGTAAAAGTCAAATATGGGACTACCTAAAAAATTGACAGAAATGCAGCAGAAGTTTGCCCATTTGTTGGTGACGAATGAAGGAAGAAAAACGGCATATGAATGTGCTGTTGAAGCTGGCTATTCACAAGACAGAGCCAGAGTTACTGCATCAGAATTACAAAATCCTCAAAAATATCCATTGGTTGTAAAATATATTGGTGAGATCAGAGAAGAGAATAATAAAAAATATCAAGTTGATTATGGTAGACACATTGCAGAACTAGGTAAGATTAGATCAAAAGCATTAGAAAAAGGCGCGTGGTCAGCAGCTGTAAATGCAGAGGTTGCACGTGGAAAAGCAGCTGGATTATACATAGAACAAAAGATAATTAGAACTGGTAAGTTAGATGATCTGTCAGCAGAAGAACTAGAGACAAGACTTAAAACAATATTAAATGAATACTCACCCATATTAGAAGGTGTAGAGGTAGAAGATTTAAAAGAGAAAGTTAAGAAGTTAAAACCTGCGAGCAAAGCTAAGCACTAAATTTTAATCATTTTTGTAACACAAGATCTAGGTATCATAATCCTATCGCCAAAAGTAATACCATCTTCATCCTTATCATAAGACGCAAATAACTTTATATGACTTTTAGTTTTTTCATATAACCAACCTTCATTAACGGGTGAAGCTAAAGTCATCTTATCAAATTCATATTCATCAGCCCAGTCTGATTCACTGATTATATCAACCCAATCAACTCTGTATTTTGTATACGGAATATCCTTTTCAGATTTTATCTTTGCGTTTCTTTTTCTTCTTCTTTTTGGCATATGTCAGTATACATCCCTATATGTTTTTTTAAAATATTTTTAGTCAAAATCCAATTTGAATCTTCCGCGCGGCCCCTATACAAAGGTCACCTGGTCACCTGGTCACCTCTAAATTGAAAGTACTGTTTTAGAAATTTTAACTTTTTAAAAACATATAGATGGGGTGACTTTGGCGTAAAATGGCCTTTTTGGTCCCCTGAACCCTGTCGCCTGCCACAAGAATCTAGAATCATTCTAAAGTAATTAAGGCAACAATAAGGCAATCTAGTCTCTTTTAGCCACAATCTTGACATATTTGACAAGATCATGCCTCTTTTTATTTTTGTATCTTACTTCAACTGTTTCGCCTTCCTTAAATTCAGTCGGTAGTTTACTCAAAAATTTTTTATAACTCATAGCGTAAAGCGTCTTAGTTTCGCCACTATTGTCTTTCACTTCGTAAGTATATCTCATGCAATCAATTTAGCACGTTTATAATAAAGATCAACTTTCTCTAGAAACTTGTGTTGATAGGATATAAACTCTTTGCCTTTTACCTGAAACTTTTGAAAGTAATTATCTGGCGTACACATTAATATTACACCTTGGCTAATATCCGTACCGTAAACCTGGTTATGGGCCATAGCATACGCAGCTAACTGCAACATGTAATCTTCAATCCATTCTCTTCGTTTAGGTTTATTACTTTGTTTAAAATCAATAATACTATCTTCATAATCATAAGTCCCAACAAGATCCGTAGCGCCTGCATATAAGCCCGGATACCACAATGTAACCTCAGAGCCCCAAATCTCCTGCAAAGGCCCTAATCCCTTCTCTATGACGGTCTCAGACATACTTTTAGCAACCTTTCCTTCTTCAGTTAAATCAAGATGACCTTGACCCAAAATGAACTTTTCTAAATGTAGATGCATATTACTACCTCTTGCAGCCGCTTGTTCCTTGACTCTTGTAGCCTCATCCATGCCGACTCTTGCTTGCCACTTTGCGATAGAAGCACGTTTCTCGTCTGTCTGTGTAGCTTTTAAAATACTGGTAACACTTGGTAATTTTTCGTTACCCACAGCATAGGTCCTTATACCGTCTGTCGTGCTACGTGTTGATGGCGGGTAATGGTAAAGTTTATTCCACTTCACAAGATTATAGCTCCGAGTATAAATCCGGCCAAAAACCAGATTATCTCTTGTCTATAATATAACGACCACACTTCAAATCTTTCTTTTAATTTATTCCACTTCATAATGTTTTATAATTTCTTTTAACTTATCTTTTTTTGTTATGGCATGAGAATGTATTTGTTTAGCTATCTTATATGCATCTCTAAAACCTCTTCGCCATCTATATTGCATCTTATATCCATTTTTCCTTGGTTTCAAACAAAGATTACCACCAAAATTATCACAGCACCATTGTATGGTATCCTTATCAGTCATAACTATTTCTAGCTGTATCCTCCAACAGTAATACTCTTTTGGTCTATTCTTTCTTTTACTACTCCAATATTTTTTATAAGTAACACAACCTTCGCCGTCCATTAAACCAGCTAAATAAGCGTTGGCTGCTTTTTCAGTTGAGCAACCACGCTCATCATTTTCCATTTTAGTTAATAACTCTTTGTTCAGCTTCATATTCTTTGTCTTCAAAGAATCTAGTTAATCTAACTTTTTTATCATTAGTCAAACCACTATTAAAGATATTCTGAAACTGGTTAACATAATCTTCTGTAGATACAGCTCCTAAAAGTTTTGCACCTTTAGACTTTATAGCCGCTTTAAATCTAGCAAAGCTCCAGTTAGGACACTTGTCAGATATTAAATAAGCTCTGATAAAACCTCTTTTTAACTTGTCTCTATCTAAGACACCGTTAATGTAGGTCATCTCTGCAGCTATTCTATCAAACTCTGCTAGTTTACCAGGTTTAATTTTAAATCTACCCTCTTTAAAATCATTGACAATGTCTATATTTAAAAAGCCAATCCCTTCAAATATAGTTAATGCTTCTTGTATGGGCATTTTATATTGTTTAATTTTAGATTTAAAAATCATGTAGTCTTTTTTCTGATACGTACAGAAAAAATTTAAATGATCATTATAGGTCCAACCTTTTCTATTAGCATTTAACAACGCCATATCGAAAGGTAGATCCGACTCCATTACAATGTAATAGATTTCAAGGCCAAGATCTTTTCTTGCTTGATAGGTGTGATGACCATCTCTGATGTCCATTTTTTTGGTAACAAAGATGGGTAATTTTAAATCTTTATGTGCAATAGCTTTTTTTATTCTATCTACATGTAAAGCATTTATAGGTCTATTACCTTTTGTTTTTTTGAATAAATTGTAGTTTTTTGTCACAAAACAATTATTCATTTTTTTCTTACTCATTTTTTCTCCTTTATTGTTTGCGTCACAGTTTGGCCAGGTCCTGACGATTACCTGATTCTATTAGAATTTTAATCGTAATATTTTTCTCCTACAAAAGTTATTTGATATTTGTAAGCTAACCTTGTTAACAAATCCCATTTACCTTTCTCTCTACATTTTTTCATTATACATTTAACTCTATATAAAAGTTCTAAACTCATTTCTTTTTTCTGTGTCTTCCCATGTACCAATCTCCTGGTTCATAGTCCCAACGTTTACCATGATGGCCACGTATATCTGCATACCACATTCTTAATCTTACTATAAATTTTATGATCATATTACACCTTTGTCTCTAAACTTTTGTATCTGATCTTCTATCTGTTTGGCAAGATTTTTGTTATCTTTTCTTAACTCTATGATTTCTAACTCTATTTTTTCGTTGTGTTGATGTAGTTTGGCATTTCTAAACTCTAGTCTTTCAATAGTAGCTTCTAGATCATTGGGTCCTTTATCATTCATTTGATACAATTCTCCTTAGTTACATTGACTGTTCCATCTTTTTCCATAAACCAAACATAAGACCACTCTCTATTATCTGGAGTGCAGGCCTTACCAAAGTGCATAGTGTATTTTGTACAAGACGTTAGCATTAAAGCTATAAATATTATTATTATCTTCATTTTTTTTCTCCTTTAAAAAACTTTTTGCAATGCTCAATAAACTTTTCATCATCTAATTGATTAGAAAACATTTGGATTATGGCTTTGTATGCACCGCCGCTTTTGTAATCTTCATCAGATTGAGAATTTTTTATTGTCTCAGTGTATTCTATACCTGCATTGTCCATAGCTTCTATATCCTCGTCTTTAAATTTTTCAGTGTTAGAGGCATGTAACAAATCGTTAGGCATAGGTACATCTGCATTTCTATACTCTTCTTCTATGGTCATAGGTTTTAGTTTCGTCTTTTTTTCTTTATTCATTTGGCTTAAGCTTTTGTGTTTCATTTTTTATCCTTTCATATGCGTGTTGTTTTATACTTTTATCTGTTCTACCAATAGTTAACACGTCAACACCATTGTAGGCTTTCACGGCAGGGCTTTGTGATACTACTGCACTACCTACACCGCCAGCAATCATTATCTCACTGCAGCTTGTTAGCATCAATCCCACTATAATCATAACTAGGTTCTTCATAATCAGTTTCTCCTTGACTATCGCACATTGTGCATTGTGCAACAATTTCTTTTGATATGCCTACAGCTTCATTAGGTATTCTTATATACCCATTTCCTGTGCACCTAGGACAGATTTTTTTTGTCTTTATCATCTTTCTTATCTTGTTTAACTGGTTTTAAAGACATCAACATTGACATCATTACATAGACTTCTGCATAAGGTCTTCTTGCCATATAGTCTATTAGTTCTTTTCTTTGTTCTAATGTTAGTTCCAACATTTTATTTCTCCTTACTCATTTTGCCGTTTAGTTTTTTTACTTCTACATTAGTAAGGATCTCTATTGTCTTACTAATCGATAATGTCGCTCCATCAACTTTAACTTTTGATATCTTAATCAAATTGTTATAAACTGAATGTGGTAAGGACACGTTCCTATATTTTGATATATCAGTCATTCTTTCCTTTTGTTGTTTTGAGTCATTATATAGGACAATTGAATAGGATTGTCAATGATTAAATTTTTATTAGTAATGCAAATATGCTCTGGCCTATATGGTAATTGTATGCCTGAACAAACCTTCCTTGAACATGACACTTGGACTGAGTGTTCTAGACAAGGCACTATTAATACATTGGCTACTATTGATATGTTAGGTGATGATCAAATGAATGCAAATAGATTATATGTAAAATTTTATTGTCGTCAGGTAAATACAACCTAGGGTTTATACATACTATATTTTAGGGTTAGCTCTTTGTTTTTGTCTATATCTTCTATTGTCTTTAAAAACCATCTGTTGTTATGTTGTTTTCTTTCACAGTTAGGATTATCAGAGTGATTTAAAAAACCACCCAACGGAGTTCTAATAAGATCATTTTCAATTTGTATGTGTGTCATACCTATTGTGGTATCTTTTGGTATTTGTGCTAGACTATATAAACCTAATCCATGTATTTCAGATTCTTTAATCGTTAAGTAAAAAGGTAGTGGCTTATATTTCATTTTGGTTCTTCTCCTCCACAAACATAACCTATGACTCTCTTACCTTCATACATGTGATAATAATGATTGCTCATAAAAGTTTTCTTTCTCTTTTCTACAGTTGTTATATTAGTGTGAAACCAGCTGCTGCATTCTTGCTGTATTTCAAATGTATCTAACTTGATGTCTCCACCAAAAGTTAAGTACATTAATGTAATCATTATAGGTTTCATAATAAAGCACTAACGCCCTTGGCCTTGATATTTCTTTCGCTTAACAGCTCTTGGTCCATACTTCTTTCTTATCCTTCCTGGTCTTTTTTTTGGTGTACGTTTATGGTAATTAGATACTCCAAACAGAGCTTTCTTTTTAGCCATCCATAAACTCTCTTATAGCCATTTTAGTTTCACTGTCTACTCTCATATACTTAATAACACCATTTACTTTTTGTTCTGTATCTTCACCACAGTTTACACATCTGTATAGATTATCATAAATTTTAACTAACATACTTTTACAATTACATTCTGGACAATCGCCAGTTACAATTTCTGTTTGAAATATTCCTGTTTCTTCTTTCTTTTTTACCATGGTTTATATTGTGTTTTACCATCTTCTCGGTAAGCAATTAAACATTGGTTTCTATTTCTATTTCTTGAATAGGAACAATGCACCCATCCTGAATTAGGTTCACCTTTTTTATAAAATTCTAATATAAGTTGATCAAATTCCAACTCTGATTTGATCCATGTCGCTAGAACCTCGTTATCTGTACCCCATATCTCAAAATCTGCTGCAGCCGCTTCGTCATCTGCACAATGCTGACTGTTAACACTGCTGCCTATTTCTATACACAATTCTGCACAACGAAAACCGCTAGATATAATAAGAGCTTTATCAAAATGTGCTCGTACTGGTTGTAATATATTCACTGCTAGTGCTTTTAAATTTTCTATTTGCTCTGGTGATGGATTGTTATTA
>VTLG01004561.1_pt1 | contig 18222 bp, 34 predicted proteins | sample 4694571 | NCBI WGS metagenome assembly VTLG01 (sample SAMN12604809, study PRJNA352737) | marine metagenome | biome: ENVO:00000447; feature: ENVO:00000209|ENVO:00000569|ENVO:01000036; material: ENVO:00002151; isolation source: viral sequences binned using virsorter ... | reverse complement strand
CAGTTGGCACTACAAATAACTATTCTAACATTTTAAATACTTTCAACATTTCTGGTGTACAAGGAGATATGCACTATTGGTTAAACAAGTCACAAAAACTTGAAGATGTATTAGAAGAATTACAACATTTTGGATTTTTTATAGGTAGAATGAGAGCAGATGGCACATATCATTATATTAGTCCAAAGTATTTAACAACAAGTACAACATCATCAACAACATTACCTTATTTAGCAACTGCAGGTACTTTACATTCAGATAATTTAATTACAAGCACAACTGACAATCAGTTTAAATTAACCCTTGAAACGCAAGGTAGTGGTCATACTGAAGGAGATTTATTGGTAATATCTCATGGCTCTGATTTTGAGTTTATGAAAATTACAACTGGTGGTCCAATGACTGGCTCTTCTACTACACAAACTATAACAGTAGAAAGAGGTATTGCTCCAATAACTACTGCAACTGCAGGTAGTCAGTCTGCAGGAACAACAATTAGAAAAGTAGTATTTCCACACGCAGTAATTGATGAAGATGATTTTTCAAACTTGCAAATTATGCACACTCCGATTAATGAATTGGTTACAAAATACAAAATACAATATTTAAGAAAACCAGAAGATAATAATAAGTATGGTAAAACTGCAGAGTTTACTAACTCTACAACGAGAACAAACTATAACATAGAAGATGAAAAAGTTAAAGACATAAAAAACGATTTTGATAAAACTGGTACACTTACAACAAACTATTATAACTACTACAATCATTTAATTGGAGAGCCAAGATTAAAAGTAGCGTTTGATTTAGTAAATCCAAGTTTTTACGCTTTGGAAGTAGGAGATATAGTAAGAATTTATACAACTAAAAAAGCTCCTTTTGGAAAAAACTGGAGAAGCGTATATTTTATAGTAACTCAAACAACAAGAACATTAGGAAAATTAAGCATAAGTGCTTATGAAATTTATTAAGGATTAATTATGGCAGTTATAACAGAAGTTAGATTTAGACCAGATAGTAGCACAAGTCATGCTAACTATTCTCCATCAAGGAATCCAGATATGAATGTTGCAGAAACAACTAAATATGATGGAATAACAGTATCTCAATCTTATGGTGGTAAAATCTATACAAATGAACGATATGGCAAACAATTAGAGTATGAATTGTCATACACCAACTTATCAGAGGCAGATAAATCAAAACTTGAAGTTTTAGTAAATCAAGTGAAAGGTAGAAAACTCGCATTTCAGTTTAGTGCAGATGGGGGGAGTAGTTATATTGATGTAAGATTTACTGCAAATGACCTAAAATTCACACAAACTGCGTATTCTATATACTCTGTTAGCTTTAATATAAGGCAAGAGATATAACAGAACGCACGAGAATAGCCCTAAAATCAATTATCTTTTGCTAAAAGGGTAATTTATCGGGTGGATTATCTTTAGCCTCAAATTTCTTGTATTTATCATGCAATTCTAATACTGTTGCTGCAAGATAAACACACAAGTCTAATGTTTCATCTAACGCTTCTTTAAGATTATCTCTGCTGCCATCAATGGGAACATCTTGTTTATAATCTATCTGCCCTTGATTTATCTTGTCTTGTAATAACATCATTATTCTTGTATTGCTATTCATCTTTTTTCCTTTTGAAAGTTTGTAAGGAGGCGAGTAGCCAACCCATGTATTTGCAATTAACTTAGGGTAAGATACCTTTCTTGTTAATTGTTAATATATGCCTCCTTAACTTTAAATTAAAATGGTAATTCGTCATCTGACAGTGCTTCGTTAGAAGGTTTTGCTCCACCTTGCGGAGTATAAACTGCTAATTTCAACATTATGTCGCCTTTTTTAGTTTTATTTTTCCACAAAGATATTCTATGAACTTTGCCTTCAACATTAAAGTCTCCTTTATAATCTGGACTTTTGTCTGACGGATTATCATGATTCTTATAAGTGTTTTTAAATAGATAGCCTACATTTTCTGGCATATCAAACTTTTTCTTATCGCTCATTTTTCCTCCACATGTTTTAAGAAATGTAAGCCAATTTCTGGCTCTACGCAATTTCTTAATATTTGTCTTTTATTTTTTATATTATAATCACTTAAATCAAAACCTTTAAGTTTTGATAAACTTTCTACTGTTCCTCCCCTATGTCCTCTATTTTTTATTTCTATATCCGGACAATCTACATTAGTCCACCAAATATGTTTTGCCATACTTCTTCCTGGTATTAGAGGCTTATAATAAGGTATTGTATTTTCTATAACATACTTGCCATCATACCAATACATTAATAGTATAATCTGTTGATATAAAGACAAGTCTGGGTATTTTGCATCAACCTTTCTATACTTCCTATTGGCTAAAAAACCAATGTTATATCTAATTTGACTGTGTGTAGGGCATGGAGGACTACTCCAAATAAAATCAAAATTCATATAGTTTTCTAATAAAAACAAGTGAGCATCTTCTATAACCATAGTGTCTTTTGGAAACATGTCTGAATAAACCGCAGCAATGTCTTTATTGTTTTCAACCGCAACAATCTCATGACTGTCTCCCCAAAGTTTTCTATTTCCCCCAATACCAGAGTATAAGTTTAATATTCTCATACGGTTATAATTTTAAGAATTGTTTTACCTTGTTTTAATTTATCATCAGATTTAGAGTTATAAGCATACTCTTCTAATTCTTTTGTTATGTCATAACCTTTGTCGTCATAGTTTTGTAAGTCTATTTTAATACCATCAATAGTTTTATTTTTATAAAAGATATAAACATTCTGACTTGCTCTACCTTCTAAGTTTAAATTCTTTTCGGAATAAGCATTTGCTCCCACAAGAGATGCACTCCTTCCATAAGTGTCTCCTACTCTTGCAGAATGTATGTGTCCAGATATAACAAAATCAATTTTTACATCCCTTCCACTTGCATACCTTCCTTTAATTTGAGTAATAGATGTTTCGTGTTTGGCTTTGATGCTGCCATGCCCATGTATCATAAGAAGATTCATACCCGCTAAATTAACCACAACCTCTGTTGCATCTTTAGAAAGAATAAAATCTACATCTGTATCACGATATAAGAATCTTAAAATATTATAAATAGTAAAGTCGTAGTTATCACTTGCGATATAATCATCCCAACCTATTTCGTCTTTAACTCTACTTTCATTACCAGTGATACATGCCAAAGAGACCTTGTAATCCTTCCTTACATCTTCTACCACCTGCTTTAAAAGTTGCACTGATATAAATGTTGCATTAGAACGATTGGTAGATTGTGCAAACATTTCATCTAATCTTCTATCAGAGTTCATTAAATCCCCGGTAAATGCTATTAAAACCTCTTTTACTCCAAGTGCTTTTAGATACATTTTTGCTTTTCTTATATAAGTTCTAAGTCTTTTTGCTGCCACTTCAAAGTTATACTTATTGTTTGGTAGGTTTACTTCTTCGTTGAAATGTGTATCTGATATTTGAATTACGCCAACGGCTTTGCTGCTTTCCGTTTTGACATGTTTCAATTTCGGTATTTTATGCTTTTCAAGGACTTTTATTAACTGTTTATTGTATTCTGATAGTGCATTATCCAGCCTGGCATGTTCCCGAAACGACTTATTAGCAATTCTATTTCTATCTTGTGCGTTTTGTTTTTGTTTTGCTAATCTTACATTTTCTATAATTACATCTTTATCAAGATATAATGGGTCAGATGTACTATAACCACAAGAATTACATTTCCATCTTTGTATTTTTTGCCCTCTGTTATGCCTAAATCCTTTTTTCTTTACATTACTGCTATTACATCTTGGGCAACACACTACTTGATTTTCAAGTATTAATCCACTCATTTATACAACTCTTTCTCCATTTCTGATATTCTATCCTCTAAACCTTTGTTCGCAGTTTTAAGATTTCCAACTTCTTCTTTCAACTCTTGAACTTCTGCTAAATCGCTTAGCCAATCAGTTAATTCTAATGTTGAATAGAACTTACCATTCATTTTAAATATATTCACTGGAATTTTTGATGTATTGTCGTTGTAAATCTGTTTCCACCATATTGGCAAAGATAGTTTTTTAGTATTTTTTATTTCAAAATGATACTGTGCTGCAACGCTATCTGGGTCAATGTCTATGATGTCTCCCTTGATAGAAAGTCCTCCCGACAAAGGTGTCCGCCTACAATTAGTTCCTAAATACTTATTAATTGTTTTAGCAACTTCTCTCTCTGCTCTATTTCCCTTGTCTCTTGAGTTTATAGGCATCAGTTATCTCCTTTCTTTCTTTTTTAGACATCTTAACCCAATCAGTCATATTTACATAATCTGGTGGTATAACACCATCAAGCCTTTTTCTTTCTACATTTTCTGCTGCTTTCTTCCAATACTCTTGATTTCTTTGAAAAGCATAATCTTCCTTACAACCATAATATTTAAATGTTGTGCATGGATGAGTATAAGGGTCATTTAAATCTACCCTTTGACTATAACAATGCTCTCTTATATTAAACATTGAAGAACTATCTGGCATTATATGTTCAGAAGAATGCTCTCTTGTTAAGTTTCTAAACTTATTTAATTGCCTTACGGTATTAAAATAAAACTTTCTTAATCCGCCTTTTCTTTGCATTATTTCATATACCCATCTTGTTTTCCATTTTGGTGTCCAATCTTTTTCATATCTACTTCCATCAATATAACTCATCTTACCTCCGAATGTGCAACCATCTGTAAATCACAACACTCTATAAATAAATCTTTGTATTGTTGATTTTTTCTTTCTTTCCCACACTTGTTGCACTTATAAGTGTAAGAAATTTGCTCTTCATCAGAATCTACAAACTTTTCATTTGCCTTACGCAACCAATTTCTAAAAAAAGAATTATAGTTTTTATAAACCTTACCATTAGCAGATAACCAATCTACCATTCTATCATATTCTAATCTTACTTTTACCTTTGGAAATTCTTCTTGCAACTTTTGTAAGTTCTTCAATATAAGGGAAAGTTGTTCTTTCTTTGATAAAGACTTCTTTACATTCTTATCATTCTTATTCATTCTTATATTGTTTTCGGCAATGATTCGTGAATGATTCGTCTTTGATTCGTCAGTGTGTCGCACATCCTGGTAAGTGTCGTAGTTATTGATAGTTAGGTGTGTCCATCTTTTTTCATCATGAATCGTAATCATGTTATCTTTTTCAAGTTTTTTTAAAAATCTTCTAACTTTTGATGGTGTCCACTTTAATTCATACCCCAACTTTTGCAAACTACTTACAACTTCCCCTCTTTTAATATCAACTATCTCTGGTAATAAGTCTGAATATAAGGTTTTATTGTCCTTATGATTAGCCCTCAATATAAGAAATAACCACGCTTTGAGATAATCGCCTCTTTGAAATATCCAGTGATGTTTTATATCTCGGTGTAGTTTTATCCAACCGCTCATGCTTGTCCTTCACATGTATCAACAAAGGTAAGTTCTGTATCTTTCGTGAATTTATTCATCCACCTTAACTCAATCTCGCTATCTCTTTCCTCATCTGTTGTTGTTAAGAACACAATAAGCAATGCTAATTGAGTCATAACATCATTAAAAGCGTGTGCTTCTTTTTCGTTAGCCGGTTTAAGTCTGCTTCCAATTAAGGCAATCATAAAGTTTTTAAAATACTGATACCTTTCATCTTCGGTTAAACTCCAAAACTTACTTGATTTATAATAATCTATTTCTAATGCATTTATATCAAACATTAAATACCTCCAAATTCAATTAATATTGCTATATACCAAAACACACTTGTTGATAACATTGTAATAAGTATTGCAAGAAAAATCTTGTCATTTCTATGCATGTTCCAACTATGATATAATTGTTGATAGTATCTTTCTACCGGATTAAATGTCATTCGTTTTGGATTCCTCTTCACACTAATCATAATATCATATAATTTAGAAGCAGTAAAAACATTTTTGTCTTTTGCATCATAACTATAATCATTAGATTCTAATACCTTGAACTTCATTGTTCGCTCCTTTCTTTGTAGCATTCTCTCGTGGGAATGCTATATCTAAAAATCTACATCGTCTGATTTTACTTTTCCTTGTGCATCTATATCATCAACATCACACAATCCTAACATTGCAGCAAGAGAATATCTTCTGAAATAAGTGATAGCACTACCTTGCGATTGATACATGTTTTGTCCCTGCAACTCTGCAATAGGCGATAACATTTGTGTAGCAATCCACTCTCCACTTGTGTGGTAGAAGGTTGTTCTAACACCTACTTCACTACCATTTCCCAATGGCATTTGTGTAAAAAATATACCATTTTTATTTAATGGCTCTTTTACTGCATCAACTAACTTATCTAACTTTACATACTTATACTTAAAGGCTTGTGTATCTTTTGTTAAGTTTTCTAATTCAGACTGCACTTTAACAAGTGCTTTTATAATATTTGTTTTTTCGTCGCTCTCAAAACTTGTCCACATCATTTTTTATGCTCCTTTACATGTTCTTCTAAAACCATTCTAACTAATGCAGCAGTGCTACGATATTGACTTTTGGCTATATTCCCCAAATCTATATATAAAGATTTAGGTATTTGAACACCAACCATTACTTTTTTTTCCATTGTTTCTCCTTTTACATGCCCAAAGGGAAGAGGTATTATGATAACAAGTGAGTAAGATGTAAAACACCTTTGGGCAATTATTTATCTTGATAGACTTTCTCTGATTACTTGTATTGTTCCAATTAACTTTTCCAACTTCAATTCATTAACATTGCCAATATTATCCGGCAAGTTTTTGAGTGAGTGTAAAAGTATATTGCACTCTTCCCTATCATCCAACTTTAAAACTAAAACACTATTTGTATTTTTTTCCATAGTTTTTTTATTAATTTAAATAGAATTTCAATCAATCCAAATACTTTTTAGTTTTCCTTTAAGTAATAAGTAGCATAAGTATATCCGCTATCATTACTTGCATAAGTTTCTTTGGTAATTATGTTATACCCTTGTTTACGAAGAGTGTAAATAATACCACTTAACCTTGTCGCATTATATTCTTGGAACGCCTCCATTGATGTAATGCTACCATTTAATTCAAGATGTGTTAAAACCTTAGATGTTTTACCATAGGGTTTTCTATTTCTTCCATCTTTTATAGTTTTAACTTTTCTTTTTTTATTAAACCACATTTTATATTCCTCCTTGTACTATTACATATATTATAACTACAACTAATACTATCATATCAAACATTTCCATCTTTCTTCCTCCATTCTTCTATCCATTCTTTAACAATATCTATTTCTTCAATGAACTCTTTGAGCATTTCTTTTTCGTCAAGCGTTCCATCTTCTCCTAAATATTGTTCTACTTTGTATATTCCTTGTAGCCAAAACCAACAAGAGCCGGATTGTGCGTGTTCAAGTTTTTTTTCTAAAAACTTTTCAAGTTCTTTACTACCCGCTCCAAATAATTGTACTTTCTTTTTTGTTTCAAGTGTTTTACTCACAACATTCCTCCTTTTCAAAATCTGTATGTTCTTTACAATCTCCACATAATCCAAAATGCTCTCCATCAAACTCATGAATATTACCATAAGGTTTCGCACAACAACATGTGCTTACAAGAGCAGCATCTTCGCAGCAATCACATGTATCAATTTTGATTGCCGGAGAATCTCCTGGCTGGAAGTTCCCGCATTTGCATATAACTTCTGGCTCGTAGCAGCCCTGCGCAGCAGTATTTTTTTCTTGAACATGTTTCAAATATGTCATTATACCACCCAATCTTCCTTCCACCCAGAATCAATAGCAGCACTTATGACTTGTGATAACATTAGTCTTGAATTAGACATGTAATCATATAAAGTATATTCTCCGGTTTCCCAATGCTCCATAACATTACCATGAATTTCAATGTATTGTATCTCTGCAATTTTTTTAACTCTTAGATATGTAATCATTGAATTGATTTGTCTATTAGTCCAATCTTTATGCATTTGAAATTCTTTCATTTCAACCTCCATAACCATTTACATAACTCCCAACATATAATTGGCAATATAATTATTAGTATAAGTTCATGTGATTGCAAACACGATACATACATTATGTCTGTTTCTGCGTCATACCAATAGTGTCTCATTTTACACTCTCTAACACTTCGCAACACCCATTGGAGAAGTCATCATATTTTTCTTGAACAAAGTCTTTCCACTCTTCATCAGACATATTTTCATCCACATGTTCTTTTTCATAATATTGCCAAAGAATACATGCTTTGTCCAATAAATTATGTAATTGATTAGTTTCTTTTTGATTTAAGTTTCCTACTTTCATTTTACATCCTCCGGTTGTAATGGTTTAAACTCTTTTTCGTTCCATTTGCAATAATACCACTTATTGTTTTTGAACAAATAGTTATACTCTTCCTTATCCATGTCTTGTTCTTTATCATAGATAGTAGGCTTTGTATCTTTATGTTCGTCGTAATAATCAACTCTCTCTATATCTTCATATAAAGATGAAAAGTCGCCTTTGCTTATTAGTTTAACAATCTTATCGTATTCATTATAATGTCTTAATAACACATTCCCATTATAACTTAAATACCCATCCCAATGACAATAAACCATGTGAATCTTATTTGTTTCTTTGTCTTGATATGCGATATGACTTCTTGTTGCCATGATTAGTCCTCCCTAAAATATGTTTTGTTTTGAAATTTAATCTTGAATAGTGTTTCCATATTTATAACACGATAAGCACTTTTTTGAAAATCAAATACTAATTGGTATGGATTATCTTTTTTCAGTGCGAATGATGGCTTTCCAGTACCTTTAATATAAGACTTAACACCTAAACGACATACAATATCTCTCGTGCTTCCATCTTGTTTTATAAAACTTGCACTAAACAATTTGCCATCTGAATTTATAACAATGTCTTGTAATTGTTCTAAACTTACCTTCAACATGTTTCTAACCCTCCAACTTCATATTTAATGTATTAGCAACTCTTTTTAAAAGCACTTTGCAATAGTATCTTTCATCAGAGTTCATGCCATTGTTCATCATGTCCTCTACCCAAAAATACTCTATCGCTTCTCTACATGCTTTATCACTCACTTTATTTACATTAGGATATATTATTACTTGCTTCATCTTCAACCTCTTCTTTCTTTTTAAATTGATTCCAATTTATTCTACTTTTTTTACTTAACTCAACTTCACATGTACTATCAACATTGGATAATAAGCGAATAAACAACTTCAAGTCTTTACATACTCTTTGATTATGTTTAGACGAATTACAGGAAAAGAATTTTATATCTTCAATTCCAAGTCTATTGTATTTAGCGGTTTGGATATATAACTTTCTTTTCTTTGTTTGTCTTGGATGCATTCCAATTTGCATTAGGTATTCTCTATGCCATTCAACTAATTGGATTGCTTCTTTCACTTTCTTCTTATTGATAATCATAATATATATAATCTATATAGGGGGGGGATATAAAGTCAATAAAAAAAGTATAAATAATGAAAAAAAAATAACATCACGCCATATTTCTCGCATGATATAACCATAAAAAAATTACTACAAACTGGGATAAGGTAGCCCTGCTGCAAAAAATTTTCAAAAAATTGCAAAATTTTTGGGCATTTTAAGTGATTTTTGATGCATGTTTGCTTGATTTTTATTGCTGCGGTTGTTGAATCAGTGTGAATCCGAGTAAATCAAGCGTGTGAATCTGAATCCATCAAGCGTGTGAATCTGAATCCATCAAGCGTTAATCTGATTTGTGATGCATGATTTGATTGCTCCGCTCCGCTTAAATCTATGCTTGATATCTTGTGCCATCTTGAATCCTTGATTATCCATGATTCATGCAAAATCCATGATTTTGATTGATTTGCTCAAAAAACGAAGCCCTAAAATGCCCCTAAATCGCATTAAAATGAATCAAGGCATATCAAAGTATGCATGATTTTTGATGCTTTTTAGATTGATTGGTTAAGTGCAAAAAAAATGCCCTTGACGAATCAAGGGCATTCTTCTTTGTTGGTTGTGCTATTGCTTAGATGCTCTTCTTCTTGTCATCAGATTGCATCTTCCTTTGGTATCGCTTCCAAGTTCTTCCATCCGGAATCCATTCATATCCGGTAATTTCGCATGAATGATTCAGATTGCTAAACCATATCCCATCTTGCCAACTTCCAAGATTTTCATTTGCAATCTTCCATGTGCCATTTTGATGCATGAAAATCAACTTGTTGCCATTACCAATGAATGCTTCAACTAATCGCAAGTGCGAATTGTTGTCAATGTCAAATTTCATTTGTTGCAAGATATGTTTGTTGAAATATCTTGTATCTGAAATGTCATTTGTTGCATCAACATTGTTTATCATTCCATTATGACAAAATACCATTTTTTTGCTAATCGCAAAAGGATGGCAATTTTGCATCATGTCAGTGATTCCGCTTGTTGCAATTCGCATGTGAATCATGTAATCGGTATCATGATTAGCCATTGATTCTACAAGTGCATCAATGAATGTTTCTCTTTCCAATGATTTGAACACTTGCAATTTACCATCCTTGGCGAATGCGAATCCTCCGCCATCTGAATTGGTGTCCCATGCATCGTTTAAAGTCTCAACATCTATTGAAACTCCCTTTGGTTTTAATATCGCTACGCACATTATTTTACCTCTCTTTCTTTTCTTTGTTTAATCGCTTTGTTGTGCTTGTCTTTGATTTCTATTGTTGAATCATCAACTTGCTTTGCTTCTTTCACTTGCTTGATGAAATCTTCAAAATCAGATTGCATCTTTTCAGTGCTTTGCTCATCTTCAAAATCAACTTTCAAATCCGGTGTACTAATGTTTAATTGCTTTGCAAACATGGTTGATTGCTCAATCAATTGCATTACTTCTTCATTGCTCACAATCGCATTGTACACATTAACGAATGTTTCATCTTTCGCCATCCAATCCAAAAACAAATCAAAACGCATGTCTTTCAAGTTATGAGTTTTTGAATATTCAACTAATGCAAACACCATTTCCAAATGTCTACATGTTTTTGAAAACACTCCATCTTTTGAATCAGTAGCGGAAGCCGGTAATCTATATTCAATCGCAAAAGATTTATGAAATGCAATCCATTGCATCTTGTTTCCAATTTCTCTTAATGTAAAAATGGAATGTGCAAGTTTCTTTATCATTGCTTGACTTGTTAAACCTCGGTTGATTTCCTCGCTTTTGGAATCCCTATAATCGCTCGGAATCACTATTGGCGTGTAATGTGCCATGTTGCTTCCGCCATCTTTTCTACCGCTCAATTTAATCAGAATCTCTACACTTGAATATGCAAGTGTCAAAAAGTTTCTGATTTGAAGCACACTTGAAAATGAATCTCTTGAAATGTTGATATGAAAACCAAGGTTGCTTCCAAAGATTTCTTGCTCGTTTGCATATTCTGAAATCTCTTCAATCATGGTTGCATATTTCTTGTAGTAATCAAGAGACATCACATTGCTTCCAATCTCACTTCCTTTGGAATAGTAATTGTTAATACTACCATCTTCCATGTTATCGCCAAATAGGTTGTACAAATCAACATTCTTTGATTTGATATGGCGGTAAAAAGATTGTGCAATTTCATTTGTTGAAAGATTGCTTTTTTCAAATCCTAACTCCCATTCAAATCCAATGAATGTCTTTGGTAAACCCATTGAATTGTATATTAATTGATTCAAAGAAGATTTGCTTTGAATGTCAGTGCCATTGTCAACATCAACAAAATATGTCTCATTCGGCGAATATCCGCTTGGAACACTTTTGCTTAGACATGCACATTGTCTTTTAAAATGTGTTTCACAACTTTTGCAATATTTAATCGCTCTTAGTTTTTTAAAGTTCATTGGAACCCATTTTCTTAAATCAGATATGAAACATGTTTCATTTCTTAATGAATAAAAACTTCCATCAGAATTAAACACTCTTTGCATTATGCTTTTAGGCATCCATTTGAATGCATCTCTTTCAACTGATTCAAGCGGTTGAAAATCTCCATTGACATATTCTTGTGCAAAGAAGTTTTCAAAACTTTCATTGCTTGAAGCAATGCGTACAAGACTATTTTGGTTGTTGTCATATCCATTAAAGACAAAGAACTTTGAATATCTTCCAATCCCATTATCATCAACAATGTAATCGCCATAAAGCAAAACATTGGTTGTGCTTGATGAAGATTGAAATTCATCATTTCTGATAATGGTAGAAACATGCGTTGCGTCAAAGTCATTTGATTTGTTTTTAATTGTAGTCATTATTTTACCTCTTTTTTGTTAGTTAGTTTTAGTAGTGCAATTTGTGATACAATAGCAATGATGCCGAAAGATGCAAACAACATGTAGCCGGTTGCGAATCTTTGGTGTGCTTCTTGTGTCATCAAATTAAAGCCGGTTTCATACATCACAATGAAACATTCAGTTATGCTAAAAAGCATTCCAATTAAAGCCATTGCAAGTGCAAGAAACAAAGTATTTTTAAATGTACTTTTCATGATATTTTTACTCACTTTCATGGTGTCAAGTGTGCTTGACATCCATTGTTGGTTATTTTGTCTCGTTATCATGTAAAGAATCTATGAAAGAATCAATTCAAAATCAATAGCATATATATATATGTGTAAAATCAGTGATTTTGCTCCATTTGTCATGGTTGGAATCTCTGATTCCCTTTGAAATTACCTATACTAAGAGCACTTGATTTAATGCCATTGGTTTGCCTTTGACTCATTGTGCTTTGTTGTGCATTTTTTTTCACTTGCTCACCGCTCACGCCCGGGCAAATCTTTTCGCCGGTTGATTCTCCGCCATGTATCAAAACCGCCATTTTGAAACATGTCAGATTTTTATCGTTTCAGTCGGGCATAGGGCGGATAGGCATTTCTGAATGGGAGACATGTCGCACTCCACAAAAAAGGCAAAATAAAATTCGCAAGGTTGCACAAAACAATTCGCCTACCTAAATTCAACCTATATGGCACATTCAGATAAGAAAAAAGCAATGCTCAAGCGTTATGGCTTAAAAGGCGTAAATAAGCCCAAAATGACACCTTCTCATCCCAAGAAAAAGGCAGTAGTTTTGGCTTCAAGCGGACATGATTTAAAGCTCATACGATTTGGAGCAAAAGGCTATGGACATAACTATAGTCCAGAGGCTCGTAAAAGCTTCAAAGCAAGACATGCAGCAAATATAAGAAAAGGCAGAATGTCAGCAGCATATTGGGCAGATAAATTCTTATGGAGTGGTCCAAGCGGAAGGAAAAGACAACCAAGTAAAGGTCAAAGAAGGAAAGGATAATGTTTGAATACTGTCCTATGATAAAAGCCAAATGTAGTTTCGCAGCAATGCGTAAAGAAGTATTACATTGTGGATTGCAGACTGGGAATGCAGAGCAAACAAAAGTGATTAATATGTTCAAGTGTCCGAAAGATGATATTAAGAAAAAATCCAAAAGGAGATAAAATGAATATTATTATTAGCAAAGTATTAACTGGTGTATTGAGTGAAAAAGTATTAATCGCAGTATTACTTAAAGTTGGAGACTTCCTTGTAGCTAAATCTTCTAACAAACTTGATGATGAAGTTTGGGCAGAAGTTCGTAAAGCATTAAAAAAATAAGGAGATATAAATGCCCATTTATGAATATATGTGTAAGTGTAAGTGCAAAAAGATTGTCAGTACTATTATGAGCGTTGAAAATAGAAATAAAGATATAACACATCCTTGTGATGAGTGCGGCAAAGTAAAAGCAAAGAGAATCTTTAGTAAACCATTGATTAAGGTTTATAATGGGCATTTCTCTGATTTCAAAGATAGTGATGTATTAGGAGAGACTGAAATTTGAGAGGATTAAGACCACAAGTCAAAAGACATACCAATGGAAAGAAAAAGACAAGACAAGGTAGAAGTCATAATACAAAGTATGGCACAAAACTTTCCAAAAAGTATTATAAAAAGAAATACAGAGGACAAGGATGAATCTTAACAAGAAACAAGCAGAGTTTGCTACTATCTATGTCAATAATCCCGAAATGACTCTTACAGACATATCAAAAGAGGTAGGAGTGCATAGAAACACTATTACTAATTGGTTAGCAGATAAAGAGTTTGTTGAGTCCTTATATCAAACCTATATGCAGTCATTTGGAGCAAAACTACCTTCTGTATTACAGTCTATGTATAAAGAAGCCATCAATGGCAATGTTCAAGCGGGTAGATTAATATTAGAACACTCCGGGAAACTGATTAAGAATGTAGAGGTTAAAGTGGAAAGTCCTTTTGAACGATTTTTAGAAGGACATAGAAAAATAGAAAATGCTATTGAGGTAGAAGAAGATATAACAGAGCTTTTAGAAAATAATAGACAATCGCCAACAGAGAAACTGAATAAACAGAAATCAGACTCCAAAAAACTACTTGCTCGTGCGAAGAAGGTCGGATTAAAACCTTTAGGACCTGGTAGGCACACGAAAACAAAAAGAAAACAGTGGATAGAAAAACTTGAGAAGCTTGAAGTAGATAACTCTTAAGCATCTCCGAACAAGTCCAAATCTATATCGTTTTCCTCTATATAAGCCATCATTTCTGCATCCATGTGTATAGAAACCAATTTTTTTGTTTCTGGACTGAATTTTGCACTTGATTGTTTCTTAGATAATATAAAGCCTAATAAATTGTTATTATGCACTGCTATTTCCTCAACTTCGTCTATTCTTTTAAGAAGTTTTAACAATATTTCTTTTATTTTATCCAAGTTTAATGTTTCCTAAAGGTTTTTTAATAATTATTTTACCTTCTTTCAATTTACGCTTCATTCCAGCCATAAAACTACGAAAACTTTTCTTACCAGTATAGTCTTTTGGGATTCCAAACCATATTCTTGCCGGAACTTTCTTGCCCTTTACATTGAAGAAAGTTTGCTTTCTGTTATAAGTAATTATTTTCCCACCTCTAATATTTTGTGTTTTACTTCTTGCTCTACCAACTGCACTAAAATTAGTTTTAATTGTTTGTGGCTCTAAATGATATTGTCCGTAATCTGCTCCCATTTGTATAAATCCATAAAATTTGTTACTACCTTGTTTTTTAGCCTTTTGTACTTTGAGCTTTGACATTCTACCGGTTGCTAATAATGGTTTATCTTTAGATTTTCTTGTTTGTCGTCTAATTTTTCTCACTTTTTCAGTCACATTGCTTATTGGAGCGAATTTTTTGCCAGTGACTGGACTTTTTGATGTTTTTATACCTTTATTTATCTTTTTTTCTACAAATTCAATATCTTCGTTGATTCTTTTAACTATAAGCTTCGGTAATTCCTTACTCAAGTTCTCAAAATCGTGGTCAATCGTCAGAAACAGCTTCATTTTCTTCTTCTTGTTGATTTTCTTCTACATTTTGGACTTCGGCTTCTTCTTCTTGCTCAAAACTACCAGATAACAACTGATTTATTTCTTTATTTTGTGCAATTTGCTCTACAGCAGCTTCTAAATCTAAATCTTTATTGTTTTTCATTAAAATATGTGCTTGTGTAGTCAAGTTGTTCTGTAAATCAAAGTTATTTTGAAGAATTTGGTCTTGAGTAGTCATAGGATACTCAATATCATAGAAATCTATCATAAAATCGTCTGATTTTGGTAGTCTTATGTTATTATAAGACGCAATAGCCTCTTCTACCATATACATTTTGTGTTCAAAGATGCGAAACATCTCTTTATCGTCTTGATAGTCCTCCATTCTTTCAACATCCTTAATTTTTAAGGCAATACCAGAAGGAACTTCGCCTCCAGTATCAGAAAATGTGATATAAAGGTGGTTATTAAGGGCTACAAGCTCTAATTGTAGCTTTATATTCTCAATTACAGACTCAATGTTGCCTTTTGGACTAACAATGTCAAAATTTCCATTTTCTCCAAGCATTAAAATCTCATTACTACCTGCTCTTGCTACATTTTGGTCTGCAATTATACCAGAAGCAACTGGCTGTCCAAACATTTGATATCTTAAGCCTAATTGCATCTCTGTCATAGTGATATTGATGTGTTCGTTAGCAGAAATAATGTCATTAGCTCCTTCTACAAAGAAAGAGTCAATTTGGTCCTCTCTGTGAAAGAAAACAAATGGGAAAACACCGCTTTCATTAGCGACTTCCTCTAAAATCTTACCTTCTTGGTCATATTTAATATATCTTTCGCTATCATAATAAGAATAAGTCATTTTATCGTTGTTGTAAACATCATCTACTGGCATAAAGTTAGGATAAGTAATTGCATAAGGATTAAATACATCATTATCGTCAAAAAATGGCATAAAGTAGTAAACTGGTACATACTCAAAGTATTTTTTGTCATCTTTTTCTTTATAAAACACTCCAACTGCTACAGTACCTAATAATTTTGTCATTTTTTCAATGTGTTTCATTTTCACATTCTTTTTCATAGTCATATCTTCATAAATACCTTTAGGACTTCTTTTAGCTCCTACTGTATATAGTCTTGACATCTTATTGATGAATTTCTTTGTAATGTTTGCAGAATATTGAGGTATTTCTCTAAATGCATCTGTATCAAAAAAGTTTTTGATATACTTCTGTGTTTCTGTTCCAGTATAATAATCTAAATATTTAATTACTTCTTCTCGTTTATTTGAAACTGATTGAAGTTTAAATTCTTTTAAAGATTTTTTAATAATCTCTTGAGGTGTTAATATCATCTTGCAATCCTTATTAATTCGTTATTTATCATTGGGAAGCGATTAGTTATAAAGTATCTAAAAGCATCACAACCATGTTCATAAAACCCATCTTTTATTGGGTCATTAGATAAAGTCTTACCTTCTACTTCTTCTGGATACCTATAATTTTCAAAATCTTCTATGATACCAGTACACTTATCAGATACTGATATTTTTCTTTCTCCAGAGGCAGATTCAAAGAAACCTCTAACATAACTTACAGAGGACGCAATGTTTCTACTTGCTTTATCAGTCCTAAATCTAACATTAATCCCGCAATTTTTAAAGATTTCTATATCTCCCATACCAGTTTGTCCTTGTACATTATATCCAGCCGGGTCTCCATAGTAATGAAGGACTGGATAATTCTTATCTAAAATCATTTGTGCAAATGTTTCTGTAGCAACATTTTTCTTATGTATAATTTCGTCAATTATATTTATATACCAAACACCATTATTCCTATATGTTTGCAAAAATAATGCTGCCGGCATTCTATAGCCAAAGTCAATCGTACAATAAGTTGGAAGGTGTGATTGATATTTAACTTTCTTTACATCTATATCTCTATCAAACGGATATACCTTACCTTGAAATGATGCAAACTTTGCTCCATACTCTTGGTCAAATATTTCTTTAGATAAATTTCTTTTTCTTTCTTGTAGGAACTCGTCATTATAACCATCTGGGAATGCGTGATAGTTATCCCAACTTGGAGATGATGTTGAATACCACTTAGGGTCTTGTTTACCTAATAGGTATAAATCGTAAATCCAGTTATAACCATTTGGAGTGGTAATAAAGATAGCCTTACCTTTTTTATCAGATAAGGTTGGAGATAAATACATATCCCAAATCTTTCTTGGCATTCTTGCAGCTTCGTCAATAATAACCAAGTCTAATCCCTCCCCAAGCAAAGAAGATGGATTGTCTGCAGACATTCCTTCTACTGTGCTTCCCCAAGCAAATCTTATATACTGCTCTTTTTCAGATGCAGCAACAATATCTTTCTTGTTTCCCTTAACCATGTTTTTATAAACTTCCCTAAACATTAATCGTGATTTTTTATAAGACAATCCAACAAGCCATATCTTTTTATTAGGTTGTGCTGCGTAAAACTCTGCTTCACGATACGCTGCAGTGGTCTTTCCATACCTTCTACCACAAATGTTTACAAAAAAAGATGCGTTTGGATTTTCTGGATAGTGCATCTTCTCTTGCCCTGGATGAGGCTCGTAACCCATATATTCAAACCATTTCTTTTTGAATTGATATTCTTTTGGAACTTTATTCATATAAGTTGTAAAATTAGCATATAAAATTTACATTTTATATTAATAATATATCCACAAAAGGAGTAAAAATGGAAGAAAATATAAAAACACAAGCC
>VTLG01001907.1_pt1 | contig 18222 bp, 18 predicted proteins | sample 4694571 | NCBI WGS metagenome assembly VTLG01 (sample SAMN12604809, study PRJNA352737) | marine metagenome | biome: ENVO:00000447; feature: ENVO:00000209|ENVO:00000569|ENVO:01000036; material: ENVO:00002151; isolation source: viral sequences binned using virsorter ... | reverse complement strand
GAAATGACTTTACTATCAAATGGCGCATTATTACTTAGAGATAAACGAACCACAGGAGCACCAACTCTTGCTTTACAAGCTGGTAGAACAGATGTTTCGCAAGGTGATGTATTAGGTGGAATTGAATTTTCTGCTCCAGTTGAGGCAAGTGGAACTGATGCGATATTAGTTGGTGCTTCAATCAATGCAGCTGCTGATGCAGATTACAGTTCTTCATCTAATGCAACAGCATTACAATTTAAAACTGGTACAAGTGAGACGGCTGCAACAAAATTCTACATTGCTAGTTCAGGCGATATTGTAATCAATTCCAATACAAACAATGCCAAGTTGCAATTCCAAGACGCCTCCAATAGTACAGGATATGTTATTCAACAAATAGGAAGTTCTGGTTCGCCTGCATTGCGTTTTATGACTTCAGCAGGATCAGAGAGTATGAGAATATTAAATGGTGGTGATATAGTTGTAGGAAAAACAGCAGCATCAGCCGCAACTAATGGTCTCCAGTTAGAAGCTGCTGGTACTGGTTATTTTTCTAGGCCTGGTGCTTTAGCAGTAGGTGCGAACAGAAATACAGATGATGGAGAAGTTATTAGAATACAACAAGATGGAACATCAGAAGGTACGATTTCTATTAGTGGAAGTACTTGCTCATATAATGCATTTACTGGAAGCCACTGGTCAAGGCTTGTTGATAATTCAAAACCAGATTTATTGCGTGGAACTGTAGTGGAAACTATTGATGAAATGTGCGATTGGTATCAAGCTGAATACACTTCACAAGAAGAAGAAAAGTATGAAGATGGAGATAATATTCCAGCTGGTAAAAAGGTTGGAGATGTAAAAAGTGAAAAAATAATTGTTAAAGATTCTATTGCTTTACCATCTGGTAAAAGTGTGGGTGATACAATTACCCATACTGTTGATGGTGTAGATTATTCAGCTAAAATATTAAAAGAAAAAGATTATAAGCACGTTAAATGTAAAGTATCAGATACAGCCGATTGTACAAATGTTTATGGTGTATTTTTATCTTGGGATACTGATGATGATAATGTAAATGATATGTATGTCAACGCCATTGGTACTTCAGTAGTAAGAGTGCATAAAGACCAAACAGTTTCTAAAGGTGATTTATTAGTATCAAATGGAGATGGTACTGCAAAGAAACAATCTGATGGAATTATAAGAAGTAAAACGATAGGTAAGGTATTAACAAATATAAAACAAGAAACATATAGTGATGGTTCATATCTTATTCCATGTGCATTATATTGTGGATAAATAAAGGTAAAGAGAGAATTTAAATGGGAAGAGCAAGACAATTAGCAAGTAGAGGAAATAATGATTCTATATTGTTAGATGCTAGTGCAGCTAGTACTGATGTAGGAGAACGTATACTCTTAGATGGAACAGATGCATCATCTTCAAATGCTGGATTCTTTATAACAACCGAAGATGAAACTAATCAAAATTTTAATTTAGACCTTAATGGTGATAAACAAATAGTTTTAGATGCTGATGGTGATACAGCTATTTACTCCACATCAGATGATTTAGCAACTATAAAAGTAGCTGGGCAACCTAGAGTTGCTGTAGATGCATATGGTCAATTAACTTTTTATTCAGATGATAATGAAGTTTCACCAACTACAAAAGCAACAATATACAATACGGATTCTGCATTAAACATCTATGCAGCTAGTAACTCAGCTGTTGACAAAGGAATTGCTTTTCATACAAGTTCAGATGGTGGTTCATCTGCTTTGGCAATTTCTGGAGCTGCAGCTGCTGATGTTACTGTAAAAACTGGTGACTTAATATTTGGCGCATCAGGCAAAGGTGTCAATCTAGGTGTAACATCTAACACAGATTCAAACACATTAGACGATTACGAAGAAGGCACTTATACAGTAACCTTAACTTGTGGCACTTCTGGCACAGTAACTATGCAAGGTGCATCTAATACTGGTAGATATACCAAAATAGGAAGAGTAGTTCATGTTAATTGTGATGCAAGGGTTGATTCTGTTTCTTCACCTTCTGGTGCTATGAGATTTAGTTTACCTTTTACATCAGCAAATACTGGTTCTGATGAAGATGCAACTATAGGTCATATGTTAACACACGGCACAACAAAACAAACTAATCAAGTGGGAAATTTTTTCCCTATTGGTACTGCAAATTCTACTATTTTTACTTTGCAATTTGAAAACGCATCTACAAGATTATCTGTAACACATGATAATGTTGGTATAGGAGCAAATGATGAATTTGTTTTTTTCTTTACCTATACAGCAGCGACTTAAAGGAATACTCTAGTGTATTGCTAGAGTTGGAAGCCGAAAAGGAGAAACAATATGGCAAATGGTGATTTAACCAAAGAATTTGAAAACGATAAAATAGAAGTCGTTACGCAATGGAACATTCAAGTTCGTAAAGCAACGAAGGTAATGGAAGAACAAGCTGATGGTTCAAAGAAAGAACTGACTCGTTCATTTCATCGCCATGTGTTAGTTCCATTTAACTCAACTAAAGATGGTGATACATGGACACACTCTGCTACTGACATTAGTGGTGAAGATGCAGATGTGCAAGCAATTTGTAATGCAGCTTGGACTGATTCAGTTAAGGCAGCTTATAAAACTTGGGCAGAAGCAAATCTTTTCTAAATAACTCGGTCAAGATAGAATAAAACATACCCCTTATAAATAAGATATAAGGGGTTTTCTATGTCCAAAAACATAAATCTAGTAAAAACTGATATCAGTAATCTTTTTGAAGAATTGGAATCTATTGCAAAAGAATCCAAACTTGAAGAAAAGAAACGAAAAGATTATGTTAAACCTTCTGTATCTGAACTTTCTAGTTTATTTGAAGAACTAGAAAAAGTAAATCAAGAAACAAAAAAATTAGATGTAGAAGATAAACGGAAACTTAATGAGTTTGCTGGTATCTTTACAAGAATATCACAAGAAGAAGAAGATGAAGTTAGAGAGTTTATAGAAGAAGAAACAAAAGAACCAGAAAAAGATTACATAGAAACTCCAGAGGATAGTCCAGTAGATGATGTTACAAAAGGTGATTTAATTGGTTGGATAACACAAAAGAAAGAAGATGTCAAGGATAAAAAAGAAGGCATCATAGAAAAAATAGTTGACAACCTTGATGAGATGAGGTATAACACCGAAGTCAAAGAAGAATTAGACCAAATAGAAACTCTACGAAAAGAGTTTGAACAATATAAAACTGCATTACAAAATCAAGTAACAAAAGGCCTTGCAACATCATCTGGTGGTGGTGAGGTTAGATTAGAATTTTTAGATGATGTAGATAGAGATACAGCAAAAGTAGATGGTAAGTTTTTAAAATTTGACTCTTCATCTGGTAAGTTTATTGGTGATGATGCATCTGTTAGTAATGAAACTATTCAAGATGTTGTTGGTAATATGGTCAGTAGTAATACTGAAAGTGGTATTACTGTAACTTATCAAGATGGTGATGGAACACTTGACTTTACTATTGGAACTCTCAATCAAGATACAACTGGAAATGCAGCCACAGCAACAGCACTTGCAACTGCAAGAACTATCGGTGGTGTTTCCTTTGATGGAACGGCAAATATAAACTTGCCTGGTGTCAACACATCTGGTAATCAAGATACCTCTGGAAATTCTGCGACAGCAACTGCATTAGAAACTGGAAGAACTATTGGTGGTGTTTCCTTTGATGGAACTGCAAATATAAATCTACCAGGCGTTAATACATCTGGTGACCAAGATACCTCTGGAAACGCAGCTACGGCTACTGCCCTTGCAACTGGAAGAACAATCAATGGAACAAGTTTTGATGGTTCTGCAAATATAACTGTAACTGCAGCTGCTGGAACTGTAACTGGTAACACACTTAATTCTGGTGTTACTGCATCAAGTCTTACTTCAGTAGGAACACTTACCACACTTACAGTTGACAATGTTATAATCAATGGAACAACAATCGGACATACTGACGATACAGATTTAATTACACTTGCAGATGGTGTAGTTACTGTTGCTGGTAATCTTACTGTATCTGGAACAACAACAACTGTCAATCAAACTGTCGTAAATGTAACAGATGCATTTGTATTTGAAGGTGCAAACGCAGATGCACACGAAACAACTTTTAGAGTTGATGAACCAACTGCTGACAGAAAAGCATCTTTACAGGATAAGACAGGAACTATTGCATTACTATCTGGATTTAAACTTGATGGCACAGATGGTTCTGCAAGTAATGCTGGTGACTTTTTAGTCCTAAATACATCTGCTGATGAAAATGACAGATTGCTATTTGAAGATGGCACTTCAGACCCAATTGCAGTACTTGCCTCACATGGAATTACACTTTCTGGGTTAGGTTGGAACGCTTTCCAGTTCGATAATGGATAAATAATAAAAAAAGGATAAAATAATGGCCATACCTACAACAAAAGCAACATTTAAAGATTATTGTCTTAGAAATCTTGGATTTGGTGTTATTGATATAAATGTATCAGATGCACAGGCTGATGATAGAATAGACGAAGCATTACAATATTTTGCACAATATCATTATGATGGTGTTGAAAGAATGTATTTGAAATATAAAGTATCTTCTGATGATATTACAAGAGCAACAACTGATGATACGTCAAGTGCAACAGACTCAGCAGATGGAACTGTGTCTGCAACTTTTTATGAGGGTAAAAATTATATACCAATGCCCTCTGCTGTTGTTTCTGTAATTAATGTTTTTCCATTTGATGATCAAGCAACAAATAATATGTTCGATATTCGTTATCAATTACGATTAAATGATTTGTATGACTTTTCATCAACATCAATTATTCATTATCAAATGACAATGCAACAATTAGATTATCTTTCTCATTTACTTGTGGGAGAAAAACCACTACGATTTAATCAACACCAAAACAGACTTTATATAGATATGGATTGGAATAATGATATAGCTGCAGACGAGTATCTTATCATTGAATGTTATCGTAAGATAGACCCATCAACTTATACAGATATCTATGATGATATCTATCTCAAAAGATATGCAACTGCACTTATCAAAAGACAATGGGGAGCAAACCTTTCTAAATTTAAAGGTGTGCAAATGCTAGGTGGTGTTGAAATGGATGGAGAAACTCTCTACACACAAGCACAAGAAGAAATACAAAGATTAGAAGAACAAATTCAGTTAGCGTTTGAAACACCTATAGATTATATGGTAGGATAAAATGGCAGTTAATAGCTTCTTTAAAACAAATAATCTTGCATCAATACAGGCAGAAAGAAATCTTTATAGTGATTTAGTTAAAGAGGCTATACAAATTTTTGGCCATGATGTTTATTATGTCGATAGAACAACAGTCGCAGTCGATAATATATTGGGAGAAGATTCTCTTTCTAAATTTACACAACAACACCCAATAGAAATGTATGTTGAAGATTCTTCTGGTGGTTTTGCTGGTGAAAAAGAAATTATGTCTCAGTTTGGTTTAGAAAATCGAAATGAAATTACTTTTGTTGTAAATAAGAAAAGATTTCAAGAGATGGATAGTCAGATATCCCTTGAAGATGATACAGATAGTACAGGTGGTTCTATATTACTTGAAGGTGGTACTGTAGACCAATCTTCAACATCTTCACAATTAACTACTGCAACACAGAGTTTTATTTTTATGAATGGTACGGATAGTGACTCTACTGATGCTGGTGATAAAATTATGATGGAAGATGACAATACATCTTTTATTTTATCTGAAGAAACTGGACAAGAATTTTATTTAATTACGGATACTGCAAAGACAGATGCAGATAGGCCACAAGAAGGTGATTTGGTTTATCACCCTGTCATAAAAAGATTTTTTGAAGTTAATTTTGTAGACCATGATGACCCTTTTTATCAACTGGACAATAATCCAGTATATAAATTAAGATGTAGTCAATTTGAATATAGTCAAGAGGTTATTGATACTGGTATTACTGTACTGGATAATTTAGAAAGTGATACTACTACAAGTACTTCTGAATATCAATTTACTTTGGAACAATCTTCAACATATAACGAAGATACAAATATTAATGACACAACATATTCTGAAGGGTTATTATTATTAAACGGAACAGATGGGGATTCAACAAATGAAGGTGATAATTTAATTATGGAAGATGAAACTACTTCTGCTGGAGAAAATATTATTCTTGAACAAGCTGCAGATACAGGCATTGTACAGTATCTATTACAAGAAACCTATATAATAGGTGATAGAGATGACAGTAGTACATTAGTTAAAGATGCACAAAACGAACTTTTTGATGAACTAGACGATAATGTTCTAGATTTTACAGAAACTAACCCATTTGGAGATGCTGGAGGCACATAATGTTAGGACAACAATTTTACCATGAAACAATGCGAAATGTAATTGTTGCATTTGGTACTTTATTTAATAATATACATTTAGTAAGAAAAAATAATAGTGGAGTCGTTACACAAACTATGAAAGTTCCACTTGCGTATGGCCCAAGACAAAAGTGGATAACTAGACTAGATGCAGATGCAAATTTAGATACTAAAGTTGCAATTACTTTACCAAGATTAGGATTTGAAATACAAAACCTTTCATATGATCCAAGTAGAAAACTCAATCGTGTACAAAAATTTAAAAAGGTTAAAAGTTCATCTTCTGATTCAAATAAATTAGATACTCAATATATGCCTGTACCATATAATTTAGATATAGAATTATATGCAATGGCAAAAAACTCTGATGATGCATTACAAATTGTAGAACAGATTCTTCCATACTTTCAACCAGATTATACACTCACTATTAAAGATATGACAGATATGGGAATAAAAAGAGATATTCCTATAATTTTAAATAGTGTAAATTACGAAGATAATTATCGTGGAGATTTTGGTGAAAGAAGAGCAATTATTTACACATTAGGATTTACTTCTAAATTTTATCTATATGGGCCTGTTACTTCTGCGAAAGTTATTAAAACAGTTCAAGTTGACCAGTATGCAAATTTACAAACAGAGGCACCAAAGAGAGAACAAAGATATACTGTTGCACCTAGTCCAGCAAGTGCTGATGCAGATGATGATTTTGGTTTTAACGAAACAGTTTCATTCTTTCAAGATGCAAAAGAGTTTGACTCATCAAGTGGAACGGATAAATTATAGTGATGTATGAAAACACTATGGGGAATGGTTTTACTGTGGACTTTAGTAATAGAAGATGAAAGAGGAACAGATTTAGACGCTTCTAGGAAAATGGTTTATTATGAATATTATCGTTGTGCTGAAGCAGCCCATAATGTTAATCATTCTTTAATGTCAGTACCCAATTTCAATGGTATTGCTTATTGTATACCAACTCCTATAGAAAAAGTAACAATAGAGGATGATTAATGAAAAATGCAGAAAATATATTAGATGAAGTTTTAGGTGTTGTTGATCCAGTTGAAAAAGAATTGGGTATAAACAAAATGTTAACACCTACAATACCAAGACCCTCAATAGAAAAAGAAGATGTTGATGCAGATTATGATTATCAAAGAGAAAATTTTTATGATTTAATTGAAAAAGGTCAAGATGCAATACAAGGAATATTGAATGTTGCAAAAGAGTCAGACCACCCCAGAGGTTATGAGGTGGCTGGTAATCTAATCAAACAGGTTGCAGAGGTAACAGAAAAACTTGGTGATTTACAAGAGAAGATGAAAAAACTTAAAGATGTTCCAAACTCTGCACCAAAGAATGTTACTAATGCATTGTTTGTTGGTTCTACTGCTGAACTACAAAAAATGTTAAAAGGTAAAAAAGATGTCTGATGTTACCTATCTGGGTAATCCAAATCTTAAAAAAGCAAACGTACAACAAGAGTGGACTAAAAAAGAACTTTTAGAATATTCAAGGTGTATGGAAGATCCTTTATATTTTATACAAAATTATGTCAGAATAGTTTCTCTTGATGAAGGTTTAGTTCCATTTAAGTTATATCCTTTTCAAAAAGAAATGGTTGGTACATTTCATAATAATCGTTTTACTATCTGTAAACTTCCTAGACAGTCTGGTAAATCTACAACTATGATTTCTTACCTGTTACATTACGCACTATTTAACCCAAGTGTTAACATAGCCATACTCGCAAACAAGGCTGCAACTGCGAGAGATTTATTAGGACGACTGCAACTTGCGTATGAACATCTTCCAAAGTGGTTACAACAAGGAGTTATGTCTTGGAACAAAGGTTCACTAGAACTTGAAAATGGGTCGAAAATACTTGCTTCATCAACCTCTGCGAGTGCTGTAAGGGGTGGAAGTTACAACATCATATTTCTAGACGAGTTTGCGTATGTACCATCAAATGTTGCAGAACAATTTTTTAGTTCTGTTTATCCTACGATTTCATCTGGTAAAACAACAAAAGTTATGATAGTATCGACTCCTCATGGTATGAATATGTTCTACAAACTCTGGACAGATGCAGAGGAAAAACGAAATAGTTACATACCTATTGAAGTGCATTGGAGTGAAGTACCAGGCCGAGATGAGAAGTGGAAAGAAGAAACTATTAAAAATACTTCTGAATCTCAATTCAATACAGAATTTGAGTGTGAGTTTTTAGGTTCTATTGATACATTAATACAACCATCTAAATTAAAAACACTTGCATATAAAACACCTATACAATCTAATGCTGGTTTAGATGTTTATGAACAACCACAAGAAAATCACACATACTTTATGTGTGCAGATGTATCAAGAGGTACATCAAATGACTATTCTGCATATCTTGTATTTGATGTAACACAATTACCTTATCGTATTGTTGCAAAATTTAGAGATAACGAATTAAAACCACTTATATTTCCTAATAAAATATATGATGTTGCAAGAGCCTATAATCAAGCCTTTGTTCTGATAGAGGTAAATGATATAGGAGAACAGGTTGCGACTGCAATGCAATATGATTTAGAATATGATAATCTAGTTATGGCATCAATGAGGGGTCGTGCTGGTCAAATTATGGGTGGTGGTTTCTCTGGTGGTAGAGCTCAATTAGGAGTACGAACAACCAAAGCAGTTAAGAAGATAGGTTGTTCTAATTTAAAACAGTTAGTAGAAACTGATAAAATTATTATAGAAGATTTTGATTGTATAAATGAACTCTCTACATTTATTGTTAAAGGTTCATCTTTTGAAGCAGATGATGGTTGTACAGATGATTTGGTTGCGTGTATGTTTATTTTTAGTTGGGCAACAGACCAAACTTACTTTAAAGAATTAACTAATAATGATATAAGAGAACAGATGTACAAAGATCAACAAGACCAATTAGAACAAGATATGGCTCCATTTGGATTTGTTATTAATGGTTTAGAAGATGAAAATATTGGACAGATGGTAGATGAATATGGAACAAAATGGAGTCCAGTAGTGAGAACTTATAAATCTAATTGGTAATTATATCTGAATCTAATTTTTGAAAACAGTTACGACATACAATTTTGTTATTTGATATATACTTCATAACCTCTTTTTTATCTTCAGACCTTTTTGATTCAGCTCTAATCTTTCGGTCATCTGGGTAAAATTGTAAACAAATAAGTTCTGATTCACCACAATAAGAACAAGAGTTAGACATGAGAAAATCTGTAATCCATTTATCTTTTAATAATCTGTGGCGTCTTGCAACTTTTTTAATTGTTTCTTTATATTTTTTATAATGTCTATTCATGGTACTATTTATAACTTTAGGATATAAAAATTGAGTTTTTAGAATACTGTTTTTTATAAATATTAGGAAATTAATCAAACTTTAAATAAAAGGGAGTAAAGAAATGGCATTTTTAGTTTCTCCTGGCGTCAAAGTCAAAGAAATAGATTTAACAAATGTCGTACCAGCAGTTGCAACTTCCATTGGTGCAATTGCAATGGCCGCTCAAAAGGGGCCTGTTTCTGAAGTAACTACAATATCTTCAGAAGAAGAACTGGTAAAGACATTTGGTAAACCTCAAACTACAAGTAATCATTTTGAAACTTGGTTTACTGCAGCTAACTTTTTAGCATATACAAATCAACTTCATGTGGTCAGAGTAGAGTCTGGTGTACTAAACGCAACTGCTGGTAGTACAGGACTACTAATACGAAATGATGACCATTATCGTGAATCTTATTCTACAGGACAAGGTTCAGTCGGAGAATGGGCCGCAAGAACTGCTGGAACATTGGGTAACTCATTAGGAGTTTCAATATGTTCAAGTGCAGCTAACTATTCAGCAAACGCTGTTACTACAACAAGTGCAGAAGAAGCAGAAGGACAAACAGAAATCTCTGTATCTGATGCTTCACAATTTAGTCAAGGTGACCTTGTTAACTTTGGTGAAACAAATGGTTACGAATATGAAGTAACACAAGTTAACGATAGTGGAAGTTCAGACACAATAAAAATTAAACTAAAAGATGATGTAAATGGAGAAGGTCTACAAAGTACAATTTCTAGTGGAACAAATATTCGTAGAAGATGGAGATTTTACGATTTATTTGATGCAGCTCCAGGCAGTTCATTATATGCAACAGAAAATGACAGAGGTACATTAGACGAAGTACACATAGTTGTTTATGATACAACTGGTAAAATATCTGGTTTTAGTGCAGATGCAAATGGACAAAGAACAAACGCAGTTCTTGAAACATACTCAAACCTTTCAGTTAATAATAATGCAAAAGGGCCACAAGGAGATAGTATCTTCTACCCAGATGTAATTCTCAGATCATCTCAATATGTTTTCTGGATGGATCACAATACTAGTGCTGATAATTGGGGAACAGATGTTGATGGTACACAAAACGATAGTATCTTATTGAATGGTACAGATAGTTCATCATCAAACGCTGGAGATAATTTAGTTTTAGATGGTTCAGATAGTGATGGAACTGATAGTGGTGACAATCTTGATTTAGAAGATGGAACTTCTACATACGCACTATTATCATTACCAACTAGGTCAGAACTTTCTGGTGGAACTGATGACTATGCAGTAACCGCTGGTGAATTAGATACTGCATATAACAGATTTGCAGATACAGAATCAATAGATGTTAATCTAGTTCTTGGTGGAAGAGGTGGTGGAGCTGGTGATACAGCTGCAACTCAAGATACCCATGTAACAATGTTAACTAAATTGGTAGAAGAAAGAAAAGATTGTATCGGATTTGTTTCTCCATATCGTTCTGCAACAGTAAGTGTTAATAGTTCACTCACACAAACAGACAATGTGATAACTGCAGCTGATTTATGTCCATCATCATCTTATATGGTATACGATAGTGGATACAAATATATGTACGACAAGTATAATGATTTGTATCGTTTTGTACCACTTAACGGAGATACTGCTGGACTTTGTGCAAACACAGACCAAGTTGCTGATGCATGGTTCTCTCCTGCTGGATATAATCGTGGTAGAGTAAGAGGTGCAGTAAAACTTTCTTATAACCCAAGTGGTGCAGAAAGAGATAGACTATATCGTGCAAGAGTAAATCCAGTTGTTAATTTCTCTGGACAAGGTGTAACACTCTTTGGAGATAAAACTGCATTAACTAAACCAAGTGCTTTTGATAGAATTAACGTCAGACGATTGTTCTTGGTATTAGAAAAAGCAATTGCAACTGCAGCTAAGTTTCAACTCTTTGAGTTCAATGATGAATTTACAAGGGCACAATTTAGAAACTTGGTAGAACCTTTCTTGAGAGATGTTCAAGGTAGACGAGGTATACAAGACTTTAGTGTGGTCGCAGATGCAAATAACAATACTGGTGAAGTCATAGACAGAAACGAGTTTGTTGCAGATATATTTGTCAAACCTAATAGGTCAATTAACTTCATAACTCTGAACTTTATTGCAACGAGAACTGGTGTCGCATTTACAGAGGTAGGAGGTTAATCATGGCAAATATAGACGATTTTAAAGCAAACCTTGTTGGTGGTGGTGCTCGTGCTAATCAGTTTAGAGTAACTATAACACCACCTTCTGGAATTGCAATAGGTCTTGATACACGAAGAACTTCTTTTCTTGTAACAGGAAGTAATTTGCCTGCATCAACTTTAGGTGAAATTGCAGTTCCATTTAGAGGAAGAAACATTTATGTTTCTGGAGATAGGCCAGCACCAGACGCTTGGACTACTACTTTTTACAACGACACAGATTTTATGATAAGAAACGCAATGGAGAGATGGCAAAATGGTATTAATGATTATGCAAATAATACTGGTGCCATAAACCCTGCTGATTATCAGACAGACTTGTTTGTGGAACAGTTAGATAGAGATGATACAGTTTTAAAAACTTACATCTTTAGAAATTCTTATCCATTAACTATCGGTGAAATTGCATTAAGTAGTGCAGAGGCTGGTGAGTTAGAAACATTTGATGTAACTTGGAGATATCAACACTTTGAACCATCTGGCGTAAGTTTCTAATTTTAACCTACTAAATACAAATAGTAGTAGGAGATATTATGGCAGAACTATTTGGCTTCAAATTTGAAAGAATAAAAGACAGTAAGGGGAGTGAGAAATTTACTCCCCCTACGTCTGATGACGGCACTATTGATGTTGCTGGTGGTGGTTTCTTTGGACAAATTCTGGATACAGAAGGTCGAGAACGCACCGAAAATGACCTAGTTAGAAGATATCGTGATATTTCACAACAACCAGAATGTGATTCTGCGATTGAAGATGTTGTGAATGAAGGTATTGTTTCTAATGAAAGAGATCAAGCAGTATCTATCGTTCTAGATAGATTACCTTATCCTAAAAAAATCAAAGATAAAATAACAGAAGAATTTGATAGTGTTCTTAGACTTCTTGATTTTGATATTAAGGGTCACGATATTTTTCGTAGATGGTATGTTGATGGTAGAATATTTTATCATAAAGTTATTGATAAAAAATCCCCAAGAAAAGGTATTGTAGATTTACGATATATTGAGCCTAGAAAAATCAGAAAAGTAAGAGAACTTCAAAAAGATTTAAAATCTGGTTCAAGTGTAGAACTCATTAAAAAAGTAGAAGAATATTATATTTACAATGATAAAGGTTTAAATCTTCCAAACTCTGGAACATCTGAAGGTATAAAAATTGCTGGGGATAGTATTACATATGTTCCATCTGGACTAATTGACCAAAATAAAGGTCATGTTTTATCACATCTTCACAAAGCAATCAAACCAGTAAATCAATTACGCATGATTGAAGATGCGTTAGTTATTTACAGAATATCAAGAGCCCCAGAACGTAGAATATTTTACATTGATGTTGGCAATCTTCCAAAGATAAAAGCAGAACAATACCTCAAAGATGTTATGAATCGATATCGTAACAAACTGGTCTATGATGCATCAACTGGTGAGATACGAGATGATAGAAATCATATGTCAATGTTGGAAGATTTTTGGCTACCAAGAAGAGAAGGTGGTCGAGGAACAGAAATTACCACACTTCCAGGCGGTTCTAATCTTGGTGAGATTGATGACATTACATATTTTCAAAGAAAATTATATAGGTCTTTGAATGTTCCAATTTCAAGAATGGAAGCAGAACAAGGATTTAGTCTTGGTCGTTCCACAGAGATTACAAGAGATGAATTAAAATTCACAAAGTTTGTACAGAGATTGAGAAAGAAATTTACTCCACTCTTTACAGATGTTCTTAAAACTCAATTAATTTTAAAAGGTGTTATAACATTAGAAGATTGGGACACAATTAAAGAACATATCCAGTATGATTTCTTACAAGACGGACATTTTGCAGAACTCAAAAAAGCAGAAATTTTAGAAAATCAATTAAATAATTTACAAACAATTGAATCTTATGTTGGTACATTTTATAGTAAAAAATGGGTACAAAAGAATGTATTACAAATGACTGAACATGAAATTGATGAGATGCAAAAAGAAATCAATAAAGAGGCTGGAATGGACACAGAAGATGGTGGAATTGATGTACCACAAGATACTGATGGTGTTACACGATACCCATCTCAAGATGGAGTTCCAATAGCACCAGATGATTTAGATAGATATGATGGTGGAGAACCACCAGAAGAAGGAGAAAGATAATGAGTAATGAATTTGTAAGTGCAATGCAACAAGGAAATAATATAGAAGCAGAAAATGCTTTTAAAACTGCAATGCAGAATAAAATTGGTGATGCTTTAGAAATGAAAAGAAAAGAAATTGCAAACAATTTCGTAAAAACTAAAGTCACAAAGGAAAAGGAAGATGCCGAAGAGGTTTGATGCTTTCTATACTCCAGTACTGGAAAAGGATGAGCATAAAAAATCTAAACTATATAAAAAGTTATCTCCGAAAATGCGAGATGCTGTTGATGATATATTTATAAAAATGGATACTAAACCTTCAGATTTCCTAAATACTTTTGACAAAACTATAAAACAAGTATCAAGAAAACACAAAGTTCCAGAGAAAGAACTTATGAGTTATTTTGAGAAAGAGTTATTAACTATTTAAGGATAAAAAAATGGCTTTAAAATTAGAAAGATACTGTGGAACTATAACAACATCTGATACTGCTGATGATACTGCGGCTGGTTTAGAACTAGGAAAATTATCAAGGGGGTCTGCCTTTAGAGTAAGTGAATATGGTGGACAAGATGTATTCATAAAAGTAACTCTTACTTCAGATAGAACAGCAGTAACTTCAACAAATGGTATGTATTTAAGAGCAAATAATACTGTTATAGTAGTTCCAGAAGGAGTTATGGTAGGTAGTGGTGAAGGTCGTGTTGTTTTAGATGGAACAGATTCAGATAGTTCAAATGCTGGTGATTTTCTTGTTTTAGATGGAACAGATAGTTCTTCAAACAATGCTACTGATGCTGTATCATATAATTTCACAAACACTTCTTACTTTATCTCAGTAATAAACGAAACTGATGGAAGTGATGGTGCAGTTCATGTAGAAGAAGTATCACAAGGAAATGCAGTATGACACATACAGTAAAATTAATTTCTGAAGAAATTCAAGATGTAGAATACATCTGTGAAGAAAAAGAAAACGGAAAAAAAGATTATAAAATAAAAGGTATCTTTATGCAGGCTGATGTCAAGAACAGAAATGGTCGTGTATATCCTATGGAAGTTTTAGATAAGGAAGTGAAAAGATACAATAAAGAATATATTAAGGAAAAAAGAGCATTTGGAGAATTAGGACACCCAGACGGGCCTACAGTAAATCTTGAGAGAGCATCTCATATGATTACTGCATTATATCCAGATGGAAAGAATTTCATTGGTGAAGCAAAAATATTAAAAACACCAATGGGAGAAATTGTAAAATCTCTTATGGACGAAGGTGCAAAATTAGGTGTATCTTCAAGAGGAATGGGGAGTTTAGACCAAAAAAATGGGGCTAACTATGTGAGAAACGATTTTTACCTTGCGACTGCAGCTGATATTGTTGCAGATCCTTCCGCTCCTAATGCGTTTGTGGAAGGTATTATGGAAGGTAAAGAGTGGGTTTGGAACAATGGTTCACTTGTTGAAGCAGAATTAGAAAGAGCAAAACAAAGAATAGAAACCAGAGTTCGGAAAAAACTAGCAACTGAGGATGCTTTGGAGTTTGCAAAGTTTCTCAAAATGTTATAAATTATAAATAAATTTAATATTCTAAAAAGTAAAGGAGAAATCCCCATGGCAGAAATAGATCAAACCATTGAGGAATTGGAGCAAGAAGTGTTGGCTGAACTAGAGGAAGCCAATGGTGCAGATGCTCCAAAAAAATCAGCAGTTGCTGCTGAAAAAATGGACAAAGTAGAAGGTGAAGTTCAAGATACTGGTAAAGCAGTAGTAGAACCAGACCAAAAAGACGCACCAGCGAAAAAAGTTGCAGCTAAAGCAAAAGAAATTTCTGGTGATAAAGCACAAAAAGGTGAAGGTAAACCAGATAAAATGGATAAACTTGCAGCTGGTGACCAAATCGACCACGAAGGTGAAAAACTTGAAGAAAAGAGTGAAAAACTTGAAGAAAAAAGAATGACTAAAGCTGAAATGGCGATGGAAATGAAAAAACAGTTAGATTCTATGAAAATGGATGAACTTAAAGCTGCATATGATGTAATGATGAACGCAAAAGATGATGAAGAAATGGACGAAGTTTCTAAGGCAAAATCAGAAGCTGTTGAAAAAAGAGTTCAAGACATTGACGTAAAAGAGCACGTTGATGCACTTATGAACGGAGAGGGTGACCTTTCTGAAGAATTTAAGAAGAAAGCTGCAACAGTATTTGAAGCTGCAGTAAAATCAAAAGTTCGTGACGAAGTTGCAAGACTTGAGGACGAATATAAATCAGAATTAGATGAATCTATAAAACAGACAAAATCAGAGTTATCAGAGAAAGTTGATACTTATCTTAACTATGTTGTCGAAGAATGGATGAAGGAAAATGAACTCGCAATCGAAAGAGGCTTAAAAGGCGAAATTGCTGAAGATTTCATTTCTGGGTTGAAAACTCTATTTGAAGATCATTATGTAGATATACCAGATGAAAAATATGATGTACTAGAGGCACAATCTGAAAAGATTTCCGAATTGGAGAATAAACTTAATGAATCAATTCAACAAGTAGTTGATTTGAAAAAAGATAGAGGTTCTCTTGTTAGGGATAAGGTCATATCTGAGGCTTCCGAAGATTTGGCCGACACAGAAATTGAAAAGTTTAAGTCTTTAATTGAGGACGTAGAGTTCACAGACGAAGAATCCTTCAAAGAAAAGTTGGGTACTTTAAAAGAATCCTATTTTCCAAAAACTAAACCAGTAGAGACTCAAACTATAGATGATGTGGAAACTGGCAATGCACAGGACGTTGACACAACAGACTCAATGCAATCTTATATGAGAGCAATTGGGAAGTATGGCAATAGTGCAAGTAAATAACTTAAAATTATAAATAAGTAGATAATTTAAAAAAGTAAAGGAGAAACTAATGTTTCAGACAGAACATCTACAAGAGAAGTGGCAGCCAGTCCTTGCACACCCAGATCTTCCAAAGATTGAGGATTCGTACAAAAGGGCAGTTACTACTTTAATTCTTGAAAACCAAGAAAAGGCACTTAAAGAAGATAGAAATTTTCTATCAGAGGCCGCACCAGAAAACCAAACTGGTACTTCTATAGATACATGGGATCCAATCCTAATATCTTTAGTTAGAAGGTCTATGCCTAATCTTATTGCATATGACATCTGTGGTGTCCAACCAATGACTGGGCCAACAGGACTTATCTTTGCAATGAGATCTAGACAGACATCTCAAACAGGTAAAGAGATGCTTGCAGACGAATCAATGCAAGATTTCTCAAACCAGAACTCACAAGGTACAACTGGTGGTGGAGATATTACAGATACAGCAACTAACCCTGCTGTTCTTAACGACTCACCTTCTGCTGGAACTTATGAAACTGCAACTGGTATGACAACTGCACAAGGTGAAGCATTAGGTGATAACTCATCTACAAACACTTTCGCAGAAATGGCATTCAGCATTGAGAAGCATACTGTTACTGCTGTAACAAGAGCTCTTAAAGCAGAATACACAATGGAACTTGCACAAGACCTTAAAGCAATTCATGGTTTAGATGCAGAAACAGAACTTGCAAATATTCTTTCTGCTGAAATTCTTGCAGAGATTAACAGAGAAGTTGTAAGAAACATCTATGTAACTGCTGTTGCTGGTGCTCAAGTAAACACAACTACTGGTGGAATATTTGACCTTGATACAGACTCAAATGGTCGTTGGTCAGTTGAGAAGTTTAAAGGACTTATGTTTGCAGTTGAAAGAGATGCAAATGCTATCGGTCAACAAACTCGTAGAGGAAAAGGTAATATGATACTTTGTTCTGCTGATGTTGCTTCTGCACTTCAAATGGCTGGTGTATTAGATTACGCTCCTGCTCTACAAAACAATCTTAATGTAGACGATACAACAACTACTTTTGCTGGTGTTCTTAATGGACGCTACAAAGTATACATTGACCCATATGCTGCTAATGTGGCTGCAAGTCAATACTATATCTGTGGATATAAAGGTACTTCACCATATGACGCTGGTATGTTCTACTGCCCATATGTTCCATTACAAATGGTTCGTGCAGT
>VTLG01016761.1_pt1 | contig 18224 bp, 33 predicted proteins | sample 4694571 | NCBI WGS metagenome assembly VTLG01 (sample SAMN12604809, study PRJNA352737) | marine metagenome | biome: ENVO:00000447; feature: ENVO:00000209|ENVO:00000569|ENVO:01000036; material: ENVO:00002151; isolation source: viral sequences binned using virsorter ... | reverse complement strand
GCCGGGCGCCCGGCCACTGGAACTTATCCACAGGTTATCCACAAGAAATTTATGTATGGGGAGTTTGGGAGTTTGAAAGTACTTGACATAGATCTAGGTCCGCGAGGCTTCCTTCATACAACCCGGGCACTTGGAACACGTTGTTTTGGCCGAGGTCCTTGGTTTTACAGCCGTGAAACAATTTGACTTGCTCCTTGGCCGGGAGGCTAACTAAGATATAAGAAGGTGCTCCTGCTAAAGCATGACGCATATTCCAGGCAATTTGGAAGGGTGATAACGTAACTTTATTATTACTTCCTACCACTTTTAACTCAAGTGTAAAGAAACCTACATCCTTATGAAATACTAAGCAATCTGGGAATCCTGGCGTAACATAACTTTCAAGGCGTGAAACAACATACTTACCACCCTCTAAGTACGTTTTTAAAGTCTTCCAAAAGCTTGTTTCCGTCTTTACGGTCATACTTCTTCTTGTTCTTTACTATCCTCTGACCCCACTGGCGTGATGTCTTTAGGTCCTTCGCTACCGGATTTCTTTTCGACTTGAATGATAGTTTTATTTCCTTCTTTTTTAAATTCACCTGTTAGTCCTAACTCTTTTAATTGTTTTAAAACGTCATCACGCGACATAGAGTCGATACTTCCTGTCCTGATTTCTTTACGGTCAATGTACAATCCGGCCGCTTGTCCACGCAACCGCTCAGCATTAACAGCAGCAGAATAAGACTTCTCAGACAGAGACTTCTCACGCAGCCTAGCCAACTCTTGTACATGTTTATTTAATTTTACCTCGTGTGTCTTTTCAATCTCAGCTCTTCTCTTAATTATAGCTTCTACAACCTTTGGGTACCTTTTACCATTTAATAGTTCAGATGCTCTCACATTTGCACTATCCTCATTATATCCAGCTTGTCTTGCACATTCTGTTGGAGTCAATCTACCCTCATTCTCAGAATATATCTTAACAAACACACGTTGTTTATCAGTCAACCCATCAGCTCTAATTGGATACTTTTTTGACATATTTGTGGCACCACTTGTGGCACCACTTAATCTTTTATCTACCATGCTGTAACCCGCAGTATAGTTGAGTTTTTACTCATTTTATTATCTAAAAAACAAAAAAGTGCCTTGCGTTGTCTAGAGTAGTGACACATAGGTGCCACAACATAAATCATTGAATTATATAGTTTAATCACCAATTGTGTCACTGTGGCACCAGTTTGATCCCCGGTAACAAAATAAAAAAAACTTTTGAGCAAATATATCACTATAGATGCCACATTACAAAATATAAATTGACCGATTTCTGCCATTTCCTCTTCCTATCCATCCTCTTCTAATTAATTGGTGTACAAATGCATGCACATGGGCCTTGGACCTCGAGCCCATAAGCTGTTTTATCTCTTCATACGACGGGGCAAAATTATTCGCATTAATATAATCCTTAATGAGATTATATACCTCCATCTGACGTGGTGTGAGTCCTTGTTTATCTATTTTTTTCTTTTTCATGATCCATCCTAAGCGCTTATCATAACTCGCTTTCATCACCTATATTCTTTGAGCCCCTTTGTATCCGGATGGCTCCAATAATCTTTTCTTACTTCGCGTAGCATTTCATTGCGTCCCCATTCATCAATTGCTTCCTTTGTAATTGATGCTTCAAGTGTTTTTTGTACTTCTTTCTCATCTTCAGTCAACTCAATCCTTGTTGGACCCTTCTTTCTAACATAAGTATGGACTTTAGCCCATGTAATAATATACTTCGAAGCTTTAGGCCGTGTATATCCACGCTCTGGGTCTAATGCAGGAAATTCTGGATCTGGATCAGTATCAAAATTATCTTTTATATAATCTAATACATCCTCATCCTTCTCAAACTGCTTGACGATCTTCTCAATAATCTTCTTATCCAACCACAAATTAATTTCGTACGTCTGCATGTCCTACACCCAAATATTCAATTTTCTTTACCCACCCTTTTGGTACGGTAATATATCTTCCTCCATGTTTGTCATCCGGGTCCGTGCACCACGAGCCCATAATAACAACACAATTCTCATTATTCTTGACCATCCAACCAACATCCATGCAGGTTGCAAGATCACCCTTCATTATTGTCTCAAGATCCTGCCATCCTGTATCACCATCGAGCGCATCCATCCAGGTGACTCGCACCATTGGAATTTTATCAATATCCATTTAATGCGTTTTACCCATCCACTTTGCGCTAACACGGTTAAATCCCTCCTGCACATGACGCTCATCAGGTGTTCTATTTTCACGCTTTGGTTTATCCTCTACAAATTTATCTATAATCTCTATTAACATTAATGTGGGAAATGTAACGCCGTGTATTTTAACATTCACCTGTAATTCATTGACAACTTCATTAAAGTCCCACATCTCATCTTCCGCCTTAATAAGAATATCATAAATCTTCTTACCAGCTGCTGCAACTTCTTTTATCATTCTAATTCTCCTAAACGTCTACACCTTTAACTGGATTATCCATTGTAAAGTGTACATTAAAAGCAAACGAACGTCGTTCACCCTCACTCCTAAATGGATACACCTGATGTGTAAGCCATGAAGGAAATAAATAAAAATCACCAACTTCTGGTTTAACTAAATAACTATGGTTAGCAAAATGATTTGGCATGGACCCAAGAAATTCCAGACACCCAGCTGTCTTGTGATGATCCTCTTTCGCGTATTCTTCATCAAATCCTGGAGGCATTTTTAAAAACGCGACACCTGATAAATTAGCATCATGAATGTGCATTGGATTAAAATCACCTGCGTACTGTGATACAATCCAAGATCTAAATGCAACCTTGCTACCAGGTGCTGGCTCTTGTTTAATTGTATGTCTATAATACGCTTGCGCCATTGATCCTAAAAATTCTCTAATGCTAGGAATTTTGTTGACATCGATCATAACTTCTTTTTTAACATTACCCGCAAGATTGTGTGACCAATCATGTTCCTTACTTAATTTCTCATCATGAAGTATTCTATCACCTTCAACGTTTAATGAATTAACAAATTGCTGTGGCATCCTAACTTTTAAAACACTTGGGCCAAATGGTTGATATATATCGTATTTTAGTTCTAATTTTTTAGTCTGGGTCTGTTCCACATTTTCACTCATATTTTATCCTATCTTCATTATAGACTCAATCCACTCACGGATTATTGGTTTGGATGCATACATAGGACGCTTAACATCCTCACGCTGTCCACTACCATCCTTGCTAACAAAGCGTAGTGTACGAATCATTGCATCTTCTTCACTCTTAGCACGAATCATGTATTGAAAAGTAAGTTCACGTTTAGTTGTAATCTTATACGTATTCTTTTCCTCACCTTTCTCGACATGAAATGTATCCATTCCACCGATTCTTTTTTCAATCTGACCTTCCTGAGGACGTTCAAATGTAACAGTTGGAGAAGTAGTAGGCAATTCCTGGGCAGCCTCTTCCATTTTTTTCTGCCCTAATTTAAATTTCTCTTCTTGAACATGTTGTTGCTTTCGGGGATTATTTTTTAAATCCTCAATGCGTTTTTCCTGTTTCTTTTCAAGCTCCAATAATTTAGGATCAGGTTTTTTAACCATTATCTTTTATTGGTCTTTCTACATCACTAACTGGATATTCCATACCCTTTGTAATTTCTTCCATTCTTTTTTGTGCTTTATCAATGGAAAGGGGTCCATATTTAACCTCTTTTAATAGTACCTTTAATAAAGCTTGCCCTTCCTCTAATGTAAGACGTGGCTTCTTTTCTTCTGTATCAATCATATTCTCCTCCTGGTTTTCATAATGCTCCATTATATAATTATCAAATTTACCCATTAAATACCTGCAACTCCCATCAAAAATGATGTAACTTTATATGCTAGATAAAAAGCAATCATTAATTTTAATGGAATCATAAAAAACCAAAACATATCCCACATTATATTCTCACCGCTATATATTCATAGTCAAGATCGCCGTGTCTTCTTTGCACAAGTGTAATGAGACTGCGATCATAAGCATGTTGAACACGCTTTTTTAAACTATTAACTCTTCGCTCATCTGTTGTAGGTGAAAATTTCTGTAAGTGTGGTGCCATAATATATCCACGGTAATAAGTAACTGTATCACCTTTTTTTGATCTTAATATCCAATCTTCAAATTTTTTTATACTTAACATATTTTTAATACAAAAGCCTCCGAGGGATTATCTTGTGTTCACCCTCAACCTTTTCCCGACAAATCAAGTTTCCTAAACTTAACGAGTACTTCGAAACTAAAGCTCCAGTCCCTAATCCATTTGGACATTGTTACCGGTGCCGTATGCCTTACAACTTTGCGATTGTTGTTCAGCCAGGAGGATATGTCACTTGCAATTGACATACTCTTCTTTTGTATGACCTATTATAGCATATCAGTATGAACAAAACAAGGACAAATGTTGTCAATAGGAACATTTATTTAACCCCAAAACCTCAGAAATCGTGTCAAGCATTTTTTTCTTGCATATATCTTGTGGATAATGTACTTATAAAGTTCTCAACTTCATTTCATCTCGGTGGACTTTCCTGCACATTCGTTGCAGGGAGGTCCCGTTTTAAGGCTACATGACACAACGAATAAGAATTATATGGACAAGAATAAAGAAATGGTTAATATACCATCCTGAAAAGACATATTTCAGGGGGAAATAAAATGGTTGGTGGAATATTAAAAAGAGCTGGAAAAGTATTAAAAGATGCAAAAAAAGCTAAAGAAACTTCTACACTCTTAAAAAGAAGAAAAACTTTGGGTGGAGCAAAATTAAGTATTACTGAAAAATATAAGAAAGAAATAGCGCACTTACAAAGTGTATTAGATAAACATAGAAGAAGCGAAGCTAAAAAGAAAAAACAAGTTAAAGATTTTGTTAATATAAGAAAGAAAACTAAACCTGTTTGGAGTAAAAAATAATGGGTGTATTTGGTATAGCAAAACGTGGATTTGGTTTATTAAAGAAATCTAAAAAAGGAATTGATCCTAAAAAAAAATTAGAAACATTTAAGAAAGCATCACAAAAAGCAGATCGTGATCAAACAATAAAAAAAGCAAAAAGCTTAATTAAAAAAAGTGAAGCTGCTATTCAAAAAAGATTAATGACACCAGCTCCTATAACTCCTGTTGGTGCAGGAAAGAAATGGGTTGGAAGAGTTAATCCTGATGGTTCATACGTAAAACCTAAAAAGAAATAAAAATGGGTATCTTTGGAATAGCTAAGCGTGGAAAAGGCATAGCAAAAAAAATAAAACAAGGTAAAGAGTGGGATATATTAAAAAAACATCCTAGTCTCGCAAAACAATCTTATTCTAAATCCGCTGTCAACAAAATGTTAAATAAAAAAGAACCATCTGATAAACCTTTTGGAGAAGGTGGACCAAGGCCAACTGAAGCTTATCAACAAAGACCTTATTTGACTGGAGAAAAAAAAATAAGAAGAAAAAAGCTAAAAGCTAAGAAAAAGAATTAATGTCGTTCCTGGTAGCTAACCTACCTCCGTTAAAAGTATACGTTAAAAAAGAATATTTATATGATCATCAAAAAGGACATGGAGAACTAATAGAAGGTGTTTGGATTACTGTTAAGTCAATCGAAGGTAGAGCGCTCTACTTTGAAACGTATTTGCCGGAATATGGTGCTTTATATGATAAGCTCCCTATCAGCGCTTTTGTTAATTCTCCTAATATTAAAGATAATCTCGAGCTAGAAGAATTAGAACTGTGGGATGCATTTAGTTACCACATAACTGTAATAGAAAAAAAATCTCTTGCTGGTGTACGTTGTAAATACCTTGCACCATCGAAGAAATGGTATTATGGTGAATACTTATTTACGATTGATAGTTGCCATGCGGATACAAACATCCTAAATACTAATTACTCAGAGGTCCCAGAGGAGCACAAATCGTTTAATATACTAGAATTAGATAATGGGCACTTTGCTGCCCAACCTAATAATAGAGTATTATTCTACGATAAATCTTTAACCCCTGCAAAAACACTACAACCAGATTTCAAAGTATCAACAGAATATTATTCGGTTGAGAATAAAACTAAATGGACAGCTGGTGATGATACGAGTTTTTTTTATGAACTCAAGGAACAAAAATGAAAACTATATGGCTTATGCTTATGCTGATGTCTTCACCAAACATGCCATCAGTTAAATATCATGCTTTATTATATAATACGGAAGGTGAATGTATGAAATCGGTTGTTGATTATTTGAATTTTTATGAAGGAAAGCCCCAGGAATACAAGGATGTAGTTGTTACAGAGGCTTTTTGTTTACCATTTGAAGCTTTTCCTATAAAAGGGTTAAATAAAACAGGTGCATAAATGAAATTTTGGTTAAAAATAATAGCAATATCGGTTATTTTAATATTAGTTTCCATGTGGACTAAACCAATTTTAGCGGCAGATACAAATACAGTATCAAGCACAGTGGTAACAAACAATACACCACCTACAGCAAATTCGCCATCAGTTGTAGTTAATAATTCTGACGTTTGTAAGACAGCCGTAGCTGGTGCAGTTCAAACCCAGATTCTTGGTATAAGTTCAGGTATGACAGTAACAGATGAAAATTGTGAAAGAATTAAATTATCACGGTCACTATATTCTATGGGTATGAAAGTTGCCGCAGTGTCAACATTGTGTGCTGATCCAAGAGTATTTGATGCCATGTATATGGCAGGTACGTATTGTCCTTACATGGGTGCAATTGGAGAAGAAGCAGAAAAAGGATGGAAAGAAAATCCTGATATGGTACCAGAGGGATCAAATGTATTTAAAAAAATAGAAATTGAACAAAAGAAAGCTAAAAAAACTGATGGATTAACAGAGGGACAAAAACTTGCGAAATTTATTTTACTTGGTATGGCTATGCACTCTGGCGTTGTTATGTTCTTCCCTTAGAGCAGAATGTCCTGTTACAGCAACAGGATTATGTACTCCAGGTGTTGAAGAAACAATTGTCATTGATGAAGTAGAAACTATTGAATACGAAGCTGATGGTTATACAGTAACCACAGAAACAACAACTACAACCACAACAGTAACAACAACAAATCCTGATTCAAATGATCTTCTAGATGGGGATAATGATTATGTTACATCAAAATATGAAGGGGACATGGATATTGACTGGGGTGGCCAGGGCCCCGCATCAATGCCCTCAGGCAACAGCTGCTATAATCTAGGTACAGATAAATGTGCACAAATTACAGGTAGTGGTAACTCAACATCAACAATGGGTGTATCCGGCATGGGTACAACATTTATTAATACAATTGATATTTCAGAACTTGATATAGAGAACGGAGGGAGAACAAATTACACAATTAAAGTAGATAAACGTGATGCACAAGATCGTATCTACATGCATATTACCGGTAAAGATGGAAACACATCTGTATTTAATGGAACAGACATATTATCAGAATCAGGAGTAGCAAGTGGATTTCAGGAATATACAGGTGGATGGGATTTTGCAGGATCAATTACAACAATAATTGTAGAGGTAGGTGGACGTGATATTAACCTCGCCATTGGACCACTCTTTGATGATGTAACCGTAAATGTATTATACAATGTGGTTAATACAATAGTTACAGAACAAATACTTAGTGTAGAAATGTGGGTAGCATACGGTGGGAGCACAGAAACAGAAATAATAGATATTGTAGAAAATATTATTGATCATAATGATATAATAGAAGCTCCTGATGGTGATATATATTTTGAACCAGAATTTGATGAGCCTGACATGGAGATGTCTTATGAAACTGTTGAAATGGAAATGGATTTCGATATAGATTTTGAAATGGAGATGCCTGAAATGGAAATGGAGATGGCAAGCATGGAGATGGAAATGGAAATGGAGATGGAAATGGATCTTGACATGCCAGAGATGGATATGCCAGAACCAGAGATGGAACCCGAACCAGCTACTGATGCAGAACCAGAAATGGAAGAACCTGTAACTGAACCAGAAGCTGAACCTGAAATGGAGGAAACAAATGATGAACCTGTTGAAGAAACTACTGAGGAGCCTGCAGAAGAAATGGCAGAGGAACCAGAACCTGAAGAAAGCACATCAGAGGCTTCTGAGGATGAAGGAGAAGACGAGGTGGATAAACCAAAAGATAAGCCTGAGCCCAAGAAAGAAATAAAAAAACAGCAACAAAAAGAGAAAGCTGCTAAAAAAATTGTAAAGAAAATGGGTGATAAGGGGAAATATGATTCAGCAAATCAAACAAAAACCCTTATTGTTATGCAAGTATTAGGAAATACTAAGACTTTTTTTGAGAGCCAGCAGGCTCTAAACGACCGTGCTGGCTTCTTTACAGATCTAACATTAACTGATACAACTATATCAGATAATAACATTGCAGCTTATTTGTTATTTGCAGGCAGCGATGGATTAATGAATGATATGGTGGACTCTCAATGGCAGAAGTAGAAGTAGGTGGTATTAAATTTAGAGGTGGCAAGATCTTTGTCATACTTACAGCATTAACCACAGCTGGTGGTGCATTGTGGGGTGGCTTTGAATTCTATAAAGACTACCTTAATATGAAGGAACAAATACAGAACTATGTAGCGCCAGATCTATCTGAATTTGATAAAAACATTGCGCTAACAAAAGAAGAAATGTCTAGTAAGACAGAACTATTACAAACAGAAATTGAAATGTTAATGGGTGAAATGGAAATGATGATGCAAGAAATAAGACTTGTATCAGATGTTGCAAATGAACTTAAAAATGATCTACGTCAAGATGTGCGCAGAGTAGAGTCAATTGTTAATGATGTTGAGCAACAAGTAAAAGAAGATTCTAGAGATAATGCAAAAGATCTTAAAAATACTATTGACACACTTGAAGAAGACATGAAAAAATTAGAAGAAAGAATAAAACTAGCACAAAAAGAGCTAGAGGAAAAAATAGATAAAAGGATTAAAAGAGCACTAGAAAATCCTTTAGGAGGATAATATGAAAGTATCGGACAACACGGCGATCAGCATGCCTATGAGGAACCTACTCTCGATTCTCGCGGCCGTTGGGATTGGCGTTTATAGCTATTTTGGCATCATTGAGCGCCTAAATAACATCGAGACAAATGGTAAATTAATGATTGCCGACGTAGAGAAAAATACAGAATTTAGGATTAAATGGCCCAGAGGCGAAATGGGGTCCCTGCCCGCCGACGCTCAGCAGGATATGTTGATTGAATTTATGGCTACACAAATTGAAGCCATGCAAGAAGAAATGGAGGGTATGATGAGTAACACCGTAAATATAAAAAGAGCTCAGCAAGATATCGAAAAATTAATTTTAGATACGGAAAAGCTCGAAGACAAAGTGAGGCAAAATGGAAGTCATTAGCGTGATACTTATGTTCGTTTTCGGGAACATGAATGATCAAAATACTCAAATGACACAGTATATTCCTATGAAGTCATTATCTTCTTGTATGAAAGAAGTAAGATTACTTAAAAAGAAAAATACAGGATATGATAAGGATGCTTTTTGTGGTCCTGGTATTGTTCATATAGAAGATGGTGAAGTAATTGCATTATATAATGAAGTGCCAGCTGGCGCTACATTAGTTAAAAAAGATATAGATGCGGAAGCATTTGAAAGATGGTCTTTACGCGCTAAAGCGAAGTGGGATTAATGGATCCCGTTACTTTTTCATATATTTTTTTCGGAACACTTTGGGTAATAGGAGTATTATCCTAGTCCATAATGTGGGGCGAAAACTTCCATCATTCCAAACTTCATACCAGGGTCCATCGCCCGATTTAGAATAGCCTACTTTAGCTGGCCATTTTTGTCTCATATTATAAAAAAGTAATATATAAGACCTGCAACTATACTGGCATCTAAAGATAAAGACCAGACAACATAAGATCTAAACAGCCACTTTATTATCTTCTTTTTTTGCATAGAATTTAACCTTTTTTAGCATGCTATGAACGCCGTTATTTCTTCCGGGTGTTAATAATGTACTAAGACTCATTTTGTCAAATTCTTTTTGATCAAATTCATTAATATCCTGGGCACTCGAGCCACTGTACACGTCTGCTATTATACAGACCATACCTTTAGATATAAGCGCAGCTGAGTCAGCAGTAAAATATATTTTATCATCTTCCACAAAGTGTGGGATCAACCATGTCTGTGACTGGCAACCTGGAACTTCAAATGATTTAACTTTATGCTGTTCTGGAATTGTTACTGAATTTTTTCCAAAATCCATAATCCACATAAACTTGTCTTGATCGTCTTCTATGTTATTTAGTATTTGTACGTATCTTTCTAATCTTTCTTTTATCATTCTTTTTTTCTTTCACTAATTTCATCCAATCAAGTCTTGGACCGAAGTACCAACCCTTAACTTTCCTATTCAACCAATCATAACTCCAAAACCACTGTAAAACGTGTTTTACCATTAAAATCCCGGGATGAATCCTACCACCCATGTCTTTAAAGCCTGATACCGGGTCATTATGAGCGTTTTTATTTGGCCGAAAACCGTCATTTTATCCTTTGGGTCCCATACAGCCATTCTTTCTTCTTTCTGTCGTAATGACTCCTTATAACTTAAATTTAATAACTCTTTTTCCTTTTTCATGTGATCATAAAAGTCTTCAGTCATCATTTATCTTTTTTTTCGTCCACAAATAATCCTAACACCCAATCAATTTGTGAAATAGCACCTTTCAAACCCATCAATGTTGCTTCTAAATTACCTAGTGCATTTTTGCCTTGCATTATTTTTTGAGAAACATCATCATGCTGATCTTGTAATGCTTTTTTTCTTGTTTTTATTTTTTCTTTTTCCATAATCACCTTCCTGTTTTTTTATTTCTCCACTTAGCAGAACGTTTTCTTCTTTTCTTCCTACCAAGCTTTCTTCTTCCTTTGTGTTTGGCTAGCCCTACTTTAGCCACTATACGCCGCACAGACCTTCGCACTCATCTGCAAATTCCTCATCAAATGTTTCACCAAATAAACTTGCTTGTTTTTTTGGTTCCAAGAAATTTATTTCTCTAAGTGGCTTAGCTGATTTATGTAAAAATAATTCAGCCCTAGTATTTTTTAACCCACTTCTAATTTTATCATCAACCTCACACGCATCTTCAAAATCCTCTGGATAGTTCTTTTGCATGTTTTTCCATTGATCATTGTGATGGTAAGGACACCCAATACATGATGATTTACCAGGCATTGGATGCTTTTTAATATCACGATACCATTGAAGACAGTCCATACGGGACATTTTCATTTCTATTAAAGGCCAACGTGATGTCAACCATGGTAGCCTTGCGTGTTTCATACGCATAGCTTCATCAGTAGATATCCCTATCCACTGTTCTACTTCCGTTCCTTTCTTAACCCTGTGTCTTGGTTTTACTCCCAAGATCTCTCTAATCTTTTTCTGAATAGGAATTACCTTATAATCATGTGTACATTGACGATATAACATTCCAACTCTTCCGCCTGGTTGCGCAGCAAATAGTGGAGGATTTGGTACGCGTCCGGCGAAAGATTTATGTTCCTCATTTGACCCTTTAATTGGGTTCGCTGCACGGATAAGATCCTCACGAAGGTTACTTCGTTCTACAGTAATGAGTGGACAAATTGTTATTGCTTTTTTGAGGTACTCCACATGTTCATAAACGAACTTAGGTTCCCACCCCGTATCAGCAAAAATCATGTAATCTGGCTTATGTTTAGTTAATCCTTCTTGTGCCATGAGTGCGAGACAGGAAGACTGAACCCCTGCCCCGAGTGATAAGATACGTAGTGTTGGTTCTTTTTTGTTTCCTTCTTCATCAAAATACTCAGGCTCTTTAGTTGCAGCAACTGCTGCCATATTGTTGAGCTTTTTCCTGTCAATTTTTGTAGACATTTGCTCCAAAACTTTTCTTCTTTCATATTCCATCTGCTCCGCGTTAATAGCAAAATTATTTTTTTTATTAGCTGCTCTTGCCTTGCCTTGGGCTCGGTACCCGGGTTTTCCTTCACTTTTAGTTGCCATTTAGTTCTCTCAATGTTCTGATGATTTTTTGCGTATAATATACATCTTCAGCATAAATTGCAAGTGTCATCGCTAGTTTTTCTAAGTCTATTTCATCGCTGAAATGCTGGTTTATTCGTTCTTCTCGAAACTCTTTATAATGATGATTATTATTTAATAGTTCGATATAGTAGGATATGGATTCGCACTTAGTCTCAAAGATCCTAAGCCCCCAGCTCACATTAGGTTTATTTAAGGGCTTCATTTGATCATCTGCTGGGTCGAAAGTGCGGATTCCAAGGAGGTTATTACCTTCCACGGCAAACCTAGATCGACCCCATGTAGATTCATGAATAGCTTGTGCTACAACTAAATTAACAGGGACCCTTTCATATTCTGTATACATGGAATTGTGATGGACTGCACATGCACGCACATCCTCTATAAATTCTTCGTTTTTTGTATAATCCATTTCTGGATTAAATGATAAACAAACCATTAATGTTGCACATAACCAATTCATCCGCCCCAACTTTCTCCTACATTAATATCAACTTTTGATGGAACCTCAAGATCCACACAGGTCTCCATAACTTCTTTTACTTTTTTACCCTCATTTTCATCACGTACAGAGCAATTAAGCTCATCATGTACTTGAATATGAGGAACTATAGCTAATTGTTCAAAAACGTCAACCATAGCCTTTTTTGTCTGATCCGCAGCTGACCCTTGAATCAATCTATTCAAAGCTTTGTATGTTCCAGCTCTTTTAATAGCATCACCATACTCTACTTTTGCTTGATTTAGTGGTAACGCCTTATGTACACCCCATTGTGTAGGTTCCCATAGATCAAAACGGCATTTACGCCCAAGTAGTGTACGAATTACACCTTTTGAATTGGCTCTATTCATCACTGCTTCTAGCATTCCTTGCATAAATGGAACACGTTTTCTAAAGTCTGCAAGCATAACTTTTGCTTCCTGCGGCTCTAAATCTAATTCACGTGCTAATTTATTATAGCCCATTCCATACATAACACCTAATCCAATAGTCTTTGCAAGACGTCTCTCGCATCCTGCCATATCAGCCGTTTGTTGATGGAAATCCAAGTCTTTTTCATGGTATGCTTCTTTTACTTCTTTAGCACCCGGTTGGTCCACGAGGCATGCCCAATGTGTCAAGAGTCTTGGTTCTTGTTGTGAGTAGTCTGCCTTAAGCCAGTAATTACCACTCTCCGGGATGAAAAGTTTCCTAATGCTGGAGGCAAATTGTCCTCTGTTTGGGATCTGCTGTAAATTTGGGTGATTATAAGAAAACCGACCAGTAACAGTACCCCCAGTATCAGACCTAATTTGATTAATATGTGCATGTATTCTTCCATCATCATTATGATTCATTAAACCATGCAGGAAAGTTCCTCTTAACTTATTCAATTCCCTCGCCTGCATAATTAATCGAGGTAATTCATGTGGATGATCCGTTAGAAACATCTTAGTAAATGAAGGCGCATTCGTCTTATCTGTACGCTCATATGGTAGGTTCAATGCATCAAATGCTTTTGCAATAGATGCTGCTGCCCATATTTCTACATTAAGGTCAGTTAAATCCTTTATTCTTTTTATTAATTTCTTTTCTTTATTACGAAATTTTTCATTTAATGAAACACATTTTTCAACATCAAATCTAACACCTTTACGCGTCATTTGATAAATAACATTAATTAGCTTACATTCCAAATCATAAACAGTTGTCAAATTATCCTTGACAATCTCCCATGATAATTTTTCATGTAATTTGTATGTTAAATCAGCATCCGCTTCTGCGTATTCACCTACAAATGTAGCAGGTAATTTATACATTTCATTCTTTGGATCTACGCCAAATGCATCCGCTGCTTCCTTAAGCTTTTGCTCATTCTTAAATTCACCTAAATATTCATGAACAATACTATTTAATGTATATGAATATCTATTCTCATCTATTAGTGCCGCAGCTACCATTGTATCATGTATTCTACCGGTGACAGATATATCTAAAGTACCAAGCCATCCAATATCGTATTGTGCATTGTGAAATATTTTTTCAATTGAATCATCTTCACATATGGATTTAATATATTTAATAACTTTCTTTTCATTCATATTACCCCCACCATCATGAGCAATGGGATAATATCCTTTAAAAGAAGCATTCGCTATTGCAATACCAATTACCTTTCCACGTCTGCGAGGCCATCCTGGACCTTCTTTAATTAAATGTGGATCACACGTCTCTAAGTCTACTGCTACCTTACCTTCTATCTTAGGAAATTCCGTGGGCGCAACCCAATTAGAATTCACTGTTTTAAAAAGATCCTGTGTCATTAATTTCTCCTGCTATTGCTGCATAACCACACATATCAATGAAGTTATCCATGTTGTTTTTCTTGCCTTGAGTGTTTCTTGATATTTTTAATAACACCATCATTAAAGCTACATCTTCAGCTGTAATACTAGCCATTGGTTGTAGCTTTTTATCTAAAAATATATTCCAAAATTCTGCAATTTCTGCGTGGTTTTGAAATGCATCTCCATGAGATAAATTTCTATCTCTGGATATTATTCTACTAGCTTCAGCTAATATTTCTTCTTTGGTCATATTATGAACCCTCCTTCTCTCTGTGGTTGTACTATATGTAGTTGGTTACGAGCGCGTGTAGCTCCTACATAAAATACACGGCATTCATCATCTGAATCTTTTTCCATTGCTTCTTGTGACTTCCTTGATAAGTCTGTAAGCAACATAACATTATCTGCTTCACCTCCTTTTGCGCCATGAATAGTACTAAGATGTACTTGTGGATCTTTTGATACACTTCCTCTCATCTCTATTGCACGTAAATATTCTTTATCTCTATTTCCTACTTTATCAAATGCCACGTCCCATGGTCTACCTCCCATTAGTAATCCATGATGCATAACTAACTCTTCTAATTCGTACTCTTCCTTATCTGCCATTCTTAAATTCTTATGTCCTCTTTCAATTCCAATTTGTGATGACATATATGAATAAATATTTTTTATATCCACAAGTGGAACTACTTCTTCTCTATTTAATTTCTTCCAAGCTTCGACAGCGTTTAATAATTTAGTTGATACAGGTAATTTATTATTTCTTTTGTATAACATTCCTTGTAATCTTATATCGCGCTCTATTTCATCAAGCATATAATTAGTCCTCGCCATTACTAACCAGCTACCAGGTTCTTTTAAATCAACTCCTTCTGGATAATTATGATAAACAACCACACCACTCTTATCTGTGCCTTGCCATTGTTTAGCTCTTCTAAATTTTACACGATCAATAATTCTTTTAGAAACATTTTGTATAACTTTAGAACAACGATAGGATTGTTTAAGTGTTTCTATTTCACCTGGTAATTTAATAAAATGTCTAACATCAGCTCCGGCCCAAGTGTATATGGCCTGGTCATCATCTCCACATACATAAATCTTTTTAGCATTTTGAGAAATCTTATCTACCATACGCCATTGTAATGCACATAAATCTTGTGCTTCATCTATAAATACTACATCTAACTTAGGAACCATTCCAGATTGTAAATATAGTTCGATCATATCTGTAAAATCAAATATTTCTTTTTTCTTTTTAAATTCTTCTAATGATCTTTGAGCTCTAAGTAATGCATGCCATGAAACGTCTTGTAAATTAGAATGATTATAATGATGCTCTAATTCCATACATTTCATTCGTGCTAAATTAACCTCATTTATCAATATGTTATCCGTGGTAAATACGCCCCCTGAATCATTACCATCAGTCACAGATCCTAGATCCATACCAAATGATTGTGCAAATTCTTTATAATTATCACGAGACATAACTTCTGCTTTAGTTAAACCTAACTGATGAAACGAAAATGAATGTAATGTTCTAAAGTATGGTAGATGTTGTTCTTCTAAATCAAACTTTTTCATTGCCCGGTCGCGTGCCTCGGTTGCCGCTTTCTTAGTAAAGGCTAAAAAAGCAATACGATCTGGCGGGGTGCCACGTGCCAATTCTTCTTCCACACGATTTAATAACGTATGTGTTTTCCCCGTACCAGGAGGACCTAATATAATTTTAGTTTTTACCATGAAAATCACATCTCCCATCTTTGTAAACGTATAATAATTTCACGCCTATTTTCTTTTGGTACTTATTAACCACTCTACTTATTCTGTATCCTTTCTTAGGACCACTTTTTCTAATAGAAACAGTCTTTACATCTAACTTTAAAACTTTTCCGGTATTACGATGAACAGCCACAAGATCTATAGGATCATTATCTTGAGTTTTAATATATACTAAATAACCTTGTTCTATTAACCATGCCGCAGCTACAAATTCACTGTGCTGTCCTAGCATTACTTTACTCATTTTAGAATGGGGCACTATCTACCTCCCTTATATCAAACGCTGAATCTTGTTGTTGATATGCGGGCACACCCCACACTCTCACTGTTCTACCTTTAAGATTATATTTCTCACTCTTACCTTTTAAATGTCTTAATGCTTGTACTAATTGACCAGTGTTAAAGTAAGTAAATTTATTTCTTGTAAGATAGTCTTGTAAATCTTTTAATCTAAACCAAGTAATTCCATCTTCTGTCCAAGGTTTACGTAATAATAATTCATCGCGATTTAGAGCCTGGGCGCGGTCTGTACAAAACTCCTGGAGGAAAGCTTCAAACTGACCGGCCAAAGACCCATCATCAGAAACAGGGATCTTGATTAGATTAGTCATTAATCTTTCAATATTCTCCTGCCATACTGACTGTTTTACTAGAGGAGGCATATGATTCAAACTATTCATACATTTCTTTTGAAATTTAGTTTGTATCTGCAACTCTTCTGTTTGTAATTCCATACGCGCATCTCCAACATCCAAGAACCATACTGGTGGATCTGTTTCTAGTTTTGTTAGTGCACTAAACTCTAATGATGAACCATTACCTCCTATACCATGCTTTCTTCCTCTACATACTTTAGCATTGCAATAAGAATTAATAGGTGGCTCTTTACATCTATAATTATATTCTTTTTTCTCTAATTGTTTTTGTACAATTATAACTTCCTGGGCCGCGAGCGGAGGTGTCATATAATTGCGATTATATTCTTCTAATAATGTTTTCCAGTTATCTGGATCAAACTTACGTAAATAAACTCCAATATTAAATAGACCATTGTTTCGTGTGCCTTCTGGAAATCCTTGTGTGCATAGTTGCTGTAGGCATGGTGGACCATCCTTTATGACGTCACCGGATACCTGTATTGCAACTTTGTCTATATCTTCTACTACGTATTTATCATATAAAGCATAGAACTCTGGCAATGTTGCCGCTGTTCCATCATCTTTATAGGCGTATCTTGTTGTACTTTTGGAATTATAATATGGAAGATTTAGGAAATTACCTAGATCTCCTTTTTCTATTAGTATGGTTGATTGCTTGGGGAATACTTCTACAGAGGAATATCCGAGACCAGATGCAACCTCTCGTAATTTCTCTCGTACTAATTTGGCGGATACTGGGCTTTTAAGAAATAAAAATATATGCATTCCACCACTCTTAGATCTACATGGAACTAAGGGTAATTGTAAATTTCTAATACTATTTATAATTTTTTTGTAATCAATAGGATAAGTATCAATATCAATACAACCCCACTTGGCAGTGTTGTCAGCCCTAATAGGAATAATCCCCAGAGAAGGACCATCGCCGTCAAGGTGCGCCTGCCATAATTTTTCTTCAACAATTTGTTTAACAATGTATGATTTTCCTTCCTGCTTACCGTCAGCACGTTTCCTTTCGGATTGGTGCTGACCATAAGCTACATCTAAGCCTTCAAATATATTTTTGAATTCTTCCACTAAACCTCCAGTTTAGAAGACTACCTAAAATGGTACGTCTTCGTTGCTTTCTGTATTGTTAGATTTAGGTGCCTCTTTTACAGGCTCCCCCTCTACAGTAGGTTTAGCTTCGACATCTCCTCTTGATGCTGCGGTTGAAAATGATTTTGCCTCATTATAAATATCAGCATCCTCAACTTGACCTGCTTTCTCAACTTGATATCCAAACCAACTGCCACGATCATT
>VTLG01015025.1_pt1 | contig 18226 bp, 33 predicted proteins | sample 4694571 | NCBI WGS metagenome assembly VTLG01 (sample SAMN12604809, study PRJNA352737) | marine metagenome | biome: ENVO:00000447; feature: ENVO:00000209|ENVO:00000569|ENVO:01000036; material: ENVO:00002151; isolation source: viral sequences binned using virsorter ... | reverse complement strand
ATCAATAAAATCCATTTTTTCATGAGGATCAGCTAAAGTTCTTTCAGCACCAGTTGGTACATCAATTTTTTTATCTAATCTTACTTCGTCTAATTCGCTTACTGATTTTTTATCTCCACCAAACCATTTTGTTAAAAAACTTTGAGTAAGTAATTTATATGGAGCAGAAAATTGTAACCCAGTAGTCTTATCTTCATCATTACCTTCTTCAAAATTTTTAATAACTTGAGGAACTTCATCACTTTCTTTTACATCTATTATTTCAGGTTTTTCTTTAGGTAATGGTATATTATTTTGAACAGTAGAAGCTTGAGCTTTACTAATTAAACTAGGAAATTTTATTTTTTTTTTTTGATTATCTTCTGTTGCTTGTGCTACTTTATCAGGAAAAAGTTTTGTATCTTCTCTTAAAATTTGTTTTGTTTCAAATAAAGCTTTTTCTTCTTGCCTTCTTTTTACTAAGCCATCAAGAACTTTACCTCCAGCTTTAACAAACCCTTTTGTAGAACTAAACGCTTCATCAAGAAATTTTTGAGTATCTCCTGCAAGTAAAGCAGCATATGCTTTAGATTTTTTAAATTTAGTTGCTCCAATATTATAAATTAAAGATGTTAAAGACGCCACTTGATTAGAGTTAAGATCTATTTGACCTTGAATATCATCAATAACAGGTTTTACATTTTTTTCAACATGAGAAATAAGATCATTTGTTGCTTGTAATTGTGTTACTTTTTTATTTTTGCTTTTCGCTTTTGTTCCAAAACCTACAGATAATCTTCCATAATCAGAATAAGGATCTTCTGTAAAACCTTCTTGTTGTGCTACAAGTTTAATGCCTTCTCTAAAACCTTCTCCCATACCTTTTAGTTTAGCAGCAGCTTGTCTTAAAGGTCTAAGTTTTAAATCTTTTGGTCCTTCTAAATCTGATTCAGAAACATTAAAAACATCTTCTATAGTAATATCTTCTTTTTTCTTTTTAAATATATCTGCTACTCTAGGAAGTTGTTCATCACTTCTAAATTGTTCTTTCATTTTTCCTGCTACATCTGTAGGTAAAATAGAATCTAATATTCTTCTTGCTAAACTTCTTTTTTCTTCATTATCTTCACCTGGAAGCATTGCACTTACGTCTGCAATTCGTTGATTAAAATCATCCATTGTTCCACGTTGCTCTATAGTTGGACCTAATTCTGGAGATGCTGTATCCTTTACTGCTTGTTTTTGTTCTTGCGTAAGTTCATCTGCTGTACTTTCTATTGCTTTTTGATCTGATTGAAAGGCAGGAGCACTAGCTATAACATCTTTTTGTTCTTGCGTAAGTTCAGGATAAGTAGTCGAAACAACATCATCAACTTGCATTGTTTCTTGTAATCTTTCAACAGCTTGATTTAAAGAAGATAAAATATTTTCTTCAGTAAAATCTCCTGGTGTTCCATACATCTGTTGCATAGTTTTATCTATTTCAGAAGACTGTGTAATAGTTGGACCTAATTCTGGAGATGGAGGTATTATTTCTCTTTCTCCACCACGAACTTGTTCGGCTAATGTAAAAGGTCTTTCTCTTTTAATAGATACTCCTTTATCACCACGACTTATTCCAAAACGAGGACCAAAATCTTTTGCAGATATTTTTGTTCCTATACGCTGTGCAACAGCTTGTGTTTCTTTTTGAAGATCTTCATCTGACATGGTATTAATATCTTTACCAGCCGCAGCAAGTTCTGCTCTAACCTGATCTACAATAAAAGATTTATTTGTGCTTGCAATATCTTCCATATCTGGAACATCAACCATTATACTTGCTCCTGTTGCTGTTGTTGAGTAGCTGTTTCAACAGCTTTCATTAATTCTTTACCACGATTATTCATCTTTTCTAATTTGTCTAAACCAATATACGGAATTAATTCTTTAGGAATTATAATCTCATCATCACCTAAAAGTACATCTACTAAATTTGTTTTATCTGTAAACTGATCTGGATTAGCAGAGGATGTAATTTCTAAACCATCTTTTCTAGCTTCAGCTAAAGCTTTTTCAATAGCTGATTTTAAATCAGGAACACCTTCTGTAACTTTTACTAAACTATTAAGAACATAATCACCTTCACGTAACTTTGCTGGTTGTGTATCTGGTGAAGCTCCATTTGGTTCTCTTGGTGCTTGGTCATCTTGTACTTCCATTAATGGTGCTTGTACTTGTTGACCCATTTGCATTTGTTGTACTTGTCCACCTTGTTGTAAACTTCCTACAAGTTCTTGTAATGAAGTAGACTCACCACCTATTGAAATTCTTTCATCATCAAAAGGTGTTTTAGTAATGTTACGAACAAGAAACTGTTTCATTTGAAGAGTTAAACCATTTGTGATTTGTCTTTCTATTGATTGGTAGGCTCTTCTATTAGCAGGATTATTAAAGTCTATACGTGCTATAGCTCCTGCCGTATCTATTAAAAGTGATGCAAGTTGTGCTGGTCTAAGCATGGACAATATCTTTCTTTGCTTTATAACGACAAATGTATTTTCCAACTGTAAACATTGCATGACCTAAATATGTTTTTGATGGATAACCCATTTGATAAGCAATATGTTTAACAACTGGTCTAGCAATAATTTTTATTATGTGTGAAGCAACAATGGATCTTTGCATCAAAAAAACTAAAGGCAAAGCCCATTGATGATAACCATTAATTATATCAGGATTAACTTTTCTTAAATGTCTTCCAAACTCTTCATCAAGTTCAAAGATTTCTTTTTCTAATAAACCTTGACGATATAGTTCAGCACATATAACTTTTGGACTTGCATCAACATCTGGTGCAACAGGTTGTTCTTTACCTTTTTCATCTATAAATGTTTTTTGGCTCATATCAAGATTAAACTGTTGTCCTGATTTACCTGTTACTTGACCTAAAGTATTAGCAGGAATATTAGAGTTTATAGCTAATTCTAATTCGCTTTCTGTTGCTCCATCTTTAATAGCATTATCAATTATATCTCTTGCTTCTTCTGGTGTTACATTATCAAAAGTTTTTGATATTTCAATATCATCTCTTCCACCTGTTTTTGTACCAAATTTCTCTATCTCGGAGTAATAACTTAATTTACCTACTGTTTCTTTAGATGCACCTCTAGCAGTTTTCCCATCATGTATTAAATTTATTATGTCTTTATTTGATACACCTGCTTTCGCATGGTCACGACTAGAAAAAGATTGATCCAAAGGTGCGTGTAACCCACCTCGACCATCTGGCGTTGTCGAATAACGTCCTCCTTCATCAAATGTATAACCTAGTGCATAACCAAGAGCATTTTTAGCTTCTTCTCCTCCTGTTGCCATTAGACCTTCATAATATCCAGGAACATTTGTAATATCTTGTTTATGTGCTTCAAGAGCATAAGCATAATCTGTGTTTCCAATCTCACCTGTATTTAAAGAATTAAGTAGACTTTGAGGTACAGTTCTGTTGTTAGAATCTCTAAAAGAAACAGTTTCAACATAATTTTTATTAGCTTGGGCTTGTTGTCTTTGATATATTGGACCACCAAAATATGCTGGATCTGTTCTTTGAAGAGAACTTTTTTCTTTTTCCTCTTCTGTTTGAAAACCTATTTTTTCTGCTCCTTTTGCAAGTAATGTTCCTATTGCAAGAGGGGGTGAAGTTAAAACAGTTTTTCCTACTACGTTTGAAAATTTTGATAATAATTGATTAACTGTACCAAAAGGTTCTTTATTAGGAGTTGCTAAAGCATCTACAACAGCAGGACTCATACGTGATAGTAAAGCAGATTGAGTATTAGATGAAAGAGCATTTGCTTCAGCTTTTGATATATTTTCTATATTTGATATAGCTATTCCTACAGGTTGAGAAGAATCACCATACACATTAGGATCATAAATAGTATTAATATCATCATCATCTGGTATAGAAATATCATCTTGTAATTTTTTAAGTTGTTGTTCTGGTGTTATCGTATCAACAGGATCAATAGGTTGAATAGGACTTGGTAAATTAATTGTTCTTTCAGGATTATCATCAACAGGCTTAACAAAAGGAGGTTGATTAATTAAAGGAGTGCCTCGCAAGTTCTGTGATTCATACTGCTTTGCAATAAAACTTTGAAAAGTCTGTCCACCAGTTTGCATTTTTTTAGGTGGTATAACATTTTTAAGAGACATTCTTCATAACCTCATTAATTGATTTCTTCAGGGTTAGGAGCTGTTGCAGCAAAGCCAGCTTCCCCTGCCATTGGCGTAACACCTGTTCCGATGGTTCCGTTGCCAGAGCCTGTAGCATCCATTGGATTTGCTCCTGAAGGAACTGCTCCGTTGCCTTCCATGCTTCCTCGTTGTTCACCCACATCTGGGCTTTCAGGGCTGTCTGCTTGTTGATTAACATTTAAACTCCTTAATATTTCTGCATAGATAGCTGCTTCTTCTGGATCATTTACTAATTCAGCAGGGTCCATGTCTTGTGAAATTGCAAGTTCTTTAATTAAGTTTGGTATCTTAATAAATGGTGCAAGCATTGGATTAGCAACAGTTTGTAATAACATTGTCAATCGTTGACTACGTACTTCTTTCATCATAACAGAAACAGTACCTTTAGGTTTAATTTCTAAATCACCATCAAAGGTTTCTGCTTTTTCATTAAATTGCATATTCCATTGAAAGAAAGATTCACCTAATGGACGTAGTAAATGATCATCAATATTTTTAACAACAGTTTTAATACCTAATCCTGCTGAACCTAACAACATTGATAATCCAGCAGCAGTTCTACCTGTACCAGTTACTCCTGTTTGTCCATGTACGACAGAAGGAATACCTGTTTCTTCATCTGCTAACTGCCTTGCCTTATCGTACATCTGCATGTTTTCACCAGCCGTACTTGGAAACTTTAATCCATTAATAGCTGTACCTGTTACACCAGACTGTCTTCTAAATACTTTACCAGGATAAATATCATAGTTCTGTCCTGGAACTAATGATGCTTCATCTACATCAAATACTAAATTACCTGCAAGAGCTAAATTATCAATAGCCATTCTCATATGACCGTTCATTAATAACTGTGCATCTTCCATATTTTCTGCAACACCAATACCAAATACTTGATAAGGATTTTTTTCATAAGGAAAAATATGATAAGGTATGCGTTCTGGAACAAATGGATTTAATACAACACGTAATACTTCTCCACCACATATCCAAGCATTAATTTGAACAGACCCTATTTCATCCATCTCGTAAGGAATATCAACATTATATTCTCTTGCTGTTTTAGCGTCTAATGTTCCCCAATATTCTAATACTTCATAACGATTTTCATTATAAGTAGGATCATTTTCAGCATATATTGTATGTTCAAAATAGCGTTCTTCATATGCAGCAGGTCTTTTTAAAATATTATTAATTGCTGCAATATTAAATAATGGTAAATCTTTTAATGCACGAAACTGATCTCTATTTAATCGGTGACGTTCAATAACATATTCACAATCTTGAATATCTACAGCACTAGGATCAGGATAAAAATTCCAACAGGAAACATGAGAAAGTCTTGGAACCATTTTTTCATATGGTGCATATACCCTTTCTCCTTCTAAGTTTTCCCATTTATGTATTTTTTTATAAAAGTTGAATGGACCTTTGACAACACCAGTACCTAACAAGGATTGCTCAAATAGTGACCTACGAATTTCTTTTATTGCTGAAGTGTCAATAAGCTGATCTTGAACAATCTTGTTAAGTCTTCTGGCAGCAATTTGTGCTGGTTTTAAATCTGGCTCACCAAATTTACTGAACCCTTTCTTTAAAGGAGCACCTTCTAATTCTTTTGTTAAACCACCTAGTTGTGGTTCACCTGCTTCTGTTGCTCCTGGTTCAAGTGTTCTTCCATCCCCCTCATAACCATAAGGATCGAGATCTTGACCACCTCCCATCTGTTTTGAAACAGCGTCAAGATGAACAGCTTCTTCTATACCTTCAGGATCAGGTGTCGGTTCTATATTTAAAGGAAACTCACCTCTACCAAAAAGAATATCAGAAAGTTGTCCATAAGCCGCAAGGACTTTAACCTTTGTTATTTTAACAGTAACTTTTGATCGTTCTGAATTACGATATGTTTCTGATTCTGCTGATAATCCTCTGTAATTTTCATAAGACTTTAACCAACGCTGCTCATCAGAACGTCTTCCTTCTTCTGAAGCAACAAATTTTTGGCGAATATGTCCTGACAGTCCAGGTAAAGCTTCGCCTGGAACTACAGCAGGAACATCTTCTAGTTCGTCAGAATCTATAAACGACATTAATTATTAGCCGTAAAGTCTATCGTCATCTGCAAGAGCATCAAAATTTGGTGACATATGTTTTTTACCAGACTCTGATGGAGCACTTAAAGTATTAGAAAAATTACTTTGGCTTTCTACGCCTGGAGTAATTTCTAATTTTTCTCTTGGTGCTTGTCCTTCTGGAACTTCATTCATTTCACCTTGTTTAATACTTGAAGTATCAAATGGTTTTTGACCGTACATTGCAATCTCCTTAATATCCAAAGATAGGGTTGATAGGTTTCGGTTGCTTCTGTTCTGTTGTCCATCCATTATATAAACGACTTGGACTTTCGACTTGCCTAGTCATACACATATAACGTAGTGCATCATAAGCATGGTCAGAAGCTTTGGTATCGACATCTTCACTATTCGTTTTGCTCAAAGGCAGAGATGTCATTTCTCTTATTAAATTAGTACACGAACTAAATATACGTAACTTTGATCCAGCTTCAGGATCGACTCGTAATCGTTTGTGTATTTCTAGTTTTCCTCGTATTCTATTTTTATCTGCTGGAATAAATCGACAACCACTTTTATTAATCAGTTCTGCTATCGTCATTCCACTTCCTGTTCTATTCCAACATGCTCCATCAAGTACAGAGATTATTGGCATAGGATCTTCTGATTCTAATTCTTTTATTCGTTGTCCTAGTTCATCACCATTCTGTCGTTTGATATAAAGCTCTCTGTAGATCCATAGATTATCATCATAGTCTAATGCTCCCCAAAGGACACAGGATGGACTTGTGAACCCATAATCTGCTGCCCTGACCCTGTGCCATCCTCTAGGCACTTCAAACGGATCAGAAACGTGTTGTAAGCGATTAAACTCAGTAAATGCAGCACCTTCTGCAATATCCCAATCGCCATCAAGTAATCGTTTCCTTTCAACTTCTGGTAATGATAAAAGCATCATCTCATATTCACCACTATGTAGTAAATACGGATTATCTGTTAGTTTAGCTGGTATGAACTTTCTTGTGAATAAAGGTTCATTAGCTTTTGTAGAGTGACTACTAGGATAACGTAAAACTTTTGTTGTACTAATATCCGTAGCCCAAAATGGTTTGTTCTGTGGTGCAGGATCTATGTAAGTTTTCTTTACCCAATCATGTCCAGGACCACCTGGATTTGCTGTTGCTCTCATATATGTTTTTATAGTAGGATTAGTAGTACGTAATCGAGAACGTAAGTAATCCCAAACATAAGGACTAGGGTAATGGGTTATCTCATCAACACCAATCCATGTAAAAGACTGACCTTGATACCTGCTAACGTCTGTGTCTCTATCCAGATACGAAAAAAGAGCAGTTGCTCCAGAAGGGAAATTCCATGTACTTTTCGCTTCTTTGAATACTGCTCCTTTAAATGCTAGTGGATAAAATTCTTTGCTTTTTTCTATTAGCTCTGTTAGTTCAGCTAATGTACGTCTTAGTAGTAATGCTCTATGATCGGATATATGTGCAAATCGTAAGAGATCTGCTAGTAGTGCGTAGGATTTTCCTCCACCTGCTGCACCTCCGTACAAGACATCACTCTCTGGTGACGCTAAAAATTCTGTTTGTGGTCCAGGATTAGGCTTAAACGCTACTTCATTATTATTTATTTCTTCTTTTAAGCGTTTTGGTGCAATCTGTACCAAGTCTTCTGTTAATACTTGTTTCTTCTTAACAGCAGCTTCTAAATTTCTTAACTGTCCTAGTTTTTTTCTAGTAGTTGTAAGTTTTTTACGTAATTCTTGTGGACCTGATGGTTTACGACTACGATTGTAGGACTGTGTAGGAGCATTGGGATCTTTCTTAGGTCTACCACGCTTCCTTTTAACTGGCTCTTCCGTCTGGGTCATAGATATGTGCTTCCTCATGTTGTGTTTTTTGTGGTAATATCACAACTGCGTGAAGGTTTTTAGACTCTACAGACATTTCTTGTTTCTTTGTTACCCCTGCTCTGTCTAATATATCTTGAGCAGCTTTAAAACGTAACTCTGTTCTACCTAATGGCTCTCCTTCGTCATGGATAGCTGTCATAGAATCAACAATTTGTTTAACAGCCTTTGGTGATGTGGCTGCAAACTCTAACTTAGCTCTTTCAACAATCTCATCTCGCATAGATGAAAGAATTGTTGTATAAGAATTTTCAGCATACCCTGCTTTTAATGCAGATTGTTTACCATTACTAAATGTTTCTGGACAATCAACATCAAAATAGTGAGTAATGAAAGCTTCTTGTTTGTCTGTTAGCTTTTTTTTCTTTGTTAATGAGTTCATACTAATTTTCTGATAGAATAAAACTTTGCATTAAATGACATTGACATTTACAATCCTCATCATTACAGTCAGGACAGTCACAAGGACACTTAATACTATTACAAATTTCATGTGAACACATAATATACCTATATTATAACATATTTTCAACGATTTGTCAAGTTTTCTTAATTATCTACCATTAATTATTCCAGTATAATTAAGTAATGTACCAGGTTCTTTTTTTACAGCATCTAGTTTATCTAATGGTGGGTAGTAATTACCTGATATAGAAATCCTTGTTTGATTGCTACAGTTTCTAGCAGTCATGTGGGGAAGATATGTAGGGAAAACAACAAGATCACCAGCTTTCGGTACAACTTCTTGGAAGTGTCGATACTTATCTACTTGCAATATTCCTACAAAATTACCACTCTTCTTAGGAAAATTAGCCCAATATACAAACGATAGTCCTGGAGGTCCTGGATCTTGATGCGTGTGGAACATGGTAGATTGATTTGGTTCTACTAAATGCGTCCACGCTTCATCACCCATTACTAAATGCTTGTTAATAGACTTAACAATAATGTCTATCTTACCTAACAACTGTTTAACAGCAGGTGTCTTAGGTAAAAAAGAATCTTCAATACTAGAATCTTCAGAACCAAAGTTTATTTTAATATCTCGTTCTTCTAAAACATCTGCTATAATCTGTTGATTATCTACTTCATCTAAAAGACAATACCTAGACATACCAATTAAAATAATAGGAAAAAACTTTCCTTGCATAATTATACTCCTACTTAATCTAAGACAATATAAAGTATTAGTAATAGTTATAAAAATGTTGAGAAGATGTTTAAAGATTGTTTGAAAAGATAATTAAAGATAGATTATAATGATTATTATTATAATGATTGTTATAAAGGGTTTTAATTATCTTGTGAACCTTTCTATACTATTATTATAACATATTTTAAAAGGCTTGTCAACCCCCAAAGTTTAAAAATTAGAAAAATTTTCTTGAGATTACTATATATATATATACCACCCCTACTGGCCCATACCCCACCCTTTAAGAAAATTTATCTTTTTATTTCAATAACTTAGCTAATATACTTTTTCAATATTTTCTCAATGTTTTCAAACACTTAGCTATATTATTATAACATTATTGCAAATGTTTTTTCTAATGTTTTCAAACACTTAGCTATATTATTATAACATTATTGCAAATGTTTTTCCTAATGTTTTCAATAGCTTAGTTTTTAAATTGTTGCGGATCATTGTTTGCATTTGTCAAGCATTAATTGGCACATTTTCAACATATTTTAACAATGTTGCAAATTTATATATAATATGTGTGGAAATGTTGCAACAATATTGCAAGCAATGCACAATTAAGTTTTAAATGTGTTGACTTTGTGGCAAATGTGGCATTATTAAGAATTTATTTTCAATTTATTTTCTTAATGTTTTCAACACTTTAGCAATTATTTTCAACATTTATATAATTATTTTATTTTTAATACTTGACTAACCTGCAAATATATATATTTTTTGATTTTAGTATTTAATTAAAAATTTTTTTGGAGGTTATCAAAATGTTTATTATAGTTAAAATTGTTAGTGAATATGGCCAAAACCGAGTCTATCCAGTTTGCAAACGTGCAAAGATATTTGCAACAATAGCAGGAACAAAAACGCTAACAGATCAAGCAGTCAAGGAAATTAAAAACCTTGGCTTTGCTATTCAAGTTCAACAACAACCATTGCAAAAATCTTTTTTGTAAATTTTGAAACTTTTTTGGTACATGATACGTCTACTATTTGAACACACAACAAACGAGGTAAAAATGACTAATATAGATAAAAACGATCTTACAAACACAATGATTAAATTAATGAAAACTGCAGGTAATGATTGGAAAAAATCATGGGCAAGTAATGGCATTAACAAAAATGCTGACGGCCTAGCATATACTGGAATGAACCAATTGAAGTGCATGATAACAGCAAGTAATAATGGTTATACTTCTAATGTTTGGTATACTTACCCACAATTATTGAAAAAGTTCGGTAAAGGTAATTTTGATTTAAAAGGCGAAAAATCAATTACATTAACCAAACCACTTGAAAAAATTGATAAAGAAACTGGTGAAAAGTTAGGCCTTAATTTTGTGCCATTTAATGTTTTTAACCAATCGCAAGTTAAAGATTGTAAATTTGACAATGAAACAACAAAAACAAAAGTTTTTAACGATATTGCAAGTGTTGAAAATTTTGTTAGCTCAGTAAATGCAACAATCAAACATGGTGGTGATCAAGCATTTTATAGGCCAAGTGAAGACTATATACAGATGCCTGAAAAAACTAGTTTTGACAATGAAGTTTCATATTATGGCACGTTATTACATGAATTAGTTCACTGGACTAAACAAGATAATAGAGCTAGTCGCAAGCAATCCAAAAACAGAAAAGAGTACGCCTATGAAGAGTTAATAGCGGAATTAGGATCTGTATTCTTATGTGCCGAACTTGGAATTGAAACAACACCAAGAATAGATCACGCTCAATATTTGAATTGTTGGATCAAAGCATTAGGAAACGATACCAAAATATTGAGAGATGCAAGCAGTGATGCTTGGAAAGCTTGCCAATGGTTAATAAATGAAAGTGAGGGAAAAGAAATTAAATTAGTAGCATAAATATAAAAACTTGCTAACCATTGCAAAATTTGGTAATGGTTAGCTATCTTAAAAACTAACAAATTAAATGGGGTAAAATATTATGATTAAATTTTTAGTTCTACAGATAAGGCGTCAGGATTACCACAGCGTGCTAGAAACTAAGGTGAAAGTTGAGCCTAACTATATGCTTATAGAGGAAGCATGGCGAAAATGGCTGTACCATAAGGCTTGCTACATAACGGCTAATGATCTGGACGAAGTATTTCGGATTGGGAATATAGGGCCAGAGGATAGCATTGAAAGACTAGGCTCTATGTATAGCATCAGTGTTGGTGATGTAATTGTAAACACATCAAACCAGAAAATGGTTTATGTGGATAACTTTGGCTTTGAGAGATTGCCTGCACTAGAGCAACTACTTGAGTTGGAAGGGGAAAAATTATAAGAGTTGCTCTTATCTATCCAATCATTTTAATTAGTGGTTGGATAGGTTGGAATAACTAGAAAAAAAAAATAAAGAGAGGTTAAACAAATGGCACAATTAAACAATGATTATTATGATCAAATTAAAAAGCATAATATTAAAAATAAAGAGTTTTATTCATATGACCAATGGGTAATAACTCAAACCAAGTTAGCAAGAAAAAGATTAAATAAAGCAATTAGAAAAGACGGAACTATAATTTGGTCAAACTTGCCTAATTTATTGGCTACTAATCCAAAGTTAGAAAAAAGCAACAATGGAAAAGAATGGCTAACAAGTGGGCAAAGCTTTGCACCAAGTTATTCAAGTGGATATAATACTTGCCCATTTGCTACTGATTGTGCCATTAGTTGTCTAATGTTTGCAGGGCATGGCCAAAAACATATGATGCACAATGATAACCATTTTGTATTTCAAGCAAGATTAATTAGGACTTGGATATACATGGAGCATTTTGACCAATGGGAAAAAAGAATAATAAAAGAGATAAAAGCATTAGAAAATAAAGCAAATAAACTTGGAGTACAATGTGCTGTTAGATTAAATGTAATTAGTGATATACTATGGGAAAAGAAAACACCATTATTATTTAGTATGTTTCCTAATATTACATTCTATGACTATACAGCAATACCAAATAGGAATGTTGACCATATCCCTAACTATTATTTGGTTTATTCGAGAAAAGAAAACAATGAAGCAATTGTTTTTAATCAAACTAAACATAATATCTCTTGTGTTTTTAAAGTAAAAAAGAATAAAGCTTTACCAAAATTTTATAAAGGTTTAAGAGTTATTGATGCCGATAAGCATGACAGAATTTGGGAATGGTCGGAGCTATATCCTAATGAGCAAGTTATATTAGGTTTAAGAGTTAAAGGCAGGGAAGCTTGGAAAGATACAAGCGGTTTTGCAATAAGTATTCATTAGTTACCTCGAAACTAGGTAAGGTTGTATAAATTTATATGGCCTTACCACTTTTTTAAGTTATTGTTTTATATAGGTAATAGCCAAGTATCGTTTTTAATTGTCTATTAAATATAAACTTAGGAACAAAATAAAGTTTTAAATCGTTATAGTAGTAGTGGCAATAGTAGTGGTAGTAATTAAGGTATTGTTTTATATAGGTAATAGCCAAGTATCGTTTTCATTCGTCTATATAGTAAGAGAGTAATAAAAATTTAATCTTAAACAATGGAGAATAACATGGATAAAAATTCAAAAGATATAAAAGAAAATTTTTTTAATAAAGTAGAAACAACAGACCCATTAGCAAAAATATTAAATAACTATTCTATTGAACAAATACGAGAAGCATTTGAAATAGTAGAAAAACAAAGATCATAGAATATATTTTTAGGAAGTGTGAGAATTTACTTGCACTTCCTAGATGTATAGTTTATAAGAAATTTTAACAAAGGAAAGCGAGAATAAAATGACAACTGAGCAAGTAATATTAGAAATAGTAGGTGTTAGTTTTATGCTATCAGGCTTTGCAATATTCGCAGTAATACTTACACCGATAGCAAAAAAATATTTAGAATTTAAAAATGGGAGTAAATAAAATGCTAGGACTAACTATAAGTATTATTTTAGGCATATGCTTGATAGGTGTTTGTCTTTGGGCGTTGATTTATGATAGCATATGTAATATAAACTATTTAAAAAATGGAGGTGATGATGAGTAATTTAGCGAATGAAATAAGAGAGCAGGATATTGTTGACGATTTAATAAATACAGGTCAAGAGTTTGCTGTTGATAACTGGCAAGGTCAAGGTGCATATGAAATAGTAGTTTCGTGTGATACTTGTCTTGGTGCTGGCTATTATGATGCTTCACTAGACTATACCGAACCACCTATTCAATGTGAGGATTGTCAGGGAGATGGTTTTGACTATGTAAAAATAGTAGCAGATTGTGTAGAAGAATTTGCTATGAGTTTTGATGAGTGGGATATAAGAAAAGAAAGATTAGAAAGGATTGTAAAATGGTAAAAAAATATAATTGGATTGTTTGGGTAGGTGGTACTGATGATTATTATGTCCATTATGAAGATGCTAAAAGAGATTATGACGAATGGATAGACAAAGGATATGATGATGTTATTATTGAGGAGATAGCTAATGAGTAGTCTTGTATTTATGTTTTATTCTGTTACAATATTTTTAGTTGGTGTGTTTACTGGTGTAGTATTTAAAGAAATGATTAATGATTTTATTACTAACAAGAAAGAAGGAGATACAAATGAGTAAAAAAATATTTTCAAAACCATCTTTTATCTATGCTATAAAATATCCTAATCCAAATCTTGAAGGTGATAGCGATAGTACAATTATACACTATTTAAAAAAACAAATTAAAAACAATCAGCTAGTATATGATAAAAGAAAAAGTTTGTATAAAATAGGAAAGTCAACAAATCCTTTTAATAGATTTAGATTGATTAAAAAAAATGCAAACCACCCAGATAACATTTCTTTTTCTTATATATTTGATGTCAGTAAAAATGATGACATTAATAAATTAGATAAAGATTGTATAAATGCTTTGAAAATATATAAAGCATATGATGAATGGGTATATGGTATGCCTAAAGAAATTATTAATGTTTTGAAAAAAACTTTATTAAAATATACCTTGTCTAATACTTATGAAATTAATTCTAAAGTTGATACTGAAAATGTTAAAAATAAAATAAAAAACCAAAGAGAAATATGGAAAATACAAAGATGAATATATTTGGAGTAAATGATGATGCAGGATAATAGACAAGAAAAAATTTATTTAAGATACTTTTCCTATTTACATCAATTAAAATATGAGTTAGTATTAGAAGAAGTTTTTTTAAATATTTTTATAAGAGAAGGTCATAGCTCTAAAATGTGTCAGGATAAAGCAACAGCAGAAGTATTAAAGCTAAGAGCAAAGATAGATCAATGGCATGAAGAAACATTAGACTTAACTGAAGGAGATACACATGAGTAAATTACCAGAACAAACCACAATGACTAATCTTGTTATTGAGGAACAGGAAAAAGAAGTACATATAATTAGAGAAAATGATTGCATCTTATGTGGTGAGGACACGAGCTTTGGCTCTGGTAAATTTGTTAATCGCATACCTGCTGATGATAACTATATGTGTGCTGAATGTCAGATTGATATTGATGAAGGAGATAACTAATGAATAAAGAATATAAAATAACTACAAGCTGTACTGTAATTACAGTATATACAGTTAATGCTAATTCAGAAGAAGAAGCTCAAGATATATTTACTAATGGTTTGGATAATGGTCTTGAGGTAGATTATCAAGAGGAAACTATTGATAAAATAGAAGTTGTCAATTAATGAAAGGAAATAAAAAATGAAAGTTAAAGAAATAATAAATAAACTACAACAATGCAACCAAGAGTTAGAGTGCTTTGGTTTTTTTAAAGATGATATTAGGTCAATAATATATGTTGATACTAGTATGAATGATAGAATAGATTTTAATTTAGAGGAGTTAGAAAATGATTAGAGAATATAAATTTTCTGTACCTGCTACATATAAATACACGATTTTAGCAAACAATGAGCAAAAAGCTAGAAAGATATTAAGGGAGCATTTCGAGTTCTGTGATGGAGATAACTTAATGCCTTATAAGGGTGAACTTTATATAGACCCAAAAGATTATTTGAATGCTACTTTAGAAGGAGTTACTCAATGAATTGCTATCATTGTGGAACTGAACTAATTTGGGGTGGTGATCACGATATTGATGACGAAAAAAGCGAGGAATTTTGTATCGAAACGAACCTATCCTGCCCTAACTGTAATGCTTTCTATTTAGTGTACTTACCAAAGGAGAAATGAAATGTATGACACAGATGGAGTATCGTTACTAACAATAGGCTCAGAAGATATTATTAATAATTTAGATGATGATTACCATGATTTATCTGAAGAACAAAAAGAACGTATCTTAAAATTAGATGATGATGTTATGTATCAAGCTATTTATGGTGCTACAAAACATATGGATTTTGCTGACTATTATCATATGGCAATAGAAGATGCGATATTTTATCTTAAAAATTATGTTACATCTAATGAGGAGGAATATAATGCAACAACCTAGTCAACAAATAGCTAACGCACTTGAAGAATTTGTAACAAGTAGGCTAGAAGAACTTGTAAAAAGTGATTGGTTTGAAATGCTTATTGAACAAGCTGTACTTAAAGTGTTAAGAGAACAACAAGAGTTTAGTAGTGGTAAATATAAATATCAAGTAGAGGATTAAATTATGAAAAGGAGAATAGATATGCGACCTAGTAATGGAGATTTTCGTGCAGATGGTAGACGTTTTGATGGTACAGTTTGGAGAAGAACAGGTATAAACCATCATGCTGATGCAAGAGGTATGGTATTTTATAAACGTAAACACCGAACAGTTGATGGGTATCTTCAACAAGGAGGTAGCCTTGACAAGATTGTATTCAATGTAGAGAAGGTTCAAGACTATATTAAACTTGTTAAGAATTTATATGATAACGTATTGGCAGGGGATGTATATGTCGTGGTCAATCCTGCATGGGATGGATGGGTAAAGATAGGTAAAGCTGTAGATGCAAAGGATAGGTGTAATGCTTATCAAACAAGTAGTCCTTTTCGTGATTATGAATTAATTTATTCAAATCATTTTGAAAATAGAGATAAGGCAGAAAAAGAAGCACATAAAATTGCTTCAAAGATTGCTGTTGAACGTAAAGGTGAATGGTTTAAAATGTCAACAGAACAAGCTAAAGAGTGTATAGGAAAAGCAATCTGAAACTAAAGTAGCATAAGGAGAAAAACAAATGATTGTAGGAGCAAACTATAAAATAATAAAAGGTAGAAAAAAATCAAGTGTTTTAGGATATAACTCTGTTACTCTTGTAGAAAGAAGGTTATCTGATTTAGGTAAAAGGTCTAAACATAAAATGCTACATGAGTGGGTTTGTTTTGTTGGTGATGACTATTTTACTATGCACGAAGATGAACTTTTTGAAATACTTTCATGTGATTATGAATTAAGAAGAAGTGGAAAACACCCTAGTTCTCATATACTAGGTTACGATTATAACTTTAAAGATGTAACTAGAGTTGATGTTGATTAGTGGAGCAGAGAAGGGGTGTCAGAACATTTTCTCAAAGTTTAGGTACTAGACAGTCAAAATTTAGAGAATGTTTCTGACGGCTCTTATATTAAGGATATGAGGGTATTGACATTTTAGTAATAGTATGTTATAATATGGTAATTTTTCTATTCAATGGTGGATAGTTAGTTAGGAAGGAGTAGACAATGGAGTTCAAACCATACAAAAGTCATGCTGAAATACATACAATGGACGAATATTGGTTGATGGATTTTTTTAAAGTAGGCTATATTACAGACATAAGCTTACAAGATATTAATGAATGTTTATCTGACTATATTAGATACCTAGACAATCCTAATCAATTAGAATTTAATTGGAAGAAAGGAGAAGGACAATGAGATGTGCTTGTTGTGATACACGATTAGAAGAAAGTGAAATACGCTACAATAAGCTATTGAAAAGGTGGGATTATTGTGGTGTATGTAAGACAGTAAGTAAAGAAATACTAGCTGATTTTGAATGGTTAGAAAATAAATTAGACAACAGTAATAATTTTTTACTTGACAATCAATTTGTTCCAGAGTATAATATAGGAGTAGAAGAAGATGACGCATAAAGATGATTGGGAACATTTAAAACCACCTTATAAAAGTATTCTTAAAGAATTACATAATATGTTAGAAGATAACAAGGATATTTATAATGATGATAATGATAAAAGATCTTTACTTTTACAAGCTATTTATAACAAAGTTTCAAAATGCTTATACTAATTATGTTACTTATTTTATGGTTGTGTTGGGAGTTGTCTTAACTTGTAATACAGCTAAAGCTACAGATAGACCAGAAGATATGGGTTGTCTTGTTGAAGCAATTTATTTTGAAGGTAGGTCTGAAAGTATAAGTGGTATGTTAGGAATTGGTATTGTAATTTTAAACAGAGTACGAAGTAAAAGATACCCAAATACTATTTGTGATGTTGTGCATGATGGTCATTATTGGGAAGGTAATCCAATAAAATTTAGATGTGCTTTTACTTATTGGTGTGATGGAAAACCAGAAAGATATAACAATATCAAAGCTTTAGCAAAGGTACAAGAAGTAGTAATTTTGTTAATGAACGGAGTAACCATAGAAGGAATATCATTTGCTACTCATTACCATGCTAATTATGTTGAACCTTATTGGAGTTACTCTGAAGATTTTATTTACGTTGGTAGAATAGGAAGGCATTTATTTTATGAAACCATATATGATAATTAAAGTTGGTGCTATAGATGTTGATGTATATCGTATGCCCTTAGAAGATGATACGTTTGGAGATTTTAGTTACATCAATACTAGGATT
>VTLG01013314.1_pt1 | contig 18227 bp, 15 predicted proteins | sample 4694571 | NCBI WGS metagenome assembly VTLG01 (sample SAMN12604809, study PRJNA352737) | marine metagenome | biome: ENVO:00000447; feature: ENVO:00000209|ENVO:00000569|ENVO:01000036; material: ENVO:00002151; isolation source: viral sequences binned using virsorter ... | reverse complement strand
ACAGCTCGGTTCCGCTGCCTGGTTGCTGGTCGGCGATTTGGGAAGACGCATCTGGCTATCCGCGAGGTTGGCCGATTTGCTCGGGTGCCTAATGCGCGGGTCTGGTACGTGGCACCGACGTATAGGATGGCGCGAGATATAGCCTGGACGATGCTGAAAGAGAAATTAGAATCAGCGCGATGGGTGCGGAAATTCAACGAATCGCGCTTGACGGCTGAATTGCGGAACGGCTCGATCATTAGCTTAAAGGGAGCCGACAATCCCGATTCCCTGCGTGGCGTGGGCCTGGATTTTGTAATCCTTGACGAATACGCCGATATAAAATCCGACGCTTGGCATAAAGTCCTCCGGCCTACGTTATCAGATAGCCAGGGTCACGCTCTTTTTATTGGCACCCCGCGAGGGAGGAACTGGGCTTACGATCTATGGCAGCAGGGACGCCAGGGCGTTGAGGATTGGGCCTCCTGGCAGTTTACAACTTTGCAGGGAGGGCAGGTTTCGCCAGAAGAGGTCGAGTCGGCGCGCCGGGATTTGGACGAGCTGACTTTTGCCCAGGAATACGAGGCCAGTTTCGTCAACTTTGAGGGCCGCGCCTATTACCCCTTTATGGAGGCCGACCATTGTGCGTCGCTGCCGTACGATCCGGCGCAGCCCCTAATCCTATGTTTTGATTTTAACGTGGCGCCAGGGGTGGCCGCTATTGCCCAGGAGATGAAACTGCCGAATGGCTTTGAGGGGACAGGCGTTATTGGCGAGGTCTGGATTCCGCGCAACAGTAATACGCCAGCCGTCTGTAGGAAATTGGCTCAGGATTGGAGCAGTCATTCCGGCCCTGTGCATATCTATGGCGATGCTACGGGTGGGGCCAGGGGAACGGCCAAAGTCCAGGGGAGTGATTGGGATCTGGTCCGCACTGAACTCCGTAGTGCCTTTGCTGGCGGCTTAAATTACCAGATTGCGTCGAGTAATCCTCCAGAGCGGGGTCGCATTAATGCCGTCAACTCGCGCCTGAAAAATAAAGACGGCATGGTCCGGCTCCAAGTAGACCCCGCAAAAGCGCCGCATATAGTTCGGGATCTGGAGGGTGTCCAATTACTGTCCGGCGGCGCAGGGGAAATCGACAAAAAAGCAGATCCCGACCTGACGCATATTTCCGACGCCCTGGGGTATTATATCGAGAGGGCGTTCCCGGTTAAACCGCGAATAATACGAGAGCAGAAAATTTTAGGAGTGTAGACCATGCCTGTAGATTCAGTTCATCCCGATTTTGAAAAAGTAGCAGATCGTCGCGCTCGACTACGGGCTACGGCCACCGGCAGCGATGCCGTAAAGTCCGCAGGGGAGGCTTTCCTCCCATCCCTCAGTGGCATGACGGCGAAAGAGTACGACGCCTACAAACAGCGCGCTTATTTCTACGGTGCCGTTGAGCGCACCCTGCAAGGCATCACGGGGCTGGTGTTTCGCAAAAGCCCGATATATACCCTGCCGATGCCGCGACTCATAGAGGGCAGCAGGCTCATTGAGGACGTAACCCTGACGGGGGTGCCGCTGGATAGATTTTGCCAATCGGTCTATCGTGAGGTTCTCGCGATGGGATTTGCCGGGGTCTATGTCTCGCTGCCTGAGATGGCATCGGTCCAGGCGCGGGCTTATTTGACGCTATTCCAGGCCGAGGACGTTATAAACTGGGGGTTGTTTTGGAACGGCAATAGCTTTCAACTGGGTCGCGTAGTCTTGCGAGAATCAACCTATCGGGAGTCGGAGGACGATCCCTATAAACTGGAATCGGCTACACTCTACCGGGATATGCACCTCGACGAGTCCGGCCTATTTCGCGTCACCGTTTGGGAGGAAGCCGATAAGCCGACGGCCAGCGAGGACCAGTGGATAGTAAGCGAGGTAATAGAGCCGCGCTTTCGTGGGCAGCGTTTGCCCTTTATCCCCTTCGTCCCCATATCATCGCAGACTACGGAATTTAAATTGGATCAGATGCCGCTGCTTCCATTAGCCGACACGAACCTCGACCATTACCGCCTGATGGCAGACTATCGCCACGGGCTACATTATGTCGGCTTACCGACACCGTACGTGACCGGATTCCCTGAACAGACGGAGCTAAAAATAGGATCGGCTACCGCCTGGGTTGCCAGCGACCCCGCCGCCAAAGTTGGCATGTTGGAGTTCACTGGGCAGGGGCTTGACCCATTAGCAGCCGCCATTGATACCACCGTTGGCTATATGGCATCCCTCGGCGCTCGATTGCTGGAGCCGAATAAGAAGGCCGTCGAATCTGCTGAAACGCACAGCATCCGGCAGGCACGCGAGGAATCGACGGCGGCAACTATAGCCGAGAGCGTATCCGCAGGGATGTCCCACGCCCTGACTTGGATGCTGAATCTGTCCGGCATCCCTGGAGCGTCGCAGATCGACCTCAATACCGACCTCGTTGACGCGAAGCTATCTCCGGAGGAATTGAGGGAGTTGGTTTCTGGATGGCAGGCTGGAGCCTATAGCTACGATACGCTCTATTACAACCTCCAGCGCGGCGAATTGGCGCGGCCTCAGATTAGCGCAGAGGAGGAGCGAGACATGGTTGGGATGCAATCGCCCTCAATCCTCAGTCTGGAGGGGGTTGAATAGTGAACGCCTCGGAAGCCCTGGAGGATGTCCTAATAGGCCGAGACATTGACATAATGCGGCTTGAGGCCGAACTACAGCGGTCCACTTTGGCCGAATTGCGTAAACTGGAAAAGGACTTGCAAGCGGCACTTCGGGCAACCGATCCTACGGGGCCGCGCTACCTGGGCGCACAGATGCGACGCCTGACTCGATTCCTTGATGAGGTTAGGGATCAGATTCGCCGTGTCTATGGTGGAATCGCCAGGGATTTAGAGCGCCAGGAAGAGGAGGCCATAGAAATAGAATCGGATTATCTGGGCGAGGTGTTTGCCGGGGTTGTCGGGTTCAATTTGATTCGTCGCGGAATAAGAAAGCGCCGCGCAAAGGAGATGGTGCAGGATCAATTAGTGCAGGGCGCCGCACCGAAGGAGCATTGGAAGCGGCAGGGGTCAAACCTATTGCGGCGCTTGGGGGATCAATTGCGCCAGGGCGTACAGCAAGCCGAGTCCATCACCCAACTGGTCGCGCGCGCGATAGGCACCAGGGCGCAGAATTTCGCCAACGGCCTAATGCGAGTATCAGAGCGCGAGGCAGAATCGCTAATCCAGACCAGTCTCTCTCAGGTCATAACGGGAACCAGGGATGAGCTATATGGCGAGATGAAAGATCTCCTATCTGGCCGTCAGGCGATAAACCCGCTCGACTTTCGGACATCGACCATCTGTCGCGCCAGGGCAGGGCGGGCCTGGAGGATGAATGGGGCGCCCTTTCCCGGCACCGGCACCGTTGAGCGATTCCCAGGACCACCGCCCTGGCATTTCCGATGCCGGACAACTTTGATCCCGATAATCCGACCCTATAAACAACTTTTAGACTCGGGCGCATTATCGGAATCTCAGCACCAGCAACTCTTAGATATGGCCGAGGCGAAAAAGGTGGCACTGGATGGAAAACCCGCCACGGGCGTGACTTTTGATACATGGTTTAATCGGCTATCCAAGGAAGAGCAGCGTAAAGCCGTTGGCCCCGGTAGGTTAGAATTATGGGAGAAAGGGGCGATACGAGCTACCGACCTGATCGACCAAAGGGGCCGACCCTTGACGCTGGAGCAATTACGCAGTAAAAACTCAAAATAGAGGAGGAGATGGATTTGGCATTAAAACGAACGGTCGAGTCGCTGGAGGATGTCGAGGAGGCTTATCGCGAATTATATGCCGAGCAGGACGGGAAATTCACGCTTTCGGACATAGAGGGATTAATCCCTGCCGAAAAGCACAGGGAGTTCGTCAACAACAATAAAAACCTGTACGTCGAGAACGAGGCATTGAAGACCCAGGCGGCAGAATTGGAAGCGCTGACTAAGCAATTGCAGGGTGCTGCGGAAAACCGCGACGAGGAGGAAAAAAAGCGCATGTCTGGAGCTAAAGACGAGTTTGAGGGGCGGCTCAAAGCCCTGGAGGACGCCAATGCGGAAAAAGACCGCGCCCTTGCTGCCGAGCGATTAGAGAATAGGCAGGCGCGCATTCGGGACGAGATTAAAAAGGCGGCAGTCCCCGCCGGGGGGAAGCCGAAGGCGCTTGACGATATTGCCTCGGCGCTATTATCTGAATTCGACTATAATGAGGACGGCGCATTAGTGCGTCAGGTAAATGGGCAGGTCGTACTGTCCGAGGAAAACCCAGGCCAGCCGCAGACATTAGAAGAGAGAATGGTCGGATTTGCGCTTGAGAAAGACTATCTTTTCGGCGCATCCATGGGCGATCAGGCCAGAGGCAGCGGGGAGATTGACGGCGAACCGATAGGGACTGACCCGATTTCTCTTGGCAGCGCGGCCTTAAAGTTCGCAAATTCAATGGAAAGGAGTTGAGCCTATATAATACCTGGCATAGCTGAACGGATAAATAATTGTATACTCTGGAAGTCGGGGGTGCGCCAACATTCCCGGCTTTTTTTATACCGCAGCTTAACGGCATTCAGTTAAACTTGACAAGCTCTATGCTGAGGGTTAAAATAGTAGCATAGCATAGCCACCAATCTCGCTACGAGATGCCTTGAGGGTATCTCCTGACCTGAAGTCAGAAAAGTGCGAGTCGGCTTTTATCTGGTCGCGTCAACGAGATCGCCTTGAGGGTGAATCTCCTGACCTGAAGTCAGCTAAAACGCAGACCCAAACTTTTGACTTCTCAGGAGAAACCCTCAAATGGCTAATACAGTAACGTCCTATATCCCCAAAGTTCTGGGGGCGGGCCTTCTGGCTCTTCGCGAAAATGCAATCTTTCCTCGCCTTGTTCGCAACTATTCCGGTCGCATCGGCACAGCCCAAGTCAAGGGGAATGCTATCGACATTCCGACGGGTGCCGCACTGAGCGCCGCCGCAATTAGCCCCAGTAATACGCCGCCAGCGAATACCGATGTTAGCGTATCAACTACCCAGTTGACCCTCGATACCTGGCAGGGCGTCGCGTTTCATTTGGATGACCAGCAACTTACCCAGATTGACGCACAAAATAATTTTATTCCTATCGAAATCTCCGAGGCGATGAAAGCCCTGGGCAATAAAGTCGATTCTGACGGCTTGGCGCTGTATAAGGATATTTACGGCAACGCCGGGACTATGGGAACTACGCCCTTTGCCTCTGATTCGACGGCCTGGACTAATGGGGCGCGCAAGAAATTGATTGAGCAGCTTTCCCCTGTCGGCCCCTGGAATATCGTCTTGAATCCTGATGCCGAGGCTCTCGCTCTTGGGCTGGCAACCTTCCAGAAAGCCAATGAGCGCGGATCTGCCAGTACTATGATTACCGGCGAAATCGGCTCGGTCCTGGGTGCCAATTGGTTCGTCAACCAGAATGTGCCAACTCATACCGCTGGCACCTTGACGGACGGCTCCAATATGGCCGCGCTGATTAATAGCGCATCTGTTGCGGTAGGCGACTCCTCCGTAGCGATGGATGCTACCTCGCTGAGTAATGCAGTCGTAAAGGGCGACCTGTTCACGGTTGCTGGCGATACGCAGCAATATGTCGTAACGGCTGGCGCTACCGCTTCGGGCAATGCGATAACCATATCCTTCTCGCCCAACGCGAAAGTGGCCTGGGCTAATAATGCGGCCGTAACCTTTACAGGTGGTAGTGGTGGCGGCACCGACCATGTCCCGAATCTGGCTTTTCATTCTGACGCCTTCGCCTTTGCAGCGGCTCCGATTGCCGACTCTATGGTTGAGGGACTGGGTGGGCCATCGGCTATTGTCACGGACCCGGTTACAGGGATACCTGTTAGGCTTCAGGTGACCCGCGAACATTACCAAACGACTTGGCGCTTCGATATTCTGTACGGTTGGAAGACTATCCGTCCAGAGTTCGCCTGTCGCATTCTCGGGTAGATACTAAGATCCAGGGAGGGGGCAAAATGAGAATCCCCTCCCTGGGCTTACCTTACGGGGGTGAATATGGAACAACCGACCATCAAGATAAAAAGCGGGGCCGATTATGCCGTCATTAATGCGGAGGACTTCGACCCTGAGCTGCACGTAAAATGGACCGAGCCTAAACGTCGGGCCAAAAAGGAGAAGGCGGCTGACGCCGAATAATGGCCTCGATTTATTACTGCACAGACGCCCAACTGACGGACCTATTGCCGAGCCTGACGGATTCGGAAATTGACACCTCGGCCAAGCGGGATACAAAGCTCCGCATCCCGGCCCGTGAATGGATTGACTCGGTTTTCCCAGGCTTCGCCCCCTTTGCCAATATAGCGGCAGCGGGTGAGGAGTGGTTAGTAAATCAGGCCAGTCATGAAGCGGGGGACGATACTGTAATTATCGACGGCGGGACAAATGCCCCGGTTGTTGATGATTGGTTTCGGGTTGAGCATCAAAATGTCTGGTATAAAGTCACGGCGTACGCTGCTAATGTGGTGACGTACGCCAGCAACCCGCCGGACTGGAATCAAAAGGCCAGAGCGATCTTCCCTGATAATGCGCGCTTATTTTTTGGCACACCAGCACTGATTCAGGAAGCGGCGCGATGGTATGGGGTCGGCCTGGGGTTTTCTATTCTGCGAGATAATCCTCTCAGCGAAATATCCGAGGCCGCTTTTGCTCGCGCACGTGCGATCGTAGGCGTAGACGAGGGCATGGGATGGGCGACTAAACCGCCTTATCCCGTTACCTCCTGGGCGAAAGATCGGCAATTTATAGCACCGTTCAATTTTAGCCCAGGCGAGGCCAAGTTGGTGCGCTAATGCCAAAAACTGAGATCCGCATAGATGACCGAGAAGTTCGGCAGGCTCTAATAAAGTCGCGCAATGCCCTACTCGGAGGCCGTCGCACTTTTGCAGAGTTCGCAAAATACATGGGGCAAGTCACCGCCTCCACTTTTGCGGCCTTGCGACATGGGGGCAACTACAGAGGTGTCCATTGGGATTATTTTGCTCCGCAGTACACACGCAAAACCGATGGCGTCACCGTCCCGGCCTGGGGCGGCGTTCCCAAGTTGCGAGGGAAAGGTTTAGTCAAGGGCCGAAAGCGGAGAAGGGGCGGCAGGCTACGAGAAGGCGACCCGCTCTTGGATGACACTGGACAGCTAAAGAGAAAGGCAGGCTTTCGTTATCGCGAGGGGCTGCGTATGAGCGAAACCCGTCTGGAGATGAAGCCGGGCGTCCCCTATGCGGCCTACCAACAAGCGATGCGGCCCTTTCTCTTTTTTGAGATGCCGAAGGATGCGAATCAATTGTTGTCCCTCGCTCTCAAACAGCTACGCCGAGAGGTCAAGCGCTAATGTCGGCCTATAACAACGATGACACCTATAACGTAATCGCCGAGCATGTTATCGAGGCCTTGCAAGCGGATTCCAAGTTGGGGTCTGGTGGCGCGCTGGCGATTAAAAAATGGGAGCAGGAATTGCGCGAGGATGCTGGCGATTATAACGAGAATGAATTGCCAGCCATTGCCGTTACGGTGGACCTTTCGGAGCAAGATGAAGTGCGCGTAGATCAGGATCGGACTGTGTTTTTGGCCCTGATTATGATCTATACGTCAGGCGGTCGAGCTATAACGGTGCGTAAAAACATAAAATACTATGCTGCACGAGTTGAGCGGGTAATGCAGCAGCAGCACTATACCAGCAAGCAGCTTTCAAGTGTGACCGCTGATTTGGCAGATGCTCAAGCCGGATCGGTAATAGTCGAAAAACGGGATACCGCCCTTGTCAGTGGCTCCATAGAGGAAGCCGGTGGATTGCGCGGAATTGCCGCTTTAACCTTTGCGATCTCAATAGATTTTACCATAACGGAGGATTAAGATGTTAAGCCGCAAAACTCAAATGAATATATCCCTCGCAGCAAAGGAGTCGCAATATGACTCTGCTGCCACGTTGGATGAATTGATTAATGTCAATATCGGCTCCATACCGCAGGAAAATGTTCAGGTCATCAATGACCAAGACCTGACCGGCGGCAAGGAGGAGGCTACGGATCAGGAGGTATTCGCCCAATCGGTCAGTTTAGACGTTGGGATTAATAGGGTAAAACCGACGCCTTTGCTTTGGGTGGGTGCCTATGGATTGGGCGCTGCGGCTGCGGCGGCTGCGGACTCTGGTACAGCGGCGACAAAGGTTCGTCAATACGCCTGTACTCCGGTAGACAATGACGGGTCAACCAATTCCTTCACTTTTGAATTTTGGTTTGACACCAGTCTGAAATACAAATATACGGGTGGGATGATAAATAGCTTCTCCCTTTCTGTTCAGCAGGGGGCAAATCGGTTCGTATCGCTAAATACGAATATTATCGCATCTGGCACTCGTGCCGCCGCAGGTTCAGCGCAAACGGAACACGCAGAAACGCAGCTAAATGCAGCCTCGGCTGGAGCGTATTTACTGATTGATGCTACTGATCCCCCCGACGCCGACATTGCTGATGCATTTACAGCCGACATCTCAACCGCCGCCAATCGCAGTCAAACCCTCGCTCCTGGCACCTCAAATCTTGCGGCGTCTGACGGTACGGTGCACGACATCGCGTCAAGACTAAGGTCGGCTACTTGGGATTTTTCCAACAATATATCGCCCGACGATAATTATCGCATCGGCGGCGGTAAAGTCTTATCGGACAACAACAGGGGCGGTCGTACCCAAACCCTGACACTGGAGCTTGATCACGTAGATGATGACTTTACCGTATTGCTGAAAAATCAATACACCTGCGCCTTTCAAATGATTGTCCAGGGCGCTGAGGTTGAGACTGGTTACTACGAGGGTTTTGACCTGATTTTTCCGCGAATGAAGCTCCAGAGTGTACAGGTAACCGATTCGGGCGGCAATCTGGTTGACCGGCTGGTGTATCAGATATTGGAAGATTCTGGGGCAACTTACAAGTCCGTCTACTTTGACGTATTCGCCGATAGCACGGGCAGAACTGCGATAATGGCTTAGGAGATAGCAAGATGGCAGAAGAAAAAGCAACAACTAAGATCAGCGCAGTGAAGCGGGACGACATAAAGACTATAGACGATCAATATATTCTGACGATTGTCAGTCCCGAAGGCGAAGAGCGGTTTGAGAATATTCGGAAGGGATGGGCCGAGCAAGAAAAGGCACGCCTGCAAGGCATCCTCGACTTAGGCCAGCGTCCTGATGAAAAAGATCAAATAGAAGCGCTCATTGCCTCAAATGATCTCAAATTGGCCGCAATAGAGAAGGCCAAATAACTCAAAACCACGGAGCGAAATATGCCAGTACGTTTGACGGAAGAGGTTAAAGTTTCAATTCTCATCGGCGACGAGGAAGTCCACGCATTTTTCCCAGGTTACGGCTCAACCGAATTACAGGACGCTATAAAAAAGCTCCTATCGGGCCGAGTAAAACAAGGGCGCGGGGCGCGAGGAGTGCAGGATAAAAGCTTTGAGGCACGGGTCAGCTTTTTCAATACCACCTGTATCCGAGTTGAAAATGTAGAGGACGAAACTGGGCAATCTCTATCCCCAGACGTAGAAAACTGGAGGCAGAAAATACCGGCAAACTGGAAGGTGTCTTTTGCTCTGCATTTTGAGGAGAAAAATACGCTCTCCGAGGACGAGGAGGGAAACTAAGGGCGTCCATCCAGCGCGCTTTAGACCGGAGGGATGGCGATTGGCCGGACTGTTCGGGCGAAGCGTGTGGGATGGACGAAACCCTCGCAGCGGTAGAATGCGAGGACTGCCCTTTGGATTCGGACGAGTTTCTGGATCTATTGGACATTGATCCACTTTACGTGGAAGCGCAGGAATTTCTCTATGATCAGGAAATCGGCCTGGGTGTATGGCGTGAGGAGCCGAGGCCGAAATTGAAAGCTGCCATCCGATTTGTCCACTCGGAATCCCACCGGCAGCGAGAGAAAAAGCGCGAGGATTTACAGCGGGAAAAAGAGTTGGCGAATAGAAAACTGGGGAATATATAGTGGTAGCCACTACTGCCGATATTAAAGTCACGGCGCGATGGGACGGCAAGGATCTTGACCGTGGCACCAAGCAAGCGGCGCGTGATCTGGACCGCGTAGACAAGGCCGCAAAACAGGCAGGGACGGCTTTGCGTACGTTGGGATCTCTTTTCGGCGTGGCTATTGGCGTGGAGACAGTGCGCCGGATTGGTATGGCCGTCTTTGAGATGAACCAACTGGCCTCGGCTACCAATGCGGCGCGAAAGGGCTTTATGTCTATGGCCCAGAAGTCAGGCGCAAATCCCGCCCAATTACTCAAGGAGATTGACGACGCGGCAGCGGGGACGCTTTCCCAGTTCCAGATGATGGTCACGGCCAACATTGCCCTGTCGTCCGGCATTAAAAACCTGTCCGGCAATATGGGCAGCTTAATAAAAGACATCCGAACCGTATCTACCGGCCTGGGACGTATAGCCTCAGTAGATATTGAGCGCGTTATATCGGCCATAAATAAGCAAGAGCAGGAGCTACTCGACGAGCTTGGTGTCGTGGCTCGCGTTGAAACGGCTTATAAAAACTATGCGACGGCCTTAAATCGCACAGTTAAAAGCCTATCGGATCTTGAAAAGCGGGAAGCCTTCGCCATTCTCGTCAAGGAGCAGTTAGCAATCAAAGCGGCAGCAATGGGTGGGGTCGTCAATGAGGCCGCCGATGCTGTAGGGCGCTTGGAAGCTGCGTGGCGCAATTTACAGGATACAATTGGTAATACGTTGGCCTTTGGAGGTATTATTTCTGGCCTCGCTTCTTTAGCTGAGGGGCTGGATGATGTTATAAGCACTCTTGACCGGGCCGACTTCTCCTTTGGATTTGCCGAGTTGTTTCAAATTGCGCGGGGAGATCTGACCCCACTGGCGAAAGCAGTAGGCGCTCATCAAAGGCAAAAGGGATTTGATGAAATAGCTCCGGCAGTAATGACCGGGCCGCAAGTGCCAGGAGATCCATCTCAAGGAAGTGTGGCAGAGAGAATAGGTATTGCCAATTGGCACCAAACATTAAGCGCCCCCGGCGGCCCTTTGGATATAGCGCGCGCAATAGAGGGAGGGATAGCGGCGAGGGAGAGCCTGGGCGGGTTCGGCCAAATGGGACCATCTGACTCTCGCACGAGGACCGCACAGGGTTATAATGAATTCCTTGAAGATCAGCGCCTACGGAATGGGCCGGTTCAGGCAGTAAGAGGGCTTGGGCATTTTGGAGCAGGCCCACAAATAAGTCGAAGCCAGATAGAGACAATTCTCAAAACGGGGGGGATCTTACAGGAGGGACCGGGGCGGGCGAGGATGCATGGAATGCAAGCGCGGACTCTAACGCCTACTGAGGTTAGCGCCCCTGGGGGTATGCTTTCAGCGGAGGAGCAAATTGCAACAATCAGGGAAAAGGCTACCGGAGTGCTGGAGGAAAATGCGGATAAAATCAACGCAGGCATGTTGGCGCTGGAAGCATTTAATCCGCAAATCGCGCAATTCGGCGGGCAGATATTAGACATAGGTACCTCACTTGCTCAAGGTAATTTATTTACAGCAGGCGTTCAGGGCTTTCTGTTGTTGGATCAAATATTGACGGCGGGTGCGCCTGCGGTTGAAGCCTATACGGATGCGCTTCACCGTCAGCGGGACGCACAAGAGGAAGCCACGGAGCAAATAGAGAAATTCATGCAGGAGATAATTACTTATACGAACGTAGAATTGCAGGCGTTTGCAACAGGGGGGGAGGCACTAAAAGAGCTATTTGAGGGATTTGATCCCGAGGCGATTAGGACCGTAGCAGGAGCGAGGATGAATGATACCACTCGTGTATCAGCGGGGGACAGGCAGATCTATGCGTTAATGAATGAATACTTGTCTATGTCCGGAACAGCCTTTGAGAGTATGGCAAGCGCACTCTTTGGTCAGTATGGAGGTCCGCAGGTATTTAATAAGCTCATTGAGACGATAGCAGAATTTTCTCCCGACTTAGATACCGAAAGAATAACCGAGTTGATTGTTACGATAGAAAGAGAAATCGGCGCGGTTACTACGGAGTTGCAAAAACAGACAGCTTTGGAGCAGGCCAGTATCGCCGCTGATGCGATGATGGACCCAGAAGAGCGGGCGCATATTGAGCGCGGGTTTTTCTCCGGCGCGATGGCGCAATTTAGGCATGAAGCGAGAATAACTCCCGATATAACAGCGGCCCAAAATCAAGCGCTGATAGAGGAGACTTTTGCCAGAATTGTAGAAGAGATTGACTTTGAGAATCTAACTTGGGGGACTGAGCTTGTTTACCTAAATGATGATCAGCGTCGCACGCTTAAGGAGTTGCTTTTTGATGCAAGGGAATTCCACCGGGACTTTCTCGACACAATGGAAGATCCAGCCCGCCGCGCTATTCGGATGAACTTTGACGCCAGGGAGATGATGTTTAGGCGCGAGGCTCAGGATGCTTTAAGCACGGCGTCCCCTTTTGAAGCCGTCGCCATCATAGATGCGTTAGGCGATGTAATCGCATTACTCAAGGCCGAGGAGGAGAGCGCAATCCGCAACCTCCAATCCTCTGGAGCTACTACGGGCGGCACTACTGGAGCCACTACGTCGCCCGTTGACACATCTGTGCCGCCGGTCGAGTCTATGTCCGTAGACCTGACGGACAATGTAGAGACAACGGCGCATAGGGTGGCAGAATGGGAGGATATACTCAATCTGGATGACCTGCCAAATCTCCCAATATCACTACAGGATCGCGTGGATATTACGCCGCATAGATTCTCCTCAGGTTCGGGGTTATTGGATGTCTCTAATTTTGGCGAGGCAGGCTTTTTTGCGCCATTCGGCTTGACGGCTTCCCAGGTGGTAGCGATGCCCTCAAGCGAAGAGTTTTTGACCTACTGGAAAACGGGCCTGACGCAAAGCTCTTTGAATTTGTCGGGATTAAAGGAGGCAACGCGGACTATTTTCAATCCAACGGCGCCGGGGCAGGAAGGGGCAACGGAAGATTTAGGTTCGCCGGTTTTATATACGCTCTCGGCTGGCTCTCTGGTAGCAATGCCGAGCAGCGAGGACATGGGGACATATTACAGCAATGCCGTCGGCCCGTGGATTCATACCGGCATAATGCCTGCAGTGTCGGCAGAGTTTGCGAACCTGTCCTCGACGGAAACAGGAGGCCCAGGGGACACGCACGCCGCCACCATATATACAATTAAAAATTCCCAGATGGTCGCCTTCCCCTCGGCGTGGGAATCATTTTATACGGGCGCGATAGGCTCAGAGATAACCAATGGCCTCCTAACTGCTACAGAATCAGGTTTTGCGGCGTTTGCGGGCTATACTCTGAAGCCCGAATTGATGGTTGTGACTCCTGACGGTTTTGAATTTTCCTCTCACTACACGGGTAGTATTGGGGACGAGGTTTATTTTGGGCTAAATGCGATCATCGGCGGTCAGTTTGATGTGAGGGCCACTGATAGCCTGTACGCCCTACTGCCTGCCAAGATGATGACAGCGCCTGACGGTACGCTATACGAGGCATTTTTTAAACAGGCATTAGGCACCGAGGTGTATCAGGGACTCAAGTCCAGAGTAGAAAGCGTTTTTGATTCGCGCAACCTGGGCGATAAATTTATCCTCTCGGCAGGGAGGGTCATCCCGTGGCGAAGCACAGGCTACGGGTATGAGTTGCATTATCGCTCTCAACTGGGGGAAGAGGTTTACCAGGGGCTAAAATCGCGCACCGAGGATCTGTTTAATAGCCGTTCGCTGGCCGATAGATTTGTCCTGAGCGCGGAGCATGTTATAGGCTTCCCTGAGGGTGAAAAAAATTGGGTGCCTTGGATTGCGTCGAATGTTTCAAATCAATTACCGGAAACGGGTATCAATGCTGATACTGATGACCCGTTTAAATTGAGGGGCCAATTGCCCATCGTCGCATTAAGGGCGGAAGATTTCATGTCAGTGCCAGAGATTGCAGGCGGTTGGCAGTCGTGGATAACGTCAAGGGCGTTGGCGAATATGATCTGGACGAGTTCAAATGATCCATTCCTAATCCAGACTGTGGTAGGCGGGATGGGTGTCGCCCTTGGCCCGCAGCATTTTATGCGCTTCAGCGCTACCGAGTCATTTACTGAACATAGCGATCCCTCGGCGGCGGCAACATGGCAGTCGCATATACAGAAAAACGTAACCGATGCGATGAGCTTCGGAGTGGACGGCGCGGACGCCTTTGGCATAGGCGGCGGCATTCCGAAAGTTGCCCTTGGCCCGCAGGACTTCATAGCGTTTGATTCTGGCTCAGGCCTCGACTCTGGCACCGCCGGGGAGGTTTGGCGGGATTGGATCACAAACGGTATCGCGGACGCCCTATCCCCCGTAGGGGAGACTGATCCCTTTGACATTAGGGGCAGTCTGGTTCAAGTGGAACTGGGCGTAGAAGATATAATTACATTTTCGCCGACAATTCTGGAGGACTTAAGGGAGCAATTCGGCAGCGCTCTCTTGGTACGGGATGATAAAGCCGATGGCAGTGAGGATCCTTTGGGAGGTTACCGTGCTGGGATATATGGGGAGGGAGGATAGTGTCAGCGGATGGTAAGAACAATGGACAAGGATAATGGCTAACACAGTTATTTTCACAAATGCAACCGGGACACCGGCACCTATAACAATCCGCGCTCCAGCGTACCCAGAAGAGCCGGGGCGCTCGTATCCGTTCCTTACGGGTCGCACAATGGGCGGCGGCTTTAAGACGGTGGACCTGGGAGATGGCAGCGCGGCGCATCAGAATATGGTGCTGCATTTCCGTGATATGTCGAACGCTAATTATACCTCCATGAAGACTTTTTTTGAAACCACGGTCAGCTATAACGCCACCGCCTTCACGTACACCGACCCACACGAAGTCGCGCACACCAATATGCACTACCTCGGCGGCATGGAGCGGGCCAGATCCAAGCGCGGAAACAGGTGGGATATTGACATCCGAATCGCCAAGGACATGAGCGCGTGAAAACCCTGACCTCCAGGGCTGCCAGCCTCAAGAAAGCCAATGCCGTTAAAATCGTCTGGCTGGTAGAGGTAGACGCCGATGCGCCTAATGCGGCCTCAGAAACGCAATATTACGGCTCCCGCAAATACACCATTGGCGGCACTACGTACGCCGACGCCCTATCTCCTGGCGGTCTACAATTAGGCTGGCAGAGAATACGGCGCGGCGGCGGCTTGGCCTCAGTAGCATCTGCGCGGGTAATTCTCCGCAATGAGGCCAGGGCAACCGAATTGACGGAGAGCTTTTTTCTGGAAAATGACGAGGTGCGCTTTTACGTCATTTTCCTCGACGGCTCGGAGGTGGTCGGTGATAGGATTCCGCTCGGTGATTACGTCATTGAGAATTACCCATATACGGAGCGCACCTGGACCTTTGAGCTGATAGACGCCAGCGACAAGGACTGGCGGGCGATCCCCGCCGATTTTATAAATCCCACCGATTATGTGTGGGCGCCGTTTAGCCAGATAGGCAGAGTCCTCCCGGTCCCCTTTGGGAAATTCGACCAAGCGCCCAATGACCTACTCGGGAAAGCGACGTTCATAGCGCCTTGCATTAATACCAACGCCTTTACCCAGGAGTACACATCAGGACTGCGAAATAACGCCTATTCTGATGCATATCAGTATTATCCGTCTGCGCGCAAATGGGCCAAATGTCTCAACACATCCCAGAGCGGTGCTTATGTGACGATAAATGATGCTACGCGGCAGATGTTGCTATCTCCAGGGCGCAAGGCGACCAGCAATACGCATAGCGGGTATTCGTCGGTCTTGGACCGAAACATCAATTTCAATACAGGCACATCCCCCACGGAACACCTGGATGTTGTTTTTGCGGGGACCGGCGGGCAGCTTGGGACATTGACGGCGCTGAGCTTGGTCATCCATCATACCGGCCCTGCGACCACTCCCAACACGCTAATAAATTACATCCTGAAACATGGAACCACGACGATAGAAACCGGCACCACGGACGGAACGGCGAACATTGAAACTGTAGACTTGGCGGATCACATCCCGACCTATTTTGCGGCGAAATGGGACTTCAATCAGCTGACCCTGGAGCTAGAGGAGGGCGAGGTCGGGGGGCAGAGGGCTATGGGGTTGATTTATGAGGTTTATCTGGATGTCCGCTTTGACGATATGGAATCCAAAGACCTCGACAGCCTGCCGATATACCAAGACGCTGAAGGTTTTGAGGATTTGACGGACAATCTGGCAGATGGCGCGGTGATTACCTCAAGCGGTGCTGTGCTGGAAAATCCCGTACATCAATTAGAGGCGATCTTTCGCGGGAAAAATCTGCTGAACATGCCGACCAGCAAAATTGACCTGCCGTCTTTTGATGCAGCGGCGACGGCGCGGGATGGCTGGAAATTCGCCTTTGTCATGGATCAACCCGCAGAAATAGAATTTTTAAACGGTTTTGCCTATCAAGCGGCCCTGCACATTTTTAAGGATGCGGAGGGAAAATGGAACTGCGCGGCCCAGGATAAAACAACAACGCCTTCGCATTATTTCAGTCGCGACAACATCCTCGTAAAAAATCCCGCCGCAGATCCGAATCAATGGGAGTTCGACGCTAAAATATCGCGCACAAACATCAGGGAAATTATCAATGAGGTGGTCTTGCGCTACGGCCTGGATCGGGCCAGCGGGGAATATAAAAACCTCAAAATAGCGACGAGCCGCTATCGAGTATCGGGCACATGTACTATAGAGGCTCCCAATTTCAATTTAGTAGACAATTCTGCGACTTTTCAGACTGACGGCGTAATGGGATTATCCTACACAGCCGCTGGTACTCGCCCAGGCGATAGGGTATATATTGAGGGCGATCAGGAGTATGAGGTCAACTCGACGGGAGGGGAAACTAGTATACAGTTGACCACTACGCCTAATCCCTGCACAAATGCCAAATACTGGGTCGGCCCCAATCTGAGCGCCCCGATGGTGCGATCTAAAACGCGTTATAAAACCGAGGTTTCCCTGGGCGATAAATTTAATTTTCAGACGCGGCGCGGGGGATTTACTTCGGACTTCATCAATGACGATGATACAGCGCAAAATCTGATAGATCATATAATTGACTGGAGATCACAGCGGCGCCTAAAAGTTGAATTTGCTACGGGCCTGAATGCTATAGATGTAGAATTGGGTGATCATTGTTTTTTTGACCATCCGTTTCTACCTCTGCCGAAGCGCCCCAGGGATATCACAACTCTGTCGGCGGGCGTAGATGGATCAACCACCACATTTCCTATTGCGCGGAATATCGTGAAAGTCGGCGATTTCCTTCTGATAGATTCCGAAGTCGTTAAAGTCGGCGCGCGCACGGTAGCGAGTGGCAATATTACAGTCGCCAGGGAACAGTGTAATACATCCGCAGCAGCGCACTCCTCGGGTGCAACGGTAAAAGTGCTAAATCGCGTACAGTGGGAAATTATAGGAATTAAGCCCGACTTAGCGAAAGCGCAAATGAGGATTGAGATACAGGAGTCGCCCCCAAATTATCAGCCGGTGGGTGAGGTTGTCGCCAACACGTATCCGACCTATACGGGGTCAACACGAGTTCAGCGCAGGGCTTCAGGCTATGTTTCGACGAACTCGGGGCGACAATTGGACGAAGATGAATATTCCGACATGTCCTATGTCGGGGAAAGCTACGCATAGAGGGGATAATGGCGAATACATATACATATTCAGGGCCGGGGACGCGATGGGCCGTAGGTAATCCAACCGCCGTAGATCTGATGAATGTTGCGCGGGTAAACTGCGACCACCTACACGAGGCGGTCAACACGATTACCAACTCGGCGAATGCTGACGGGAGCGTGGCATTTAGCGGTAATCTGACGGTGGACACCACAACTCTCTTTGTAGATGCGACGGCCAATGAAGTAGGCATAGGAACGGCGACGCCCTCCTCTCAATTGTCTCTCTACCGCAACAACAGCTCGCCAGAATCGATTTTAGTACAAAATGCCGGTGGGGGGGCGTCAATGCGGTTTGAATATGTAACTTTGCAGGCTTGGGCTTTGGGGATTGACGGAACCGATGCCTTTTTTAAGATTTCGGAAGCCAGTGATTTTTCCAGCAACAATCATTTCGTGATTGATA
>VTLG01007163.1_pt1 | contig 18232 bp, 15 predicted proteins | sample 4694571 | NCBI WGS metagenome assembly VTLG01 (sample SAMN12604809, study PRJNA352737) | marine metagenome | biome: ENVO:00000447; feature: ENVO:00000209|ENVO:00000569|ENVO:01000036; material: ENVO:00002151; isolation source: viral sequences binned using virsorter ... | reverse complement strand
TCGATCCTATAGTGGAACTGACTTAAAAACTACCATGCTACCATCCAACGATGTTTGGCGTCATGTGGCCGTAGTAAGAGAAGGAACTGGAACAGATGAAACTAAAATATACCTTGATGGCGTAGAAAATGTTTCCACTACCTGTGCAGAAGATTTTAGTGTTAGTGCTATATTAGACATAGGAGGTTTGAATTCAGGTGTTGATTGGTTTATAGGATACCAGACAGAACTTCGTATTTCTAATACAGCAAGGTACACTGCTGATTTTATGCCTCAACTTACACGATTTGTTTCGGATGCTAATACTAAACTTCTTATACATTCTAATTGGAATGGAGGTTTTGGTCAAGACGGTTCGGGCCTTGGGAATAATTATACTCCAACTAATTTAGTGGTTACGGATCAGATGGTGGATACTCCGACTAATAACTTTGCTACGTTTAATCCACTTATTGAGCATTCAGGTAGTGGTGCTAGGATGTCTTATACAACTTTAACAGAAGGCAATCTCCTTGCTACTGGAAATTATGCATCAGAGACTGGACTTGCACCGGGTACTTTTTCTTTCGGCACAGGAAAATGGTATGTTGAATTTGTTGCCACGTCTTTAAGTGGTGCTTATCCACATCTTGGAATTATTGAAACTACTAGCTGTACCTCTCAAGGTGGTTATGCTACCAATAGTGTTATGTACAAGGCAGATGGTGGCAAAGTTCAGAATTCTACTAACACCGGAGGGGTGGGAGCTAGTTGGATTGCAGGAGATGTAATTGGAATGGCTGTAGACTGTACGAATGGTGCCGTGTATTTTTCTAAAAATAATGCTTGGCAGAATAGTGGAGACCCAACAAGTGGAGCTTCTAAAACAGGAGCATTTATGACATGGACTGGTGAATCAATAGATTTTGTGACAACTACTTCTCCATACACTACATCTGCTGGGTCGGTTATGAATTGTGGACAAGACAGTTCCTTTGCTGGAGAAAAAACTGCACAAGGAAACCAAGACGGAAATGATATAGGGGATTTTTATTACACTCCACCCACTGGTTTTCTAGCGCTGTGTACCAGCAATCTTTCTGATCCTTCTATCAAATTACCCGACAAGCATTTTAATACACTCCTCTACGATGATGGAGCTGGAGCTAAAACAGGATTAGGCTTCCAGCCCGATATGGTGTGGGTAAAAGCAAGAGGTGCTACGAATGATCACAAATTAACAGATTCCCTTCGTGGAGTTGAGGAAGCACTTACACCAAACACTACCGCTGCTCAAACTACATACAATCAAGGTTTATTAGCATTTGGATCTGATGGTTTTACAGTGGGAACGGATGATCATTTTGATAGCACTACTGGCACTGGTATGGCTTCATGGAGTTGGAAAGCAGCAACTACTTTTGATCCGACAACAGATGGAGATATTGCTGTTGCTTCTGGTCAAAGCAACGCCACAGCAGGGTTCAGTATTGTTAGATACACCGGAGAAAATGCTGCAAAAACAATCGGGCATGGTTTATCAACTGCTCCAAAACTAATCATAGTTAAGAATCTTGGGGTTATACAATGGCCAACCTTTTATATCCGGGGTGATGGTAGTGATGGTGTTGCTTTTCTGGACCAAAATGGTGTTGGTGAAGCAGCAGGTACAGCATACTGGAATGATACAATCCCAACAGCAAGTGTCTTTACAGTAGGTAATTCTGGCAATACTGGTGGTCTTACTTCCCCTGATTACATCGCATATTGTTTCGCTGATGTAGAAGGCTACAGCAAGATTGGTTTATACGAAGGCAATAACAATGCGGATGGACCCATGGTTTATCTTGGGTTCAGGCCAGCTTGGCTTTTGATAAAGAATACAGATTCTACCGAACCTTGGGTGTTAAGTGATAACAAAAGGTCTACTTATAATATTGTAACTAGGGATTTACAACCTAGCACTTACAACACAGAGGCAACCGGTTCTTTAAGCATAGATTATGTGTCTAATGGATTTAAGTTAAGATCCAATAATGCAACAATGAATACATCCAAGACTTTTCTATACATGGCCATTGCTGAATCCCCATTTAAGACAGCGAACGCTAGATGATATGAACATAACTAGTATAAACGGAATAAAATAATCACTATTATACACATTCATACTAGACCTCAAATCTTATAAATAGTAAAAGAAACGATTTGAGGTTTTTTTATGGCTATCGCTCAGAATATTATAATTGAACAAGATGCTGATTATTCACAGCAATTCACAGCAAAAACAGACGCCGGTGTAGTAATAGATTTAACAAATTCTTCTTTAGATGGAATGGTTAGAAAATCTTTTGCTTCTACGGCATATACATCTTTTGCTCCAGTAATAGTATCAGCAACAGCTGGTACATTTACTTTGGCCTTAACTGATGTCCAGACTTCTGCATTAGAAAGAGGTCGTCATGTGTATGATGTGAGGGTTACTGATTCTGCAAGTACTATAACACGAATTCAATCGGGGGTAGCAACAGTCAGCCCTAGTGTAACAAGATGACGAAGCAATCATCAACTGAATCTTTTATAGGTCAGTTAGAGGAAGCAGCTAAAAAGGATACTCCTAAGAATGTCCCTAATCCTGTTGCTAAACATTCTCCTAAGTTTAATAGACCGGCTACACATAAAGATAAAAAGAAAGCTTCTAAGAAAGGTGAAGTTAAGCATCGTAAGGATATTTTCCCAGAGGAAGAAAAACCTGTTGTATTTACAGGCACGGTAGACGATGCTTTAAATCAACTGGCTGATATGTTTGCGCTTGAAGCTCCTCCTAAGAAAATTGAACCGAGTATAGAGGAAGAAGTAGTAGTAGTTGCTCCAGAAGTAAAAGAAATACAACCTGAAAATTATGACGTTCGTGCAGCATCTAAAGAGTTAAGAGACCTCTTTGGAATTATGGCTGGTGTTGAAGTTCCTCAAGTTGTTGAAGAAGTATCTGCTGATGTTCCCGAAGAAAAACCAATTACAGATTATACACCAGATAGTTTAGAAGATTCTATTGCTAATATTTTAGGAGCGTTTAAAGAAGAAGTTGAAGATATTATTCTACCTAAAGAAGAAATAGTACCAAAGCTTCCGGTATCAGTAGTTGCAGAAGAAGTAAAAGAAGAAAAGGCTCCTGTTATTATTGAAGAAATACAGCCTACAATTAAAACAGAAGAAATTGCAGAGCAGATAACATCATCTTCATTTATAAGTCAGCTTGAAGAAGCGGCATCTGCATCACAATCAGTAAAATCTACAGCAATTACGGGTTCAGTTGAAGATGCTATAACAGGTTTATCAACATTGTTTCAAGATACTTTTGATATACCTATCGTCCAAACTGCTGAAGAAAAAATATCATCGCAATTATCGAATGTTGTTGAAGATAATGCTCAAGCAGCTAAGGTTATTAAAGATGTAACAGAGTTGTTAGAGAAACATAAGGCTGAAATGCCTGAAGAAGAATTTAAGATTATTGAAGATGAGGCTGTTAGTAAAGCAGTAGAATATCTTAATACATTAAGTGAAGCAGAATATAGTGATCCCAATTCAATGCCTCTTACCGGATCTGCGCCACTTATAAGTTCACCACAATTTACAACTGCTGTGAGCGGAATATTGCGCAAGATGATGGCAACAGGACCTGGTTCTGGTGTTGTTGAGGTTGGGAAATTAGATGATATAGATGCTAATACATTAACAGATGGTTATGTCTTAGCATATAAACCAAATGTAGCGCCTATTAATTTACCATTTAAGTGGATTGATGCAGCTGCTATAGGAGATATTACTAAAATAACAGCTACTGATGGTTTGACTGGTGGTGGAGATTCTGGAGATGTTATAATAGGAATACTACCAACATTATCAGTTACAGCATCAAATATAACATTAGGAGATGATGCAAGCGATACTATTAGCTTTACTGGTAAGGTTAATAGTCATGTATATCCTTCCGTGACTGAAACATATGATTTAGGTAGTAGTTCAAAGCGATGGAATAATTTGTGGCTAGCGAGTACTACTATTAATTTAGGTGGGGCTGAAATTAGTTCTGATGGTACAGGAACAATTAGTATAGCGGCAACAGGTGCTATTTTGCCAGCCGGATCTTTAGTTGGTGTTGATGCTATTGCTACTGCTAATACTGTAACGGGAGTATCTACAAGAAATGTTCCTTTCTTTACTAGAGATGGTGGAATAGTATCAGAGGCAGCTATCTATGTATTTAAAGGATCTGGTGCAGATGATATAGAATTTGAAAATTTCTTTTTTAGTAACGGAACAAATATTATGGACACACAAACATTTGCACAGTTTGTATTTTAAATAGGAAGAATAGAGTATGGTAGCTAAAGTCCCAATTAGAACAGTATATACAGGAGCTGCTGCTACAGGTCTTGCGGAATTCCAAGCAACAGAATATATTGATTATTCAGTAGGTGGTACTGGTCTTGTAGCATTAGGTTCGGCCAATCAAGTTCTAGCAACAAATTCTGGTGCTACAGCTATAGAATGGCAAGATGCTACTACAGGTGATATCACTGGAGTAACAGCAGGTAATGGTATATCAGGTGGTGGAACTTCTGGTACAGTAACCGTATCAATTGATACTTCTGTGACAGCAGATTTATCAACATCTCAAAGTTTATCAAATAAGGCAATTACTGCCAGTACTTTTTCAGGAACTCAAGTAGATGTCACCGCACAAGGAGACCTACGTTTACAAGATACTACTGGTGGACAATATGTTGCACTACAGGCGCCAGGAACAGTATCAACTTCTTGGACAGCTACATTGCCAGCTGCTGTGGGCACCAGTGGACAAGCATTAAGAACTTCAGATGGCAGTGGAACACTAGAATGGTTTACTCCCGAAACAGGAGACCTAACAGGAATTACAGCAGGTACTGGTTTAACAGGTGGGGGAAATTCAGGTGCTGTAACTGTAAATGCAATAGGTACAGCAGATAGAATTACAGCCAATGCAGATTCACTAGATATTGCTTCTACTTATGTAGGTCAAACTTCACTAACTACGTTGGGAACTATTGGTACAGGTACTTGGCAAGGTACAGCAGTTGCTGATGCTTATGTTGCCAATGATTTAACTATCAGCGGTGGTACAATTAATAATAGTGTTGTTGGTGGAACAACTGCTGCAGCTGGTACATTTACACAAGTAGACGTTGAAGCTCAGGGTGACTTGAGGTTACAAGATACTACTGGTGGTCAGTATGTGGCACTTCAAGCACCAGGAACCGTATCTACTTCATGGACTGCAACTTTCCCAGGGGCAGTTGGTTCTAGTGGTCAAGCACTACGCACCTCAGATGGTAGTGGTACTCTAGAATGGTTTACTCCAGAAGTTGGTGATATTACTGGAGTAACTGCCGGAGCTGGTTTAACAGGTGGCGGTACTTCAGGCACAGTAACATTAGACGTTGTTGGTGGTACAGGTATTGATGCAAATGCGAATGATATCGCTATAGATTCTACAGTAACAACATTAACAGGATCGCAAACATTAACGAATAAAACATTAACGAGTCCAGTTCTTAATGGTACTCTATCAGGCACAGCATTTCTAGATGAAGATAATATGTCATCTGATAGTGCTGTTGCGGCAGCATCTCAGCAATCAATTAAGGCGTATGTAGATGCGACAGCCTCTGGTTTAGATTTGAAAGATTCTTCCCACGCTGCAACGACAGCTGCCTTAGCGGCAGTCACTTATTCTAACGGTTCATCTGGTGTAGGTGCTACACTTACTGCCGATGCGAATGGTGCCTTAACAGTTGATGGTCAAACAATGGTTGCCGGAGAACGCTTGTTAGTTAAAGATCAATCAGCAGGTGCTCAAAATGGTATCTACTCAGTAACAGCTACAGGTAGTGCTGGTGCTGTATTTGTTCTTACAAGAACCACAGACTTTGATTCACCGACAGAAGTAACATCTGGAGCGTTTACTTTTATAGAAACAGGAACCACAAACTCTGACAGTGGTTGGGTAATGACAACTGATGGTACTGTAACGATTGGTACTACAGCACTTGCGTTCTCGCAGTTCTCTGGTGCCGGACAAATTACTGCAGGAACCGGATTAACAAAAACAGGAAATACATTAGCATTAGATACAGGAATAAATACAACATATCTAGCAGATGGTTCAGTAACAAGTACAGAGTTTCAATATATTAATACATTGAGCAGTAATGCACAAACACAATTAGATGCGAAGGCAACAAAAGGTTTTTCGATAGCGATGGGAGTAGCCCTAGGATAAATATTACAAATGGCAGAACCAACAACAAAAACAGAATTTAAATCGTGGTGTAAAAGAAAACTCGGTTATCCTGTTATAGATATCAACGTAGACGATGATCAAGTAGATGATCGTGTAGATGAGGCTATTCAATATTGGAATACCTTTATGCAGAATGGCCAGCAACGAGTATACCTTAAACATAAACTTACACAAGCAGATGTAGATAGAGGTTTAACAAATACATCAGAAACAGCAACGGCTATAGGTACAGGCGCGTCTAACCAGACAACATCAACTCTAAATGGTGCAGTATCGGCAGCGGCTACTAGTGTTACATTGACAGATGCAACTAATTTTCCGACAACGGGATCCATAATTATAGCAGCGGATGGAACAAATGCTGCGGAAACTGTGGCGTATACAGCTAAGACTGGAAATGTTTTAACAACTGCAGCCCTAGCTAATGCTCATCTTGATGATGCAGCTGTAACTTTATCAGTCACGGCTGAATGGGGTATTACTCAAGGTTATTTACCCATGCCCGATGGTATACTTTCAGTGTTGAGAATTTTACCATTTACTGATAGAGGCAACCTGAATATGTTTGATATTCGGTATCAGTTGAGATTGAATGATCTGTATGATTTTTCAGATATCTCTGTTATACATTACCAGATGACCATGTGGCAGCTTGATTTGTTAGATATGTTATTGGTAGGAGAAAAGCCTATTGAATTTAATATGATCAGCGATAGATTGTATATTAATATGGATTGGGATGATGATATGGATGTTGGTGAATATATTATTATAGAGTGTTTCAGAAAATTAAATGCTGCTGAATATACAAAAGCATATAATGATTTTTGGTTAAAAAGATATGCTACTGCATTGATTAAAAGACAATGGGGAGAGAACCTTATTAAATTTACAGGCGTTACGATGCTAGGTGGGGTGAGTATGAATGGTGAAACCATTTATAACGAAGCAATTAGAGAGATAGGTGAACTTGAAACAGAAGGAAGGTTGACTTGGGAAGAACCTTTACTCTTTGAAATTGGATAAATAAATGACCACAAATGTACATTTTTCTAAAGGTACTATAAGCGAACAATACCTCTACGAAGATTTAGTCATAGAGGCGATTGGGATATATGGACATGATGTTTTTTATCTCCCACGCACGCTCGTAAACGAAGATATGATATTGGGTGAAGATCCTTTATCTACATTTAGTGATGCGTATGGTATTGAAATGTGGATGGAAACACAAGAAGGATATGAAGGAGAGAAGGATATAGTAACTCGTTTTGGTTTAGATATTCAGAACGAAACATCATTTGTAGTGTCAAGACGTAGATGGGATGATGTTGTATCTCGTAATGATAATCTTATTGTCAATACAAGACCAGACGAAGGAGATTTAATATACTTTCCGGCAGTCAAGAGATTGTGGATAATTAGTTTTGTAGACCATGATGATCCATTTTATCAAGTAAATAATTTACCAGTATATAAGTTATATTGTCGGAGTTGGGAATATTCCAGCGAACGTCTGGATACAGGTATCGAAGCAATTGATGCCATTGAGACCAAGAGAAGTACAGATTTTCTGGGATACGAAATATTGGCTGAACAGAGTGGTACTTATGATCAAAAGATTGAATTTGAATGGGGTACTATATATGAATTTGGAGTTGGTGATATTTTACTTGAAGATGATTCATTCGTACTTGGTGAAACCGAGACAGGATTCGAGGCAATCATACTTGAAGATTCAGACGATTACTATACATTCGTCGTTATACAAGAGGCTTATAGTTTGGCAACTCAAGATCCACAATCTGATAATTCGTTTATTGATACAGCTGCAGATGCTATATTGGATTTCACAGAAACGAATCCATTTGGAGAGCCAACGAGTAGTGTATAGGAGATAATATGTTAGGACAATATTTTTATAACGAAACAATACGAAATACCATTATAGCTTTTGGTAGTTTGTTTAATGATATCTATTGCACAAGAAAAGATAGTGCAGGTACTGCGGTGCAAACGCTTAAGGTTCCTTTAGCATATGGTCCTAAGCAAAAGTTTATAATCAGATTAGAAGGTGATCCTAATTTAGATCAAAAGGTAGCTATTACTCTCCCCCGAATTGGGTTTGAGATTAATGGATTAGATTATGCACCAGAAAGAAAACTTAATCGTATTATGAAAAAAAGAAAGGTGCAGAATACAGAAGATGATAAATTAAAATCAATGCTTACACAATATTCTCCTGTTCCTTGGAACATTGGTTTTGAGTTGTTTGTGATGGCACGCAATAGTGATGATGGTATTCAGATAGTAGAACAGATACTTCCGTTCTTTCAACCAGAATATACTGTATCTATTAGAGAAGTTCCAGAGATGGATACAATTAGAGATGTTCCTATAATTTTAAATAGTGTTAGTTACGAAGATACATATGAAGGTGATTTTACAACTAGACGAGCTATAGTCTATACCTTTAGTTTTACAGCTAAGACATATGTTTATGGACCAGTAAATACGTCTAAGCCGATTACGAAGTCTGAAGTTAAGACGTATGCTAATTTACAAGATGCAGCTCCAGATAGAGTACAAAAAATTACTACAACAGTTTCTAGTGCTCCTGATGCAGATGATAATTTTGGATTTAATGAAACAACAAGTGAGTGGGTTTAATGAGTATTGATGCGCGAATTAGTAATGCATTAGGTATAACATCAACAGAAATAGTGCAACAGATTGTTGATCCTAAACCGGTTGTACCACGGCCTACCGACGATTTTGAAGATGCTGATGTAGACTACAAGTATAGCCGAGAAAACTTCTACAGCTTGGTAGAGAGAGGCCAAGACGCTGTTACGGGCATACTTGAACTGGCTAAAGAAAGTGAGCATCCTAGAACATATGAAGTTGCGGGGCAGTTGATTAAAGTTGTTTCAGAAGTAACAGAAAAGTTGGCTGATCTTCAAGATAAGATGAAACGACTTAAAGAAGTTCCTGATCATGCACCTAAGAATGTTACTAATGCATTGTTTGTGGGGTCAACAAAAGAATTGCAAGCATTGTTGAGTAATGAGCGTTCTTCAATTCCAAGTCAAATAGAAAAAGAATAAATGGTAGATTTTTCACACTACAAAGGCAACCCTAATCTTAAAGCTGCGGCGGTTCGTCATTCATATACTGAGGACGAGATAAAAGAGTTTATTAAGTGCTCTAAAGATCCCGTATATTTTATACAAAAGTATGTGAATATTGTAAGTATTGATGAAGGTTTAGTGCCCTTTAAATTGTATTCATTTCAGAAAGAAATGGTAGATACATTTCACGATAATCGTTTTACTATCTGTAAACTGCCCAGACAGTCAGGTAAATCTACTACGATTTTATCCTATCTAATACACTACGTTATTTTTAATGAAACTGTGAATGTTGCTATTTTGGCTAACAAGGCAGCAACTGCTAGAGATTTGCTAGGTAGGTTTCAACTAGCGTATGAACATTTACCAGGTTGGTTACAACAAGGAGTTATGAATTGGAACAAAGGTTCACTGGAGTTAGAGAATGGTTCTAAAATATTGGCGGCGAGTACGTCCGCATCTGCGGTTCGTGGTGGTTCATATAATATTATTTTTCTTGATGAGTTTGCTTTTATTCCCTCCAATATAGCAGAACAGTTTTTTAGTTCTGTCTATCCTACGATTACTGCTGGTCAGACATCAAAGGTAATTATTGTATCTACCCCACACGGAATGAATATGTTTTATAAGATGTGGACTGATGCTGTTAATGAGAAAAGTGAATTCATACCTATAGAGGTTGCTTGGCAAGAAGTACCAGGTAGAGATGAAGAATGGAAAGAACAAACAATCCGGAACACTAGTGAACAACAATTCTTACAAGAGTTTGAATGTTCGTTCTTAGGTTCAATTGATACTCTTATATCACCTACAAAGATACAAATAATCCCAACTTCAGATCCTATAGAATCTAATGCGGGATTAGATATACATGAAAAACCTAAGAAAGATTGTCAGTATTGTATTAGTATAGATGTTGCTCGTGGTGGTAAGAGAGATTATTCTGCGTTTACTGTGATTGATATAACAACGATACCTTATAGATTAGTTGCCAAGTATAAAAATAACGAAGTGAAACCTCTTATCTTTCCTGAAATCATTTATGGAGTAGCAAAAGCATATAATGAAGCTTATTTGTTAATAGAGATAAATGATATAGGTGGACAAGTAGCTGATGCACTACATCACGATTTAATGTATGAAAATATTATTATGTGTCAGACAAGAGGACGCTTGGGTCAGGTTGTAACTGGTGGATTTGGAGATGGTACATCTGATCTTGGAGTAAGAACAACAAAATCAGTAAAGAAGATAGGTTGTTCAAACTTAAAGACACTTATAGAATCTGATAAACTTTTGATATGTGATTTTGATTTAGTAGTAGAGATGTCTAATTTTGTTCAGAAGGGTTCTTCCTTTGAGGCTGATGATGGTGCTTCTGATGACTTAATGATGTGTTTGGTGTTCTTTGCTTGGTTAACTAATCAGCAATACTTTAAAGAGATAACTGATGAAGATATCCGTAAACGATTATTTGAAAGTCAGCAACAGGCGATAGAGCAAGACATGGCACCGTTTGGTTTCATAGATGATGGGATTACATATGCGGAAGATGCTCCGTTTGTAGATGAAGAAGGAGACTTTTGGAACCCAGCTAAAGAGTATCCAGATTGGATGGAACAAAATCGCTGGAGTTAAATCCCAGGGAACATAGATAAATCTTCTTGTTGGTCGGCTGCACAATTCCAACACATAACAGTACTTTCATTAATTAGACGATTTGTTTTTATCCTAGATGGATGCTTGAGTCCATATCTTATATTAAGATGTCGTATCTTTTTATGATGTGGATAAAACATTAATCTATGTGGTTGTTGTTCTCCACAGTTACATATAGATTTAGCCAATTGATTTTTTAACCAGCGTCTACGTTTATTTCTACCGTCATTCATAGTATGCACTCTACACATTATTTTTTCTATTATTATTTATGATGGTGTGCTCTTTGCGTGTTCAGAGAGTTGGGTTTTCATAAATAAATGTAGAAAGAATTGAAAGAATTTTTGTTATATGAACAAAGATTGGTGCGGAGGCGACTGGCCTAGAGTATCAATATAAAAATATACTTAGGAGAAAAATAAAATGGCAACGACTACTTTAGTTTCGCCAGGTGTTAAAGTACAAGAGAAAGATTTAACAACCGCTGTAGCACCAGGTGCTACGAGTATTGGAGCTGTCGCTATCCATGCCTATGAAGGTCCTATTACAACGACTGCTGATTCTATTTTAACAATAGGATCAGAAGTAGAGTTGAGAGATATTTATGGGAAGCCGGATGGTAGTAACTTTGAATATTGGTTTACAGCGGCTAGCTTTTTAGCTTATGGAAACACCTTACGGGTTATAAGGATGCTCACCACTGGCCAGTTAAATGCGACTGGTGCAGGGGCTGGTACTCTTATTCCGAATACAACATCATATCAAGTTGGAGATGGTACATATGGTCCTTTCAGTGGCGGTGAAGCCACTGGTTTAGGTTCATGGGCTGCAAAATCGGCAGGTGCTAAAGGTAACAATTTATCAGTGTCGATTTGTACAACTGCAGCAGCTTATCAAGAATTAGGAAAAAATACAACGGATGGTGCTTATGTGGCTGGTCGTACCGAAGTTACAACAGCTACATCTGCTACAGATTTTTCAGTTGGTGATATAATCTATTTGCAAGAAACAAATGGACAGCACTATAGAATAACTGCTATTGCGAGTAATGATCTGACAATCGTTAGATATCCCACTGCTGTAGCAACAGGGTTGTCCACAGCAACTGCAGCTGGTGTAAATATTGATCGTATGTGGAGATACTGGGATCAATTTGCTGGGCCTCCTGGAACATCAACATATGCTTCAGATCGTTCTGGTTTAACAGATGAAATGCATCTTATTATCCATGATGAAGATGGTGGTATTACAGGAACATCAGCTATTGTTTTAGAAAAATTTGCTGATGTATCTAAAGCGGCTGACGCTAAGACAGATGAAGGAGATTCTAATTATTATGCAGATGTCCTTTATAATCAATCAGATTGGGTTTATTGGTTGGATCATCCAGCTGGTGCTTCCAACTGGGGAACCAATGCTCAGGGTGTCACATTTGTAGCAGGCACAGATCCTAAACTATCTGAAAGCTTGGTATCTGGTGCCGATGGTGCAGTTCCTACAGAAGGCGAGAGATTAATAGCTTATGATTGGTTTAAGGATGCTGATACAGTAGACTATAATTTGTTAATGCAAGGTCCTGCTAGTGTAGGTGGTGCGACAAGTATAACTTTAGCAAACGCTCTGACAGATATTGTCAATGCACGAAAAGATAGTATAGCATTTGTTTCACCATATAGAACTGCTGTTGTTAATGTAGCGGCTTCTTATACAGCGTCTGCAAATGTTGTAACATGGGCTAAAACTTTAGCAAGTTCATCTTATGTTGTAATTGACAGTGGTTATAAACAGGTATATGATAAGTACAATGACGTTTATCGGTATATACCTCTTAATGGAGATATTGCTGGATTGTGTGCTTACACTGATGCTGTTGCTGATCCATGGTGGAGCCCAGGTGGCTTGAGCCGTGGGCAGATTAGAGGTGCAGTAGAATTACCTCTTAATCCAACACAGCAAGAACGTGATGACCTTTATCGTAATCGTGTTAATCCTGTTGTTACATTTGCAGGTGAAGGTACGATGCTTTGGGGCGACAAGACAGCTTTGAGTCAGAACAGTGCGTTTAATCGCATTAATGTTCGCCGTCTGTTTATCACTATTGAAGAAGCTTGTAAGATTGCTGCTCGTTCAATACTCTTTGAGTTCAACGATGAGTTTACACGATCTAACTTTAGTGGTATAGTAAATCAATATATGAGTGATGTTCAAGCACGTAGAGGAGTTACAGACTTCTTGGTAGTGTGTGATGGTACAAATAACACACCTGCAGTGATTGATAATAACGAGTTCCGTGCTGACGTTTATGTGAAACCTAATCGTTCCATTAACTTTATCACACTAACCTTTATCGCTACGCGTACCGGTGTTGATTTCTCTGAAGTAACGAGTAACGCTTAATAATTAAGAAAGGAGATAAGAAAAAATGCCTGAATTAAATAGGTTTGTAGGAGCGATGAGAGCTGGTGGCGCACGAGCTAATCAATTTTCAGTAAGTATTGATGGCCGAAGTTCGGCTGTTACTAATGAGTTGCAGTTTATGTGCCGATCTGCTCAAATCCCTGCATTAACAATGGGAGAAATTGCTGTTCCGTATCGGGGTCGTCAGATTTTTGTACCTGGAGATCGTACTTATGATGCTTGGACTGTTACTGTTTACAATGATTCTAATTTCAGTATTAGAGATGACTTGGAAAGATGGCAAAATGCTTTACAAGATATTGGTAATAGTACTAAGTCGGGTGATATAAATCCTTATCAGACGGCAACTGTAAGACAAAAAACTAAAGATGATAGAACAATCCGAGAATATAAGTTAATAGATATTTGGCCTACAACTATAGATGCTATAGATTTGGCTTTTGATACCAATGATGTAATCGAGGAGTTTGGTGTAACATTTAGATTTAATTATATGACTATTATTCCAAGATCGAGTGGTAGATCAACACGAGCATCAGCTGCAGGTGGCCAAATTGGTACTAACCCTGGATCGACATCATCAGGTAGCCAAGGATCGCCCCATGCGGGAGAAAAAACTTGGGATGATCCTGATAAGAAGGGTACGAAAATTACTACAGCTAATACTGACTTTATACACAAGGGAAATCCTCACGGGGCTCAATAGTAGTTTTGATGCTGTATAAATAGTTGTGTTATGGCAGAACTATTTGGATGGGAAGTAAAAAAGAAGAAGGAGAGCGACAAGGCTAAAAGCTTTGTCGCTCCTTCCGACGAGGAAGGTACACTAGACATAGCCGGCGGCGCCGGTTTCTTTGGTCAGTATATGTCCTATGATAAGGCTGCTCGCAATGAGTATGACCTTATACGCAAGTATAGAACAACCGCAGAAAATCCTGAATGTGATCAGGCAATCGAAGATATCATCAACGAAGCAGTAACGGCTGATGAACTTGAAATTTCTGTAAAGATAAATTTAGATTGGGTTCCAGTTTCAGCATCTATTCGCAGAAAGATGGTAGATGAATTCAATGACGTTCTTACACTCCTACAATGGAAGAAGAAAGGTCACGATATCTTTAGGCGTTGGTATGTTGATGGGCGAATCTTTTATCACAAGCTGATAGATGAAAATACAAAAAGGAAAGGTATAACTGAAGTTCGTTATATTGATCCTAAGTTTATTAAAAAGATTCGTGAGGTAGAAAAACAACGGCCTTCGCCGACATCACCATCTCTTATTAAGGCGGTTAGGGAATGGTTTATATATAACGAAGCTGGTGTTTATCCTATTTTTGGATCATCTACACCGGCAGGATCTGGAGAGGGGATTAAAATTTCTCCTGATGCTATTGTATATGTAACGTCTGGTATCTATAATCCTACAACGAATCAAGTCTATGGACACTTACAGAAAGCAATCAAACCAACTAACCAGTTGAGAATGATTGAAGATTCTGTAGTTATCTATAGAATCTCACGTGCACCTGAAAGACGAATCTTTTACATTGATGTAGGTAATTTACCGAAGCCTAAGGCTGAAGCTTACCTTAAAGATGTAATGACACGTTATCGTAACAAGTTAGTGTATGATGCGAACACAGGTGAAGTCAAAGATGACAGAAACCAAATGTCAATGCTTGAAGATTTCTGGTTGCCTAGACGAGAAGGTGGTAGAGGAACAGAAATCACTACGCTAGGTGGTGGACAGAACTTAGGTGAATTAGAAGATGTAAAGTATTTTCAGAAGAAGTTATATAGATCACTTAACATTCCAGTTTCACGTTTAGAAACAGAAGGTGGTTTTAATCTAGGTCGCTCTACAGAGATTACCCGAGATGAGATAAAGTTTACGAAGTTTATTCAACGTCTCCGTAAAAAGTTTGCTGAGCTGTTCCAAGATTTACTCAAGACTCAGTTAATTCTTAAAGGAATTATTACACAAGAAGATTGGGATAAGATTAGAGAATTTATAGTTTATGATTTTCAGGATGACAATCATTTCCATGATATGAAACAACTTGAAATCTTAGGTTCCCGATTAGAAAGTTTGCAAGCAGTTAATGAATATGTTGGAGTATATTATTCTGTTGAATATGTCCGTCGTTATATCTTGCACCAATCTGATACAGAGATAGAAGAAATAGATAAGCAAATTGAATCAGAGAAAAAGACAGGTGTTATGGATGCTGATGCAGGAACACCTCCAGGTGAACCACCTGGTGGTGGGTTAGCCGCACTGCAACCTATGGGTGGTAACGGTGGGTTACAACCAGGAACTACACCTGGTGGTACAGAATATGATTCATCGAAAGATCAAGAATATAGTGGTTCAGACTACTAATTTTATAAATATTAGAGGAAGATAATATTATGGCAACTACAGGTATACGCAAAATTAGAAACATGGTAGATAAAGTGGGCGATGGAGATTTAACTGCTGCTCAAGACGCATTTGATGCAGCTGTTATGGCTAGACGAGAAGCTGAAATAGCTAATTATAAAACAACGATTGCACAGAATTCATTTCAACCGCCGGAGCCAAACCCGGGTGAAGATACAGGGATCACAGGACACCCTGCTGAAGTGGAAGAGGAATAAAAACAATGAAACTTATATCTGAATCAATTGAAAATGATATAGAATATATTATGGAGAATGACTCGGAAGGTACAAAGAATTATAGGATCCGAGGACCATTTTTACAAGCTGAGATCAAAAATAGGAACGGCCGAATATATCCACTCCCTATTTTAGAAAAAGAAGTAGCCAGATATAACAAAGATTATGTTAAAAAGAATCGGGCATTTGGAGAACTCGGACATCCAGATGGTCCCACAGTAAATCTAGAAAGAGTATCACATATGATTACAAAGCTTACTGCTGATGGAAATAATTTCATCGGTGAAGCTAAGATTATGGATACTCCTTATGGAAAGATAGTAAAGAATCTCATAAACGAAGGTGCTAAACTAGGAGTTTCGTCTAGAGGTATGGGCTCATTAGAACCCAGGCGAGGAGCAAATGTTGTTAAGGATGACTTTTATCTTGCAACAGCTGCTGATATCGTCGCAGATCCATCAGCCCCAGGTGCTTTTGTAGAAGGCATTATGGAAGGTAAAGAATGGATTTGGGATAATGGTGCGGTTAGAGAATTGGATATCGCAGCCTACAAGAAAGAATTAGATATGAAATATAAAAGATCACAGGCTAGAGAAGAAAAAGCAGTAGAAATCTTTGAAAATTTCATGTCAAAACTTTGAATATTATAAATAACTTATATAAGTAAAATAACAGGGAGTTTTCCACATGACTGATATTAATACAGAACTAGAGCGAATCGCCACAGAATCTTTCTATGACGAAGATACTTTAGACGAAGCACAGGATAACCTAGATGTAAAAGGTAATCCTCGGCAGGCCATGGTTGGAGCCGCCCCCGCGCAGAAAGAAGATAAAATTTCTAATATTACGCCGGGTGGTGAAACCGAAGATATGGGACCTGCTGTAGTTTCTCCTGATGCTCCTTCTGATCCTGGTGTTGCCGCTAACAAGAAAGCGAAGAAAGCAACGCCGCCTGGTCGCACAGGTGGTAAGGGTTTAGCTTCTAATGCTACTCCTAAGACTGTTGCTCCGACTTCAATGGATGGCGAAGTTGGCGACAAGATGCAAGGTGAAGGAGTTGATCCAGAGGAGAAAGGCCTAGCAGCCGCTCGAGCAGCTGAGAAGAAAAAAGCTGGTAAGGGTGGTGGAACTGAAGGTCGACCTCAGGTTGAACCCGATGAGGATGAAGAAGAAGATGAAAAGACTGGAAAGAAACGTAAGAAGCAGACTGATCTAGATAAGGACGATGAGTCCGAAGCTACACGTGGTGAAGAAGTAGAAATCACTGTAGACGAGAGAGTCGCTGCGATGGATCTTTCTGATGATGTTAAAGCTCTCACTGGAGGCGAAGGTCTTTCTGAGGAATTTAAGACTAAGGCGGCTACAATTTTTGAAGCTGCTGTAAAGGCGAAGATTCGTGCAGAACTTGAGCGTCTAGAGGAAGAGTATGCCGAAGCTTTTGATCAATCTATGAATGAAGCTAAGGATGAATTAACCGAAAAGGTTGACAATTATCTCAACTATGTTGTTGAGGAATGGATTAAAAAGAATGAAGTAGCTCTAGAGCATAAACTTAAAGCAGAAATTGCAGAAAGTTTTATTGCTGATCTACGTGGTCTTTTTGAGAAACATGATATTACTATACCGGATGATCAGTTTGATCTTCTTGATGCGGCTGCTTCACGTGCCGATGAAATGGAAGAGAAATTGAACGAGGAGATGCAAAAGAATATCGCGATGACTCAGAGAGTAAACGAACTTGAGCAGCATGAAATTCTTATAGATGTAGCTTCTGATCTCGCAGATACAGAAGTAGAGAAATTTGCAGAACTGGCAGAGAATGTTGAATACGAGAGTGCTAACGATTATCGTACAAAATTGGAAACAATCAAAGACTCATATTTCCCGAAAGTTCAAATTACTGAAGATGGGCAGGCAGCACCAACCGAAGATGCATACAATGAAGATGTAACTGACACAATGGCTGCTTATATGACTGCGATTGGCAAGGTTGAAAAACGTGCCTCATTACAAGGGTCGCAGAGTTAAGTTTTTT
>VTLG01001121.1_pt1 | contig 18241 bp, 5 predicted proteins | sample 4694571 | NCBI WGS metagenome assembly VTLG01 (sample SAMN12604809, study PRJNA352737) | marine metagenome | biome: ENVO:00000447; feature: ENVO:00000209|ENVO:00000569|ENVO:01000036; material: ENVO:00002151; isolation source: viral sequences binned using virsorter ... | reverse complement strand
ATGTTGTTACTATATCTGGACTTTCTACAGATTCATTAAGAAGACTAGATGGTAGACATCGAATTGGATTTAACACATCATTCTTAATTCTAAACACAGGTATTGGAACAACTGGTGAAACAGGATCTGTCACAAATATATCTGTAACTGGTGATCTATCTCGAAATGCCATTGCACCAAACGATGTGTTGGGTATTGGAACAGAAAGATTGTTAGTATTAAATGTTGATGATATAAACGATAGAGTTAGAGTAAAGAGACAATTTGATGGTGTTAAAGGATATAGTGCATTAACTGGCACTGCACATACAAGTACATCCTTAATTACGTCTCTTAATAGATCTATTCAATTCAATCTTGGAATTAGCACAGATATTCAAACTAGAGTTAACATACCATATTTCTTTAATCCTAGTGAAAGTGTTGCAATAGGAACAGCTGCTGGTGTTGGTATTGGATCAACAATTAGTTACTCATACAAAGTAGTTGGTGGTGGATCTACAGAAATATTCATTCCAACTCAAAATATATTCTTACAAGATCATGGATTTGAGACTGGTGATAAACTCATATACTCAAGTGATGAGGGAACTCCTCTTCTAGTTTCTAATGGAATAAACGCAGTACCTAACTTCAGATTAACTAACAACTCTCCAGTATTTGCTATTAGAGAGAGTAAGGATTTGTTGGGAATATCAACTAATGCTTTGGGAATCGGATCTACTGGAGGAATCACTGGTATTGGTTCAACAGCCTATCGTTTATTCTTTGATGGTTTTGGAAGTGGTAAGGCTCATAGTTTGACTCCAACAAAACCTGAGATCACTGGTTTTGCAGAGAAAGTTGTTGGAACAGTTGTTTGTAAAGAAGCTCATAATTTAACTGCGAATGATCGCATCTCAGTATCTTTGACTCCAGGCATCACAACTTCATTCCAAATTCAATTTGACGACACAACTCGTAGAACATTTGTTAATCCAATTAATTTTGGTGCATCTGCTGTTAGTATTGAAAAGGATCAAATTACAATCCCTAATCATGGATACAAAACTGGTGATAAGGTAATTTACAAATCATCAAGTCCAGCGAATCCATTATTCAGTGACTTTACATATTTTGTTGTAAGAATTGATAAGAATACAATTAAATTATCTGAAACTAACTTTAAATCTAAAAAATTAATACCTGATTGCATATCACTCACATCAACTGGATCTGGACATACAATTGCTCTTATCAACCCACCACTATCTCTCACTCGTGGGTATAAAGTTGGATTTGCTGTATCAGATTCATCTTTGACACAGGTTACATCTGGAAAGAGAACACAAGTATTTGATTTTGAGTTATTCAGAGATACTAATTTTACAAACCCATATTTCAATAATAAAGAGGATGGTGGATTCCAAGTTATTGGTGTTGGAACAGTTGGTGTAACAACAACTGCTAGAGTTGATCTTTCAGTTACTGAAAATACCCCTACAGACTTATACTATAAATTAACTCCTGTTAACTTGGATGTTAACGCTCCATTTAAGAGAAATCCAATTATTGATACCGATATAATCAACTATTCAAGTTTAAAGATATCAGATAGTGTCTATAATGGTGATTATGTAATTACAGGAATAGGAAGCACCACATTCTCATTTGTTTTACCATCTCAACCAGAAAAAGATGGATACACAAAGGAAGAGGCAACAACCTTAAAATATAATACCTCATCCACAAGTGCCTCTGGTGCGATTAACAAAATTAGGATTATATCAAAAGGTAGAAATTATCAAACGATTCCTGTTGTTACTTCAATTGGATCTACAAATGGAGTTGGTGGTGTAATTAGATTAAATAGCGATGAAATCGGAAAGTTAAGAAGATATACGATCAAAAACTTAGGATTTGATTATTCTGCTGATAAAACAATACAACCATCTGTATCGTTACCACAAATTTTAAGATTAGATAGATTATCTAAAATTGCTAATATAGGAATTAGTTCTGGTGGTAAGAATTATCTTCAACCACCAAATATTGTAGTGATTGACCGTGTGACTGGTTTAGTTAAAGATGAAGTTATCACAGCAGTTGACGTACAAGGCACATCTGTATCTGAGGTTAGACTTTTAAGAAACACAAATGATTTATATGACTCAAATCCAAGAATTATTGCTACAAACAATAACAACGGTATTAAAGTTAAAAATTTAAACTTTACAAGTGGCACTAATTTAGTTACTTTGACTCTTGAGGGTGCATATGATTCAACAACATACCCATTTACATTAGGTCAAAAACTATACGTTGAAAATATTGGTATTGGATCAACAGGAAGTGGATTTAACTCATCAGACTACAATTACGAACCATTTGTAATCACTGGTGTAAACACAAACCCAGGCGGAGGAAATGCAACTGTTTCTTACAATTTAGATTCTTCAGTTACAAGCCCAGGCATCTTTAGTGGCCCTTCATCATCTGGACAAGCAATACCATTTGAGAACATTGCTCAATTTAATATTGATGTTGATACAAACCAATTTAGTGTTGGTGAAACTGTCAGCACAGGTGATAAGGTTGGAGTGGTCGTTGCTTGGAATGAGAACAATAAGTATCTAAAAGTTCTCTCTAATAATACTTTTAATGTTGGAGAATCAATAAATGGTGCTTCTTCTAAATCAATTGCATTGATTGAACAAACAACTAAATTTAGTTCAGTGTTTAACATTGATTCTAATTCTGAGTTTAGAAGTGGATTCCGTAAAGAAACAGGAAAATTAAATACAGAATTACAAAAGTTAGCAGATAATGATTATTATCAAACATTCTCATATTCATTAGGAAGTGAGATTGCTTATGATACATGGAAAGATCCAGTCAATAGTCTTGGACATGTTGTTGGATTTAGAAACTTTGCTGATGTAAGTATTGTATCAACGGCGTCTACTGATGATAAGAATCGCAGAAACGCATCTGTTGGAGTATCTTCATCCCCTGTTGTCGTTGTTGCTGATTTAATCAGTGAAAATGAATCAATTCATAATACATATGACTTTGACTTAGTTACAGAAAACTCAAAGAATATTGCTGGATTCTTTGCATCTGATGAAATTGGTTTTGGTAATAAGATTCTAACAGATTACATTGAATCAAGAACAAATAGGGCAATTACGATTGACAGTGTAAGTTCTGAGTTTAATGATTTACCTCGTGCGACTGCATTCTCTGATGTGTTTAATTTTGATATTGATGTAATTGATGGTGTTAAGTTCTATGTAATGTTATTTGACACAAGATTTTCAGGTGAGAAACAAATAATTCAGGTCAATCTACTTCATGACCGTTCTACTGGTTATATGATGAAGTTTGGTCGTGTAGAAACTGCTATTGATCTTGGTGAATTTGACTTTGCAGTATCTGGAACAACAGGTTCATTGAGATTTGTTCCAGCTAAATTTAAGTTTAATAACTACGCACTAAGACTATTTGCAGTTGAAACATTTACAAATACTCAGACAGGCATTAGCACACTATCACTGGGAACAGGGTATGACATTATTTCAACCTCATCAGGTATTGGATCTACAGATCCCTCTCCTGTACAGGTTGTAGGATTTGGAACAACTGCGATTACAACCAGTAAATTATTCATACAAACACAAGAGTTGGGTGGTGATCAAAGAACACAGTTAAATGAGTTAGTTGTATTGAATGACAGCGAAGAGGTATATCTTTTAGATTATGCTCAGATGACAAATGATAACCTCTCAATCACTGATGCTCCGAGTGTGGGACTTGGAACATTTGGTGCAGATGTAAGATCAGGTATCACAAGTGTTTACTTTACACCTGTAACTGGTGTTGGTGTTACAATGAGAGTTCATCAGGTGGCAATCGGAGGAACTGCAACTGGAATCGGAAGCACACTTGTATCAACCACTGAAGTTCTAACAACTACAACCAATATTGCGGCTACAGGAACTCCACAACCAACAAGAATTAGTGGAATCAACTCAAATACATATACCGCCTTTGATGCATTAATCGAGATACATGACACAACAAATGACAAATATGCAGTCACTCAAGTAACTGCGATTCATGATGGCACAACACCTTACTTTACAGAGTTTGGTTACATGGATAACTTCTCTACTAACGTTACCAGTTTCTCTGGTATTGGAACTGTTGGTGTTGGATATTCATCTGCAACTGGTGGTGACATTGAACTTCGTTTGACTCCTCCAGCAAATACAGCGATAACCACTAAGGTATTCCAGTATAACTTTAACGAGACTGGAACAGGTGGCGTTGGTTTTGTTACATTCACCGATTCAAGATTAAAGTCTGTAGAGGGTTCATACACTGGAACTGAGAATGATATTAAGTTCTCATTCAATATGAAACATGCTGGTGATGCGATATTTCATAAAACATTTAACTCTGAAGATGAAGCAGTTGTTGATGTAACAAATAATACTTTTATAGTAAATAATCACTTCTTCCAAACTGGTGAGGAATTAACATACAGTCCAATTGGTTCTGGAACAACCATGAACATTGGAATTGCAGCAACAGCAATTAGTGGAATCGGTGTTACTACTAAGATGCCACCTACAGTTTTTGCAGTGAAGATTGCAGAAAATAAATTTAAGGTTGCAAGAACAGCAACAGAGGCACTTCAGACTGTTCCTAAAGTTCTTGATCTTACATCTGTTGGTATTGGAACCACTCAATCATTTACTGCGAAGAATCTTAACTCTAAAGTATTAGTAACTCTTGATAACAACATTCAAAGTCCAGTTATACAATCTCCTGTAAATGTTAAACTATCATTTGATGCGGCATCAGAAACAGATTTTGTTACACTAACAGGTATATCATCATTCTTCTCAGGTGACATAATTAAGGTCAATGACGAGTTTATGAAGATTGATACTGTTGGTATTGGATCTACAAACCGAGTGCTTGTAAGAAGAGGTCAACTTAATTCTGCGATTGTTGATCATGATGCTGGTGATACAGTGACTAAATTCTTGGGTAATTATCAGATTGTAAAAGATACCATCAACTTTACTGACGCACCAAAAGGATCAAAAGGCCCTTCTGGACTAACAACTACATCTACTTTTGTTGGTCGTGTATTTACACACACTGGTATTCCTGGCGGAACTCAGGAAACTTACACAAATAACTTTGTATTCGATACAGTTGAAGATCAATTTACAGGAATCGCAACAAACTTCATTCTTAAATCTGCTGGATCGAATGTAACTGGATTTGCAACAAATACAGGTGTGATTCTTCTAAATGAAATATTCCAGAATCCAAATGATGATTATAATATTGTTGAAACTGCTGGTATTACATCCGTAAGTTTCACTGGTGTTGGTGCCACAAATAACTATGATGTAAATCTATCATCAGTTCCTAGAGGTGGTATTATTGTTTCAGTTGGTGAAACCACTAACTTTGGATATCAACCATTAGTGGCTGCTGGTGGAACTGCGATTGTATCTGCTGCTGGAACTGTTGAATCTGTATCCATTGGAAATAGTGGATCTGGTTATCGAGTCGGACTTCAAACAAATATTCTAGTTAAGGCGATTGGTAGCTCTGGTATTGTCACAATTGGTAGAGCAAATGTATCTGCTGGATTAGTAACATCCGTTACTATTATCAATGGTGGTGGATCAGGATTTAGTTCTGCAACTCCTCCAGATCTTGAGTTTGAAAAACCACTTAATTATGAAAATATGAGATTGGTGACATCTGGAGTAAATACTACAGGTATTGGTGCATCAGTATCCGTTCGTGTTGGCTCTGCAACAAGTATAATTAGTTTCCAAATTACAAACTTTGGGTATAATTACAAAATTGATGATATTCTTAGGTTAGAGGAGGGTGGACAAGCTGGTATCCCAACTGACGCATCAGCTGGTTCTAATTTTAAACATTTTGAAATCACCGTCCTTGACACATTTAATGATAGTTTTGCTGGATTCACATTTGGTGAACTAGAAAAATTAAATAGTTTTGAAGATTTATTTGACGGTGTTAGAAGAAATTTCCCGATTACTAAAACTATTGGTGCGAGTGCAACACCTATCACATTAAGATCAGCAAAAGGATCTCCAATTCGTGTGGAAGATAACTGTTTAGTATTCTTAAATGATATTTTACAAGTTCCTCGTGAAAGTTATGTATTTAATGGTGGATCACAAATTACATTTTCTGAAGCACCAAAATCAGATGATAAAGTAAGAATATATTATTATCGTGGTTCTGATCATGATGTAATTGATGTTGATATCTTAGAAACAGTTAAGACTGGTGATAATTTAACAATCAACAAGTATCCTGATATAGGTTTAGATGATGTATTCCAACAAGAACCAAGAACAGTTACAGGAATTACAACTTCTGATAATGTAACTACAAATACATATATTGACTCTGGAATTACTACTGTTAGAACACTTCAAAGACCAGTTACTTGGAGAAAACAAACATCAGATGTAGTTGTTAATAATATTGGAATTGGTAAAGATAGAGTTGAATTAGAGCCTGGCATTCGACCAACTGCATACTTAATTAAGAGTGTATCAGCTGGTTCAACTGAAATGTTTGTAGATTCAACAGTTCCGTTGTTTAGTCAAGTTGATGATATTGTTGAAGTTAAACAAAGTGTTTTAGTTCTTGATCGCACAACTAAGACTGGTGTTGCTGCAACCGCAATAGTTTCTGCGACTGGTGGAATATCAACAGTTTCCATCTCAAATGGTGGATCTGGATATACTGCATCACCTCATGTGTCAATCGGTATTACAGCTGGTATTGGAACGGTTCATGCTGGTATCGGAACAACGTCAACAAATGCGACTGCTGTTGCAACTGTATCTGGTGTTGGAACAATATCTGCGGTTACAATTACTAACGCTGGTGCTGGATATACAAATACAAATCCACCAATAGTAATGATTGAAGCAGAAAGTGTAACTCAAGATAAATTATCTAGCATTAAATATGATGGTGATTTTGGGGACATAGTTGGAATCGCTACAACAGCAGTTGCTGGAATTGGAACAGCATTACAACTTGACCTTTATATTCCAGATACTTCGATTCTTCGTGATACATCAGTGATGTCATCTGGTATATCTGTAAGTGGTATTCAATCAGGATATTACTTTACCGCATTTAAAACAAATGTTGGTAGTGGAGTGACATCTTATGAAAGTGGAATTGGAAATGATAATGGAGTGGTAGGAGCTGGAACAATTCACATAGATAATATATACAAGGTACATAGTGCTAAAAACATAACTGGGCCTGCTTTATTATCTACTGGAGTTGGTAATACCACTCTTAGAAGAGTGACTGTGAGTGTTGATAATCTTGAGGGTATTGTCAGACCAGTTGGAGTGGCAACTATCATTAATGGTCTTCATTATGGTAGATTCTCTTGGGGTCGTTTACACGACTTTGTTAAGGATGGCACTAGTGCGTTTACAGCAATTACTAATGATGGTGTTACAGGAATTAAAACTGGCCCATTAATCATCAGAACAAGGGATTTAAAAGAGTCCTTTACCTAATATAAATAAAAACAAAAAGTCATTGATAAAATGTCAGCAATTATAACTGATCAACTGCGAATATTAAACTCTGAGAATTTTGTAGCGGGGATAGCTTCAACTACGAACAGTTATTATGCGTGGATTGGTCTTCCTAACCCAGCGGATTTTCAATCAGATTGGAGTGAGAATCCACCAGCGCCTAAAGATTCTTTTAGTGAAGAGAATGATTATTGGGATACAATGATCGCTCTTAAGAAGTTGAACTCAGATGATATTGCAAGAGTTGTTAGAAAAATAACTTGGTCATCAGGCACAACATATGAAATGTATCGAGATGATTACTCTCGATCTAATTTGTCACCACAAACTAGTTCAACTAATTTGTACGACACAAATTATTATGTAATGAATCAAAACTTCCGTGTGTATGTTTGCTTACAAAATGGAACAAACCCAGAAAACACATCTGGAAGACCATCTCTTGACGAACCATTATTCACAGATTTAGAACCAAGATCTGCTGGTGCGTCTGGAGACGGATATATTTGGAAATATCTATTTACGATTGACCCAAATAGTATTATTAAATTTGATTCAACAAGTTTTATACCCCTACCACAAAATTGGTCAACTAATAATGACGTGGCTGCAGTCAGAAATAATGCTGCAACTAGTGGACAGTTGAAAATTGTCACAATCACAAATCGTGGTGTTGGTTATGGAACTGCTGCGACTTATAACAATGTTCCTATCAAAGGCGATGGAAGTGGTGGTAGATGTTCTGTAGTTGTAAACGCTGCTGGTAAAATTGACTCAGTTGAAATAACTAATGGTGGATCTAACTATACTTTTGGTTCTGTTGGATTGAGTGATGTTGGATTAACAAACCCATCAGGATCGACTGATGCAAACTTTAATGTAATCATTCCTCCTCAAGATGGACATGGTGCTGATATCTACAGAGAGTTAGGTGCAAATCGTGTTTTAATATATTCACGTTTGGAAAATGATGAGTCAAACCCTGATTTTATTGTAGGAAACCAATTTGCTCGTGTGGGACTTTGTAGAGATCCTCTTGCATTTGGATCAGATAACAAACTCACTCTATCAAAAGCAAGTGCTGTCTACGCACTAAAGTTAATTGGTGCTGGATCTACAACTACAACTTTTACAGCTGACTCTGAGGTAACTCAAGAGATTGGTATTGGATCAACTGCTGTTGGTCGTGTGATCAATTATGATGCTACTACAGGAGTTCTTAAATATTGGCAAGATCGTAGACTTGCAATATCAACAGACGGAACCGCACCGACATATGGGTTTGAATTATTCAGATTTAACGCTGACCCTGCAACTGGAGCGGGAACAACTATATTTGGCGGAACAAGTAATCTAAATATAGATACCAATTTCGGAACTTCCTTACAGCCTGGTCTATCTACCTCAATAAATAGTAGGACTTATAACTTAGGGATGAGTTTTGTAAAAGGTGTTGCTAACCCAGAGGTTGAAAAATATAGCGGTGATATCATTTACGTTGATAACAGAGCTGCTGTTACTCGCAGTTCACAGCAAAAAGAAGACATCAAGATCGTACTGGAATTTTAAGAAATCATGCCACAGGAAACCAATCTAAACGTATCGCCATATTTTGACGATTTTGATAAGAATAAAAACTTTTATAGAGTTCTTTTCAAGCCAGGATCTCCAGTTCAGGCACGAGAACTAAGTACCTTACAGTCGATTCTACAGAATCAGATTGAACAATTTGGTACTCATTTTTTCAAGGAAGGCTCTAAGGTAATTCCAGGCAACCTAACTTATGATAACAACTTTACATGTGTTCAAGTTGAAGATGCGTTTCTAGGTATTCCAGTTTCATTATATACAAATCAGTTAGTAGGATTAAGAATCACAGGTGCAAGATCAGGCGTAACAGCAACAATCAAAAAAGTATTATCAAAAGAAGATTCTGATAGAGGTAATTTAACATTTTACATAAAGTATGAAAAATCTGGTGAAGATTTTGTCACAGAAAAATTTGATGATGGAGAAAGTTTATCAGCAAATAGAGATATTGTTTATGGTGCAAGTGTAATTTCTGCAAACGAACCATTTGCAAATACCTTAGCTTTTGGTGCAACTGCAACTGGATCTGCAATGTCAATCGGTGAAGGTGTATATTTTGTTCGTGGAACATTTGCTCAAGTACAAAGTGAAACTTTAGTATTGGAACAATATAATCAAACACCATCATATCGTATTGGATTTGATATTCAAGAAGAATTTATCAGTGCTGATGAGGATCCATCATTGAATGATAACGCATCAGGATTTACAAACTTTGCTGCACCTGGCGCTGATCGTCTTCAGATCAATATTAGTTTGATGAAGAAGAATCTTGATGATACAAATGATCAAAACTTCATTGAAATTGCTCGTGTTCAAGCTGGTGAATTACAAACTTTTGTTAGAGAAACTCAATATAATCTTCTTAATGATAGATTAGCTAAAAGAACTTATGATGAGTCTGGAGATTATTATGTAAAACCTTTTGAGGTTTTTGCAAAAGAGTCACTGAATGATTCAATTGGAAATAAAGGAATATACACATCAGAACAAAAAACAAATCAAGGTAACATACCATCAAAAGATTTAATGGTGATGCAGATATCGCCAGGAAAAGCATATGTAAAAGGATATGCAATTGAAAAAATTGCAACAGGATTTATCGATGTTCCAAAACCAAGAACAACTAAAAATGTTGATCAAGAAGCAGTAAGTTATACAACTGGTGATCCATTATTTGTAAATAATGTTTTTGGTTCTCCAAGTCTAGGAATAGGAACAACTGCAACTGTATCTTTACTCGACAGAAGAAGAGGTGGTGGTGGATCTGAAATAGGTCTTGCAAGATTGTATGACTTTAAGGCTCAATCTGCAAGTTTTGTAAATGAAACAACACAGTATGAAACTCGTTTGTTTGATATAAAAACATTTACAGATATTAAAGTTGCAACTGCAATCACTTCACTCACTGCATCTGATCATATACAAGGTGCAAGAAGTGGTGCAACAGGATTTGTAAGAGCGACTGGATCTAATGTCACAGATTTTAGTTTGATTGATGTTACTGGTAAATTTGTTAAAGACGAGTCAATAATAATTAACGGAGTTCAAGATGGTAGAGTTATAACTAAGGTTGATTCTTTTGGATTTAATGATGTTAAATCATTAAAGAGTGCTGTTGGTGTGTCAACATTTGAAGCTGATATATTATTAGATAGTGGATCTAAACTTACAAATGTGATATCTGGAAATTTAAGATTAAGTAATACCTCTGGAAATGCTGGGATTATTACATCGTCTGGACAAAACTTCTCTGGTATTATCACCGCAAATAATATTATAAGTTATAGTGTGCCTGGTGAAACAGTTCCAAGATTTAACAGAATCACTGGTGTATCAACTGATGGATCTCAGATTAATGTCGCTGGAATTGCATCAGTTACTGGTGTTTGTGGCGGTGGAGTTCTAGATGGATTGATAGCAGGTTCACTTGATGTAAACGATCTCTTACTTCGCAAATCAAGTTTTGATTTAGATCAAAACAGTCTTTTAACTCCTGTCAGACATAACAATATCGAAAGTTTAGATGTAACTACCACTACAGTTCAACTTAGAAAACAGTTTAGTGATATTACAGTTGCTGGAAATCAGTTTACATCACCCACAGCTGGTGCGGATTTATTTTTCCAACCTTTTGATGAAGAAAGATACTTTATATCATATAATGATGGATCTATAGAACCATTAAAAGAGAGTCAAGTTGAAATTGCTGATGATAAGAAAACTGTAACTTTTGTAGGATTAAGTAGTGTATCGGGAAAGGCAAACTTATTTGCAACTGTATTAAAGAGTAAAGTCAAGAATAAACTTAAAAAATTAAATGAAGCGAATGTAATCAATATTAGTCGTTCAACTTTAGCTGCATCTGGTATTGGAACCAATACTTTAAACGATGGTTTAACATTTAATAGAGTATTTGGAACCAGAGCTCAAGATCGCAAGATTTCATTAAATGTTCCTGATGCGGTTCAGTTATTGGCTGTATTTGAGTCAAATGATTCTGGTGACGCTGATTTACCATCATTAACTCTAACTGCATATTCTGGGCCAAGTGGAAATAATTCAGATTTAATAGTTGGAGAAAAGATAACAGGATTAGATAGTAACGCTGTCGCAGTCGTTGTGGAAAAACCAAACGTTACAACACTTGGAATAGTTTTCTTAAATCAGAATACATTTAATATTGGTGAAACTGTTAAAGCTGAGAGATCGGGTGTTACTTCACTACTTACTGCTACAACTTCTGGTGATCGTAATATTACAAATCAGTATCTTCTAAACACAAATCATAAACCAACATACTCTGATTTTTCATTTGTAGAGAGAAAGAGACAATTTGAAGCTCCAACAAATAGACTAAAAATTGTATTTAAGAACTTCTTTATCACATCAGATGACACAGGAGATTTCTTCACCGCATCTAGTTATCCATCAGGATCCGAAGCATTAATTCCAGTGGATCGTAATTATGGACAATCAGTAAATGATTTAATTGATATCAGACCAAGAGTTGCTGAGTACAACACAGGATCAACTTTATCACCGTTTGATTTTGCATCTAGAAATTTTGCATCTCAAGGTAATAATGTTCCAGATCCTTTAGTTCCAGATGAAACTTTAGTTGTTACTTACAACTACTATCAGGGAAGAAAGGATAGATTATTTTTAGACAAAACTGGTAACTTTGTATATCTTCAAGGTGTGCCATCAGATGATCCAAAAGAACCACAATCGATTGGTGATGCGATAGAGATTGCAAAAATATCAATGCCTCCATTTGTTGATAATGTAAATCAAATTAAAATGATTCGCACGAAACATAAACGTTTCACAATGTCAGATATTGGAAGACTTGAAAAGAGACTTGATAACGTTGAATATTACACTCGTTTATCTCTTCTTGAAAGTGACACTGCAAACTTAACAATCACTGATGCAAATGGATTAAACAGATTCAAGTCAGGATTCTTCGTAGACAATTTCAAGAAACACGAAGCTCATCAAATTTCACATCCAGATTTCTCTGCGAGTATTGATGCAAAAAATGGATATTTAAGACCTGGCCATTATACAACTTGTCTTGACTTAGTTGTAGGTTCAAGATCATTTATTGGTATTGGAACAACTGCAAATCCAACTTTAGATCTTAATCACATCACTGATGTTGATGGGGAAAATATTAAAAAAACAGGAAGACTTTTAACATTAGATTACACTGAAATAGAAATGTTGAAGCAAGTTTATGCTTCGAGAGTTGAAAATGTAAACCCATATTTGATCGTTTATTATTCTGGTGACATGGAAATTTCTCCAGACTCTGACATCTGGATGGATACAAAGAGAGTAGAAGCAAATGTAACTGTAGACACTGCGATGTATGATAATACGGTTGCGATGTTGGGTATTGATGAACAGACTGGTTTCAGTGAGGTAAATTGGGGTGCATGGGAAACAAACTGGACATCTGAGGCAGTTGAAAGCACTTGGTCAGAGACAACAGAGAAACAATTAGGAATTGTTGATCCTAAAGACCTACCACCAGGCGTGAAGTTAAATCTTAAACATATTGCTAACTTTGCAATGGTGAAGAAGTTAAATGGAAAATGGTTGCCAAAAGGTGAGGGTAAAATCACTGATGCTGTTTTAAAAACTACACAAATGTATCAGGATACTGTAACAACAACTCAACAATCAAGAGAGGGTATTCAATATCAGGTAACTCCAAAAATTAATGAACAATCTCTTGGAGATAGAACTCTAAGTCGTGATATTATTCCTTTCATGAGAAAGAGGAATATTCAAATCACAACTCATCGAATGAAACCTAGAACTCGTTTCTATGTTTATTTTGACAACGTTGATGTAACACGATTTACAACACCAAAACTACTTGAAATTAATATGACAACTGGTGTATTCCAGACTGGAGAGACTGTAAAGTCAGGCAATTTCTCATTTAGACTCGCAGCTCCAAACCATAAAGAAGGCCCATACAATGCACCAACAAAAGTTATTACCTTAAATCCTTATGATAATGCAGCTGGTATATCAACTGTGTATTCAACATCATCCACAATTTTAAATGTAGATACATTTAGTCTTGCACAACAAGTTCAAGGACAGTTCTTTGGACATGTAGAAAATGGAATGAAACTTAAGGGACAAACAAGTGGTGCCGAAGCGACAGTAACAAATTCTAGACTCGTATCAGATACATTAGGATTCTTAAAAGCAACATTTGAAATACCAGATCCAAACATCGATGCAAATCCAAGATTTGAAACTGGTACAAAAACTCTTCGTTTAACCACAAGTCCAACAAACTCCACAGTCGCTGGAACTGTTACTGGATCTGCTGAAGCAAACTTCAAATCATTGGGTGAATTAGATACTGTTCAAGAACAGGTATTAAGTATTAAGACTCCTCATATTGAAAGACTATCAACAGAAGAACAAAGAGTTCTAAATGATAGAATAACGAAAAAAATTGACGGCCCTGCTGGTCAAGTGCAAGAGATTACAGGTATTCAGTATTATGATCCACTTGCACAAACTTTCCGTGTAGACGAAACAACTGGTATATTCATTACATCTGTTGATGTATTCATGCAGACTAAAGATGAAGAACTGCCTTTAACTTTACAGGTAAGAACAGTTGAAACTGGTTTACCAACATCTAAGATTCTACCATTTAGTGTTGTTGTTCTAGATCCAAGTGAAGTTAACGTATCAGAGGACGCATCAATTCCAACTACATTTACCTTTGAGTCACCAATATATCTGACTGGTGAACAAGAGTATGCTTTAGTTCTTGTAACTCCAGCAGAAAACTATAACTGTTGGATATCAAGAATGGGAGAGGTTGACATATCAACTGCAAATCTACCAGATGAACAACAAGTTTTAATCAGTCAACAACCATACTTAGGATCACTATTCAAGTCACAGAATGGTACAACATGGGATCCTAGTCAGTATGAGGATATGAAGTTTACCATCAGAAGAGCTGTGTTTAATACAGAACCGTCTGTAGGTAGATTCTTTAACTCAGAATTATCAACTGGTAATGATGAGGTTCCAACTTTAGCACCTAATCCAATCACTTCTTTATCTAAAAAGGCAATTGTTGGATTGGGATCAGCCTTATCAACAACTCCTGCTGCTGGATTAGTGCCTGGCGTTAAAATTAGTCAGTTTGATAATTTAAATGCATCTGCAACTTTAATTAACACTGCTGGTGTTGCAAAAATAGGAGATGCGAGTGCTGCTACCATAGTTAATCCTGGCGTTGGTTATACACCTCAAGGTGCTTCTCTTGTATATACTAATATTCCGATGGTTACTCAAACTGGGGAAGGAAGTGGAGCTGTTGGAAACATTACAGTTCAAAATGGTGTGATAAGTTCAGTCACCTTCACAGACGGTGGAAATAATTATGCAGTTGGTGACACTTTGGGAATTGGAACATTGGGTCTTGGAAATGGTAGTGGTTCTGTTATTTCTGTCGGTATTGTTTCTATGACAAAAAGTTTAGTTATCGATAACATTCAAGGTTCATTTGTCACTGGAGTTGGAACACTTGGATATAACAATGGATCAACTGTCATTGGAATAGATGGAAAAACAGTTGGAAGTGGATCTACAGTTGCAAGTTTTGATGTCGATTCAACTAATGATGGATTACACTTCAAAGTTAATCATAGAGCTCACGGACTACATGCGTTTAATAATTTAGTTAAAATATCTGATGTTCAGTCAGATGTTCCTGAGACTAAGTTAACTGCTGACTATGATAATGATGCAACATCAGACATATCTGTGGTAAGTTCATCCAATTTTGCTACATTTGAGGGTGTTGGTGTTGGAACTACTAACTATGGTTATGCGATCATGGGTAACGAAGTTCTATCATATACAGGCGTTGCAAATGGTTCTATTACTGGTGTTACAACTAGAGGTATTGATAATACAGTTCAGTCAAGTCATTCATCAGGAGACATAATTAGAAAATATGAATTTTCTGGTGTTTCTTTACGAAGAATTAACAAGACTCATGATATGAATAGTCCAACAGTGACCGTTCCAAATAATAAAGATCTAGACTTCTATCATATCAAAGTTGATATGAGTAAGGATGGAACAAATAGAAGTGGAGGAACCATACCAGATGCTTTCTTCTCCTCATCAAAACGTGGTGGTGGAACAAACGTAACTGCAACACAGAATATACAATTTGAGACTATCACACCAAACGTAACTACAATGACACCGCCAGGAACATCAGTTGGTGGTCGTGTAAGAACCATCTCTGCAACAAGTATTGATGGTGCAGAACAGTCATTCTCAGATCAAGGATTTGAGTCTGTTGCTCTTAATGATCAAAATCACTTCGAGACTCCTAGAATGGTTGCATCAAAAGTAAATGAGGATCGTCAGTTATCTGATTTGCCAGGCAACAAGTCATTGACATTTGAAGTGTTAATGACTAGTGATAATCCAAATGTTTCTCCAGTTGTTGATTTAGATCGTGTTAGCACTGTTCTAACTACAAATCGACTTAACAGTCCTGTATCAAACTTTGCAACCGATAGTCGTGTAAATGAAACTGGACAAGATCCTTGTTCATCAACATATGTTTCTAATTTAATTCAGTTAGATAATCCAGCAACTGACCTCACTGTTGAATTTGCTGCATATCGAAGATCTGGTGCTGATATTCGTGTGTTCTTTAAGACAATCGCAGAGGGATCAAGTGAAAATAGTATGGATGTTGATTTTGAGTTATTCCCAGGCTTTGATAATATTGATCAAAATGGTAAAATCATCAACATCTCAAATAATAGTGGAAGACCTGATGACGAAATAACCCCTTCAGTTGGTGCTGAATTTAAGGATTATAGTTTCAGTTCAAGAGAATTACCACCGTTCACTAAGTTCCAAATTAAAATTGACATGGTTGGAACTGATCAAGCAAAACCACCACTTATTAAAGAACTTAGAGCAATCGCAGTTGCATAATGAAAAATTACACTCCAGTTGAGGGAAATTCTGCACTCTATCGAGACACAGAATCCACAGCGATCATCAATAGAGATAAAAAAGCATACCTTGCGTATATGCAAAGAAAAAAGGATGCAGAAAATAAAAATGATGAGTTAAATAAAATGAAAGAAGATCTTGATAATGTAAAGGATGAGTTGGGAGAAATCAAAGGTCTCTTATCTACTCTTGTTCAAAAACTAAATAATTAGAAAAATGGCACAACAACAGATAATCACTTTTGATCCAGATGTCGCTGTTCCATATGGTGTAAATCTTACCATATTTTCTGGTGCTGATTTTAACACTACTTTTACCGTCAAAACTTCTGCTGGTTCTAGTATAGATTTTTCAAACTATACAGGAAGAAGCAATATGAAGAAATCTGCAATTGGAACTGCAAATACTTTTGGTGTGACTCTTGGTGACACAAACGGAAGAATAACTCTTTCAATGGGTTCAACTGTTACTAGAGGTTTATCTGAGGGTAGATATCTTTATGATATCAATGTAAGTTCTGGTTCTACTTTCTTTAAAGTAATAGAAGGTAATGTGCTTGTAAGAACAGGTATTTCAACTTAGAGGTGAAGAATGGCTCAACCAAGTTCCAGAGAAGGATTAATAGATTACGCAAAGAGACAGCTTGGATTTCCTGTCTTAGAGATTAACGTCGCAGATGAACAGTTTCAAGATCTGTTAGATGATGCTATCCAGATATATCAAGAAAGACATTACGATGGTATCGCTAGGATGTATCTTAAATATAAAATTACACAAGACGATATCGATAGAGGACAAGCGAGAGGAGGAGATTCAACTTTAGGAATTACAACAACGACTACAACGTCAACTGTTGGACTATCAACAACTTTTGATTTAGAAGAAAATAATAATTATATTCAAATGCCCCCATCTGTGATTGGAGTTAATAATATTTTTAAAGTTAGATCAGACACAGTTTATGATGGTTTATTTAATATTCGTTATCAGTTATTTTTAAATGACTTATATGCCTTTGGGTCAATTGATCTTCTTCAATATTCAATGGTTCAGACTAAACTTGAAGATATTACATTTTTATTAAATCCAGATGTAAGATACAGATTTAATATTCGTCAAGATCGTCTTTATATTGATATTGATTGGGCAGCTGCAGTAAACGTAGATGACTACTTTGTGATTGATTGTTTCCGAGTCTTAGATCCAGATGATTTTACGAAAGTGTACAACGATCAGTTTTTAAAGAGATATTTCACTGCATTATGTAAAAGACAATGGGGACAAAATTTAATCAAGTTTCAAGGAGTTCAATTACCTGGCGGTATTCAACTAAATGGTCGTCAAATTTATGATGACGGTGTTGCAGAACTAGCAGAGATTAGAGCTAAGATGGCAAGTGATTATGAGATGCCACCACTTGATATGATTGGATAATGTTAAATCCATTTTTTCTACAGGGTTCTAAAGGAGAACAAGGTTTAGTTCAAGACTTAGTT
>VTLG01012421.1_pt1 | contig 18244 bp, 18 predicted proteins | sample 4694571 | NCBI WGS metagenome assembly VTLG01 (sample SAMN12604809, study PRJNA352737) | marine metagenome | biome: ENVO:00000447; feature: ENVO:00000209|ENVO:00000569|ENVO:01000036; material: ENVO:00002151; isolation source: viral sequences binned using virsorter ... | reverse complement strand
GTCGCATAGATCAAACGATAGTTGAAGCAATTAGAGAATTAAGGGAAGACTTTGATCTTGGCTATGGAACTCTTAGCACTATCTTTTCTTTACCAAGGGGGACAATTGCAAAAATCTGTAAATACCAGATCCGAGGTCAAACACCCGATCGTTGGAAAACAATCTACAAAACTAGGACGGCCTATAGAAAAACCTGATCCTTTAATTATTGAAGAAGTTTTGTTTTGGATTTCTTCTGGTAATACTTTGCGTGCTTATTGCAGACAAAAAGGTAAACCTGCTTTTACTACTATTTACAATTGGTTGAATAAAGATAAGGAATTTACTGAACGCTTCGTGCGCGCGCGTGAGGTTGGATCAGACATGATTGCGGATTCTATTATGGAAATAATGAATGAACAGCCAGAGATGATAGAAGGAGATAATCCACGCATAGACCCTGCATGGGTGGCTCTCCAGAAGGCCAAAAGTGATGTTGCATTGAAACTATTGTCTAAGTGGTTTCCACAGCGTTATGGAGATCGTGTAGGGGTAGAAGCAAAAGGGGATATTAACCTGACTATTTCAACAGGCGTTCCACAGGTGTAAGACAACCGTTGATCAAACTAGATTACACACCTCGGACTTGGCAAAGAGAATGCCATATAAAGAAACAAAGGTTTAGCGTCTACGCATTACACAGGCGATCAGGCAAGACAGAACTGGCAATCATGGAGTTAATAGATAAGGCCATGAAGACAAGCAAGGAACTAGCCATGTTTGTGTACGTTGCACCGTTCCTGAGACAGGCAAAAGCAATTGCATGGGCAAGACTAAAACAAAAGATAGAACCATTGCGTAGGACATCTGTAATCGAGATAAACGAGGGTGAACTATCGGTCAGGTTTAAACATAATGGAGCGATCATCAGATTGTTTGGTGGAGACAATCCTGATGCCATGCGTGGACTACGTCTGGACGGCATAGTCATGGACGAGGTCGCACAGCTAAAGAACGAGCTATGGACAGACATAGTGCAACCTGCACTCTCTGACCGTCTTGGTTGGTCAATATTCATTGGTACACCTAGTGGCATTAACTTGTTCTCTGAGTTGTACTACAAGGCCATAGAGGAGGACGGATGGACAGCATCAAGGTACACAGTATTCGACACAGATAGCTTGCATCCAGATGAAGTAACTCGTCTTAAACGAGACATGAGTGAGACATCATTTGCTAGGGAATATCTATGTGACTTTTCAGCCCAAGGTGATGATCAGTTAATCGCATTAGCAGATACCGAAGATGCAGCCAAAAGGATATACCAACAAGACCATGTCAGATTGTCACCAATAGTCCTTGGTATCGACCCTGCAAGGTTTGGTGATGACAGATCTGTAGTGTTTCGTAGGCAAGGTAGGCAAGCATTCAAACCAGTTGTATATCGAGGTATAGACAACATGGAACTAGCAGCCAGAGTAGCCAACCTAATAGAGGAGCATGACCCTGATGCAGTGTTCTGTGATGCAGGTGCAGGTAGTGGTGTAATCGACAGACTAAGGCAGTTGGATTATGACGTAATAGAAATACCGTTTGGTGGCAAGGCAATGAAACCAGAGCAATACATCAACCGTAGAAGTGAGATGTGGTGGTTAATGAAGCAATGGATAGAAGAAGGTGGTGCAATACCTAACGATGTAGCCCTCAAACAAGAGTTAGCAACACCGATATATTGGTACGACAATGTGGGTAGGCGTGTATTGGAAAGTAAGGATCAGATCAAGAAAAGATTACAGGGTGCAGGGTCACCAGATTTAGCTGATGCACTAGCACTAACCTTTGCCCTTCCAGTAGCCAAGAAAGTGCCAGAGGATATATACATCAAAAGACGTAAAACATCTACGCAGAAAGCAGATTATGATCCATACAAGGTTGTTTAATAATGACATCACAGATAACATTCAGATGTATACCTAATTATTTATGAATAGTGTGACCGTAAGTCCTGACAGTACAGCTACTGTTGACGAAAGTAGAGTATCCAAAACGGAAATCAAACTCTGCACAGTAGATGAAGTTAAGGGAAAATTAGATTTATTGTTTCTTGAGCATTACAAAGAGATTGCTCGCAACAAAGAAATAATGAAACTAAAACCTAACTACCCGATGTATTATGCAACCGAAAAAATGGGAGCATTATTTATACAAGTTGCTGTGCAAAGGAATGTTTTTATTGGTTATTCTATAAATTTTGTTAGTAATCATTTCCATTATGCCGACTTAAAGTATTGCCAAAATGATGTCTTGTTTATCAAGAAGGAATATAGAGGTGGTCGAGTTGGATTAAAGTTAATGAAAGCTACAGAAAAACACGCAAAATCACTTGGATGCAAACTTATGCTGTGGCATTGCAAAGAAAACACTCCATTAAATCAGATTTTACCTAGATTAAATTACGGAGTACAAGACATTATTTATTCTAAGGAGATTTAAAGATGGCAGTATCAGCAGCAGTTGCATTAGGCGCAGTAAGCGTTGGATATCAGATTTATTCTGGACAAAAGCAACAGAAGTCACAAAGAGAACAATTAAGATTACAAGAACAAGCAAATATTGATGCAAAAAAACGAGCTAAAGAAGCAGCAGATCGTGCTGATATAGACATGAACAAAGCAAATAGAAAGAAAGCAGACGTTAGTGCAATAACACAAAAAGAAGAACAGGCAGCATTAGCAGGCCCTGCCGGAACAATGCTTACTGGTGTAAGTGGAGTAGATACAGGTCAATACAATCTTGGCGGTAACACACTATTAGGAAGCTAAAAAATGAAAACAAAACGTGCTGACTTGTTAACAAGATGGGGGCATCTTAAGTCTGAAAGAGCAACATGGTGGTCACATTGGCAAGAAGTGACAACATACTTGTTACCAAGAAATGGACGTTATTTTCAACAAGATAGAAACAAAGGCCATAGAAGACATAATTCGATATACGACAATACTGGTACAAGAGCGTTAAGAACACTAGGTGCAGGCATGATGGCAGGTGCAACATCCCCTGCAAGACCGTGGTTTAGATTAGGAACGGCTGATCCAGATCTAAATAAATATGCACCTGTTAAGTTATGGCTAAACGATGTAACACAACGTATGCAAATAGTGTTTCAAAAGTCGAATACATACAGAACATTGCATGGAATATACGAAGAACTTGGTGCATTTGGTACAGGTGGATCTATTATTCTTACTGATCCAAAAACAGCTATACATCATTACCCTGTAACCATAGGTGAATATGCAATAGCAACTGATTATCAAGGTAGAGTTAACACTTTATACAGAGAATTCCAAAAAACAGTAGGAGAAGTAGTAAGAGAGTTTGGATATAACAAATGTTCAACGTCTGTTAAAAACTTGTACGACAGAGGTTCATTAGATCAGTGGATTACTTTAGTTCATGCAATAGAACCAAGAGATGATAGAGAGCGTGACTTTAAAAAGAAAGACAATATGAACATGGCATACAAATCTTGTTATTTTGAAGTAGGTGGCGATGGTGAAGACGTATTAAGAGAGAGTGGATACAAAGAATTCCCTGCTGTTATACCACGATGGGGTGTAGCAGGTGGTGATATTTATGGTAATTCACCCGGTATGGAGTCATTAGGTGACATTAAACAGTTACAACATGAACAATTACGCAAGGCACAAGGCATTGATTACCAAACAAAGCCACCATTGCAAGTACCTAGCTATATGAAAAACCGTGATGTAGATAGCTTGCCGGGTGGCGTTACGTTTATTGATGGGCAACAAGGCAAAATTGAGACAGCATTTAACGTAAATCTTAATTTAAATCATTTATTAGCAGACATACAAGATGTAAGGCAGCGTATTAACGGTAGTTTTTATGCAGATTTGTTTCTTATGTTGGCAAATGCTACTGATACACGAATGACCGCAACAGAAGTAGCAGAACGTCACGAAGAAAAACTGCTTATGCTAGGTCCTGTACTAGAAAGATTGCATAATGAGTTGTTAGATCCATTAATAGATATTACTTTTGCCAGAATGATAGAAGCAAATTTAGTGCCACCTGCACCAGAAGAGTTGCAAGGCATGGAATTAAGCGTTGAATTTGTATCAATGTTGGCGCAAGCACAACGTGCTATTGGTACAAATAGTGTAGATAGATATGTAAATGGTTTAGGTATGGTTGCACAGATGAAACCTGATGTACTTGATAAATTTAATTCTGATGCATGGGCAGATGGATATGCAGATATGTTAGGCGTTGACCCTAAATTAATTGTTGCAGGTGAACAAGTAGCTAGAATACGACAAGAAAGAGCAGCGCAACAACAAGCAATGGCACAACAGGAAGCACAACAACGTGCTGCTGACAACATGGCTAAACTTGGTAAAAATGATCCGCAAAATATGCAAGATCTTTTAAACCAATTTAGTGGTTACAATTCCCCATCACCATTAGAGGTATAAACAATGGATTTAATTGATTTAAAAAAAGATCCGCAACCAATTGACAGTAGTGAAATGTATGATGAACCGATGTATAGCTACGGTTTATGTATATCTTTAGGAAAAGAAGAATTAGAAAAATTAGGCATAGAAAAGTTACCAGAGGCAGGTAGCGAAATGATGCTACTGGCAAAAGCATATGTAAAAACAGTAAGAGAAAGCCAAGAAAAAGATGGCGTAGAACAAAATGTAGAGTTACAAATATGTGCAATGGCTATAGAACCTATTGATCAAACAAAAGACCAAGCTAAAGGTTTGTATGAAAGCAAGCCTAAAGTCGAAACTAAGGCAACACCTGTTGCTAAAAGTCCAACTTATTTAGCATAGGAGTTTATTATGGAAGGATTTAAAGATTTATCACCTGACGCCAAGGTTCGATATAGAAAAATGATAGAAGAACATAATGCAAACAAAGACAAAGAGAAAAACAAAAACAAAGGTAAATCTAAATTACAAATATTTGCAGAAAAACTTTATGGAGGTGGTAAATAATGACTACTAAAAAACAAGGTGCGGATCAAATTATTCCTAATTTTCAAAAAAATAAAATAAAATTAATACAAGCAAAAATAGAAGGTGATATGGCTACTCCAAAAGATCTCAAAGATTTAGAAAAACTTAAAAAACTTTACCCTTCAATGTTTTAACTATGAAAAATCAAGGATTATGGGCAAACATTCACGCAAAGCGTAAAAGAATTAAAGCAGGTTCTGGCGAAAAAATGCGCAAACCGGGTTCAAAAGGCGCACCAACAGCTAAAGCATTAAAAGATAGTCAAAGCAAAAAAGCATAAGGTGTGACCGTAACCAAGTTATGACTAGATATATTGATGTATGAGTGAATACAATCCTCTCGACCTCAAAGGTCAACAAAAATCTAAAGACAATAAAAAGTCTGAAGAAAGAATTGACCGTCAAAATGAAGAGTCGGACATCAAGTGGCTCATGAGCAGCAAGAGGGGTCGCAGATTTATCTGGAGACTTCTGGAATTGGCAGGTGTATTTCGATCATCGTTTAACACTAACGCAATGGCAATGTCATTTAGCGAAGGTAACAGAAACTATGGTTTGCAACTTCTTAACCAAATCCACACTCTCTGTCCTGAGTTATACCCGACAATGATTAAGGAGCAAAAAAATGTCAGAAACGCTGATGACGGAAGCCGAACAAACAAATGAAGGCAGCACACAGCAACCTGTAGACGCATCAATTGAGCAATCAACTGAAGCAACTACAGAAACACAGCAGCAAGCTGAATCTGTACAGGATCAACAAGATTCGGATGAATCCTCTGTTGAAAGTGAAACTAGCGATCAGGAACCTAAAAAAGAAGGCGCACCTGAGAAATACGAGTTTAACTCAAAGGTGGCTGACGCACCAGATGAACTCGACCCCGAAGTCTTAACTGCATTCGGTGAAGTCGCTAAAGAACTTGACCTGCCACAAGAAGCTGCACAGAAAGTATTAGACAAAGTTGCGCCTGTTATGCAGGCTAGACAAGCAGCAGTTGTTGAACAAGTAAAATTAGATTGGGCTAACGAGTCACAAGCTGATAAAGAATTTGGCGGTGAAAGTTTAAATGACAATCTAGAAATTGCTAAATCATCACTAAATGCTTTTGGTACTGATGCTTTAAAATCGCTGCTGCAAGAATCAGGCTTGGGAAATCATCCCGAAGTAATTCGGTTTATGTACCGAGCAGGTAAGGCAATCAGTGAAGATAGTTATGTTGGTAATTCTGATGGTGCTAATGCTAAAAGCAATGGCATACCAAAAGATTTTAACGGCATAGCAAACGCACTGTATTCTAATCAGCAAAACAAGTAAGGAGTTATTAAATGGCTACACTTTCAACCTCAAATTTAACACTAGCGGATTGGGCAAAAAGATCTGACCCAGACGGTAGAGTGCCAATCGTTGCAGAATTACTATCACAAAGCAACGAAATACTAGATGATTGCGTGTTTAAGGAAGGTAATTTACCTACTGGTGAACGTGTAATTATTAGAACTGGTTTACCATCAGTTTATTTTCGTGCATTAAACCAAGGTATTCCCGGCAGCAAGTCAACAACTGCTCAAGTTGATGAAGCTTGTGCAATTCTTGAAGCACGTTCTGAAGTAGACAAAGACTTAGCAATGTTAAATGGTAACACTGCACAGTTCCGTTTATCTGAAGATACTGCGTTCTTGGAAGCAATGAACCAGACTCAAGCTGAGACTATGTTCTATGGTAATCCCGGAACAGATCCTAAAAAGTTTCTAGGTTTAGCACCAAGATATGGTGATTTATCTGCTGATAACGCTGTAAACATTCTTGATGCAGGTGGATCAGGTTCTGATAATGCTTCTGTATATCTAGTTGTTTGGGGTGATCAAACTGTATATTGTCCTTTTCCTAAAGGATCTAAAGCAGGTTTAACACACGAAGATCTAGGTGAGCAAACTGTATACAACAGCGATGGCACAAGACTACAAGCTTTTGCTACTCGTTATCAGTGGAAGAATGGTCTTGTTGTTAAAGATTGGAGATACGTTGTTCGTATTTGCAACATTGACATTTCTGACCTCCTTGGCAGTGCTAACACACAAACTGCTGCTGCATCAACCAACCTAGTTAAATTAATGGCTAGAGCATTGTACAGAATACCAAACATGGCAATGGGTAGAGCAGCTTTCTATATGAACAGAACAGTTCATTCTGGAATGTCTATTGCAGCACTTGATAAATCACAAAACGTCTTGTCAATACAAGAAGGTTTATCACAGTTTGGATCAGCACAAAGCTACTTATCATTCTTAGGCGTACCTCTAAGAAGAGTGGATGCGTTGATTAACAGCGAAGCTCGTGTTGTTTAATTAATTTATTAACAAAGGAGATTAAAAATGATTACTGATTCATTGCTCAGAGTAAGTGAAGATCAAGCACTTACAACAACTGCTGTATCTACCAACACTGTAGATCTAGGAACTGCTAGAGACATAGGTGAAGGTACTGCATTGTATATGAACTTTGCCGTTACTACTGCATTAGCAAATGGTACAAGCGTAAAGTTTGAAGTTATTACTAGCGCAAATGCTAACTTGTCTAGTCCTACTGTTATCGGTAGCAGCGATGCAATCCTTACAGCAGCACTAACATTAGGCAAAAACGTAGTAGTACGTTTTAACCCAGATATTGCTGGCAAAGGCCAAAGATATATTGGTGCTAGATACACAATTGCTGGTACTTTTAACGCTGGTAAAGTTACTGCTGATATAGTAGAAACAATCGGTGACGGTAGAAAGTTCTATGCTTCTGGTTTTACCGTAGCTTAATAAGGAGAATCTATGCCTATTTACAGAGCTAAAGTCAAGTGTTTCGTTGGTCAATCCATGCGAGAAGCTGATGAAGAGTTTGAATATAATGGAGAGTTCAATAGTAATATTGAATTAGTTGGTGGAATTGAACCTGACCTACCTGTGCCGTCTAACACAACCGTACCGTCAGAAGATGTTCAGCCAACTACTCAATCAGTTGATTATCAATCAATGACTAAAGCAGAACTCGAAGTGTTTGGTCGTACTATCGGTATTGAACTTGATAGAAGACAAACTAAAGAAACTCTTATTAGTCAACTTGTAGAAGCTAATAAATAGGCATTGGTCATCTTATTTATTTACTTGGGGGCTAGTAGTAATACTGCTAACCTCCTATTTTTTTAGGAGATGTTATGGCAACTGAAGTAGATATTTGCAACCTTGCCCTAGCTCATTTGGGTGATGATGCAACAATAGCTTCGTTATCCCCACCAGAAGGATCAGCACAAGCTGAAAAAGCTGCACGATTTTATCCAATAGCAAGAAATACTTTGCTAGAAATGCATACATGGAATTTTGCATCAAAGCGTGGAAATTTAGCATTAACTACTAATACGCTTGATCAATGGGATTATGCATATGTAGCACCTGCCGATATGATGTCACCTGTTGCAGTTATATCTCCTTCGGCACAAAATGATTATGCTACAAGAATGTCTGCCGGTGATACTCCCGGAGGAATAACATCTAATTATGCGCCAACTATTGTGGCAGGGCAATATACACCACAACAATTTTCTATAGAAGGCAATTTAATTTATACAAACCAAGAAAATGCAATGCTTAGATATCAAGCATTTATAACTGATCCTTCGTTGTTTTCTCCTTTATTTGTTATGACTTTGTCATGGCATCTAGCGTCAATGCTTGCAGGCCCTGTAATAAAAGGTGATCAAGGTGCAGCAGAAGCAAAACGTTGTACACAAGTAATGGTTAATTATTTATCTACTGCAAAACAATCAGATAATTTACACAGAGATATTACTGTTGAACATATAGTTCCTTGGACATCTGGGAGATAATTAATGCCAGTAACACGCACTTTTAAACAATCATTTTCTGGAGGTGAAATATCACCAGAAATGTTTGGTCGTATTGCAGATAACAAGTTTCAGCAAGGTGCAGCATTAATGCGTAATTTTATTGCCAAACCACAAGGACCTGCACAAAACAGGCCCGGTTTTGCTTTTGTAAAAGAAGTAAAAGATAGCACTAAAGCAACAAGATTATTATCTTTCACATTTAATACAACTCAAACTATGGTTATTGAGTTTGGTGATCAATATTTTAGATTTCATACACAAGGACAAACATTAAACTATAGCAACGGAACAGCATGGAATAGTGCTACTAACTATGTAACAGGAGATATAGCTTTATATAACGGTGTTAATTATTACGCCAAAACTGCACATTCTAATAGTCAGCCACCAAACGCAACTAATTGGTATGCATTACCTGCTGACATGACATACGAAGTGCCACATCCATACTTAGAAGCAGAATTGTTTGATATACATTATGTGCAATCTGCTGATGTTATGACACTTGTACATCCTAATCATGCACCAAGAGAGTTAAGAAGATTAGGCGCAACTAGATGGGAATTAAAAGTTATAGATTTTGGTAGTCCTATTGCAGCACCTACAGGTGTATCAGTTTCAATGTATATACCATCATCTACTACAACAAACACTGATACATATGAAGATCACGAATATGTAGTTACTGCTGTTAAACCAAATTTAATAGATGAAAGTAACCAATCAACTTCTGCTTCGGTTAGTAATAATATATTTGTTACTGGAGCAAAAAATACCGTAACATGGAACGCAGTATCAGGCGCAACAAGATATAGAGTTTATAAAAATCAAGGTGGTTTATATGGATTTTTAGGAGAAACGACTACAACAACATTAATAGATAATAATATATCGCCAGATTTTTCTAGAACACCACCAATACATGAGAATGATTTTGTAGGCACTGGTAATTATCCGGGTGCTGTATCTTATTTTGAACAACGTAGAGTTTTTGCAGGTACAAATAATGCACCACAAAATATATGGATGACTAAAAGTGGTACAGAAAGTAATATGTCATTTGGGTTACCTATACGAGATGATGACCGTATTGAATTTAGAGTAGCTGCTCGTGAAGCAAATACTATTAGACATATTGTTCCGTTAACTAATTTACTTTTACTTACAGGATCAGCAGAATGGCGTGTAACTTCTGTTAATAGTGATGCAATAACACCAACTTCTATATCGGTAAAACCACAATCATATGTTGGGGCAAATAATTCACAACCAGTAATTGTAAATAATAGCTTAGTTTATGGTGCTGCTCGTGGTGGTCACGTTAGAGAACTAGGCTATAACTGGCAAGCTAATGGATTTATTACTGGTGATTTATCGCTTCGTGCGCCACATTTATTTGATAATTTTACAATTGTAGATATGGGTTTATCAAAATCACCTATACCTATTGTATGGACAGTAAGTAGTAGCGGTAAATTATTAGGTCTTACATATGTACCAGAACAACAAATAGGTGCATGGCATCAACATGATACAGATGGTACTTTTGAAAGTGTAGCTTGTGTTTCTGAAGGAAATGATGACGTTACTTATTGCGTTGTAAAAAGAACTATTAACGGTAATAGTGTTCGTTATATAGAACGTATGGGAACAAGATTGTTTGCAACTCAAAGAGATAATTTTTTTGTAGATGCAGGTGCAACTTACAATGGTACTAATACAAACACTGGTCAAAACGTAACTATATCTGGTGGTACAAATTACACTAAAGGGGAAAGCGTTACAATAACTGCTAATTATAATTTATTTAATGCACCGCCTAGTGTTGATGATGTTGGTGATGCAATTGTTTTAGTTGACGGCAGTAATTATTATCGTTGCAATATAGTTTCTACTACAAGTCAAACAGTAGCAACTGTAAAACTTGACAGAGATTTACCAGTATCTTTGCGTAATACAGCCCTTACAAATTATGAAGTAGCAAGAAATGTTATTTCTGGTCTTACATATTTAGAAGGTAAAACAGTAAGCATATTAGCTGACGGTGCTGTACATCCTGAGAGAGTAGTTAGCAGTGGTTCAATTACATTAGAACGTGCAGGTAGTGTAGTTCACATAGGATTGCCATATGCAAGTGATTTAAATACTTTACCTATGGCATTACAGGTAGAAGCGTTTGGTCAGGGCAGAGTTAAAAATATAAATCATGTGTGGCTGCGTGTTTTAGAATCTTCTGGTATTTTTGCAGGTCCTAGCGCAGATAAATTAGTAGAAGCAAAACAACGTACAACAGAACCATATGGCACTCCACCAAATTTAAAAACAGAAGATATAAAAATAATGCTTACACCTGCATGGCAAGATAATGGCCAATTGTTTGTACGTCAAACAGATCCATTACCATTAACAGTAGTAGGTTTAACTTTAGAAGTTGCTATGGGTGGATAGTGTAACCGTAATTAGATACTCTATACTTATACTAAAAATAAAGAAGTGTTGAAGTTATGGCAACTGGTTGGAGCGATTTAAGTCCATTAGGTCAAGCAGGGATAATCTCACAAGGTTTTGGTACTATTGGAGGTATGGTTGGTAGTTATTATGCTGCTAAATCAGAACAAAATAAAACAAGAAGTCTAGCTTTACAATATCAACATAAAAAAGACATGGCGTTGTTTAATGAACGCATGAAAGAAAGTCAAGCACAACATATAATGCGATCTTTTAATAAGCAATATCAAATACTAAGTTTAAAACAAGGTAGGAAAAAATCTACTGCTAGAGCATCATTTGCTGCTAGAGGTATACAGATGGGAGTAGGTAGTACTAAAGATGCTTTTGTAAGTTCTGAAATATTAAATAAAATTGATGCTTTAACTATGAATTCAAATAAAGTAAGAGCAGCAACATCAAAACGTTTAGAAGCTGTAGATATAGGTATTAGAGGTGATATGTATGGATTAAGCGCAAGTAATATGTTTGCTACGGCATCTAATATTGATCCGTTTATGAACATGAGTAGTAGCTTGATGACAGGCGTAAGTAGCATTATTAGTAGCCTTCCACCATCAATGTTAGAAGCTTAATTATGGCAAGAGTACCTTTAACTACAGATTTAAATCAAAACCTGCAAATTGGCAGCGAAGTGCAATTTTCTGGTGGCACTGTAGAACCAGTAAGAGATGTTGTTTCAGATGATATAAAAAGAAATGCTCAAGCACAAGTTCAGCTAGGACAAACAATTAATAAATTAGATGATGAACTAAATGATGCTGAAGCTACAGAATTAGCAAACTTATTTAATAATGAATTAGAAAATATTGGTAATAGTTATTTAGAGTTGGAAGGTGGTTTAGCAGTTAAATCAGTTAAAAATGGCACTACTGGTGAACTTACAAATCCATATGACGAGCATAATTCACAAATAGAAAACACACTTGCAAAATATTCAAACTTATCTAGTAATGGAATGGTTAAATATATGTTTGAAAAAAATGCACGAGTTAATATACAAGATGTACAAGGTCAAATGGTACGTCATTCTTTAAAACAACAACGTAAATATAAATTAGATGAAACAGATGCATCTATAGAATTACATAAGAAAAAAGCACTAAACGGTTTTGCAGATTACAATAAAGAAGATGGCATATTTATAACAAATTATTTAGCAGCGCATGAAAAATTAAAAGCAAAATCGGTGTTAGAAGGTTGGAATATTGATCCAAATGCAGTTAATTTAAAAGGAGAAAAAATAGGTGTAAGCGAACAATATTTAAAAGAAAAAAGTGAATTGAATTTAGAGATATTAAAAGGTGTTGTTGATAAATTTAACGAAAATGATGATGGACAAAATTTAAAAAAATTTTTACAAATATTTGAACCGTTAGTTAATAAACAAGATTTTTCAGAAATTAATACAAGTGTAGAAAAAAAACAAAATGAAAGCAATTCAGAAAAATGTGTAAATGCAATAATAAATAATAATAGCAATATAAATAACGGTGATTTTATAACGCAATCTAATAAATTAATGTGTTTAAGTAGTAATCATCAATACGAAGATGGTACAGGTAATCTTGTTGTTGATGGACATAATACAAGTGAAGTTATAACTGATAATAAAAAACAATCAGAAAACATAGAATCATTACAGCAAATTAGAGACACCTCAAAATTTTATTCATCTGATTCAAATTTAAAAGGTTCACTTCCTAATCAACATCAAACAACACATTTATTTGCAATACAAAAACTTGGTGTAAAAAAAGCTGATGCTTTGTATACAAAAGCAAAATCAGAAATTGAAATTGATAAAGATAAATATAAAAATGATATTACATATGCAAATAAAATAAATAAAAAGATTTTAGAAAAATACAATAGTTTTATTGGAGAAGAAGTAAATAAAAAATTTAGTGGTACTGATGCCGGCAATGCTTATCGTGATACTATTCTCAACGACTTACAAATTATTTCTAAAAGCGTTAGTTTTTCTGATAATGCAGAAACAGTAGAAGTTAAAGTAGATCCAATAACAAGTTTGCGTTCACTTGAAGAATTAAAGAAAGAATTAAAAGAAACAATTACAAATGAAGATACACAAGCACACGCAATAAAAGATTTAGAAGCTAAATACAATAAAATTAAAAATACTAAATTAGCAATATATAACCAAGAGTTAAATGCTGCAAAAGAGATAGCATTTGCAGAACCAAATGGTTGGCAATATCTTGCAGCAAATGGTATTAAAATTGAAGACTTTACCAAAGAAGATCAAGAAATATTAAAAAATGGACAACCAATAGAATCAAATAAAAATGTTGTTATTGATTTAGAAAAAAATCCATTAGAAGTTGTAAATAATTTACCTAGTTACAGGCATTTGTTAAGTCAATCAGACTATACAGAATTTAAAAGATATGCCGAGTCTCTAAATAGTGATGCAAAAGTCTTAGCTGCAACTGTTGATTCTGATATGTTTGACGCTAGTTTAATTAGATATGGTTATACAGATATAGTAAACAAAGTAACAGATGATCCTAAAGCAAAAGACCAATATAATTTTAGATTTGATTATAAACAAATTAAAGATGCATGGAAAACAAGAGTAGATCAAGAACAAATAAGAACTGGTAAAACATTAACTAGAGATCAAAAACAAAATATATTAAATGAAATATTGGCAGATGGCGTAATAACTAAAAGATGGGGATTATTTAGAAAATCTGATATTACTATACCTACAGTTGCATTAGAAGCAGATCAATTTAAAGATGCGTTTGTGTTTGTTGGCAGTGAAAGGATATACGTTAAACGTATACCTGATGAAGTTAGACGATATTTTATAAAAGGTTATGAAGCAGCAAATATACCGTATACAGAACAAATGATTGCAGATGAATGGGTGTTGCATGGCAAGAAAAAATCTGAAAAAGAAATAATAAAATTTAAAGAGGAAAACAATATATGAGCGAAAATTCTTTTTTAGACACATTAAATAAAAGACAAAAATTAGCACCTAGTCAAAATTATGCTGAAAATTTAAATACTTTAAATACAGAAAATCCTTTTTTAGATACTTTAAAAAAAAGAGAAGAAGATAGACAAAATCAAATTAAAGCAGAGTTAAAACAAACATTAACTTCTGTTTTAGAAAAAGATCCTGACATGGTTGGAGAAGGATTAAAACTTGCAGAAGAATTAAATTTACCAAAAGAATTTGCATTAGATAGCGAAGAAGCAATTAGATTATTAGCTGAAAAAAACAAAAAAGAAAAAATATTAAGTTTTGCGTTAGCAGAAAAAAGTCCAGTATTAATGCGACAACTTACTGATCCAACATTTGCAGCTTTAGCTTATGACAATATTAATGATTTAGAAGGTTTAGAATATGCGTTTGATGCAATAAAAAAAGCACCGCAAAATATAGCGCAAGGATGGGAAAAAGGTAGATTAAACGTAAGAAGAGGAAAAATTGGAAATTTAAAAAAATCAGGCAAAAGTAACGAAGAATTAAATTTAGAATTAGCAGAAATTAATCAAAGATTAGGAGAATTAAATAGTGATGGATCAGGCATATTAGAAGAGGGTTTTGCAATTTTTGGTCAATATTCTAAAACTTTACCAACTGCTTTAGAAACAGGTTTATATACAGGTGCTGCTAGTGGAGTAGCAGGTGCAGTTACAGGACCGGGATCTATTTTTACAGCTAAAGGTGGGTTTATTCTTGGATTTCTAGGTACGTTAGGTCTTGAAACATATAAAATAGAAGCAGGTTCTTCATATTTAGATCTTGTTGAGGAATTAAATTTAACTGAAGGCGTTGACGATCAAACAGCAAAACACATAGCAACTGGTGTTGGTGTTACTAATATGTTGTTGGAATGGGTTGGTGCTAGTGCTGTTACTGCACCAATTAGAAAACAATTAGGAAAATATGCTACAAAACAACTTGTCAAAGAATTAGCAAAACCAACAGGACGTAAAGCATTACAACAATTTGCTAGAAATTATATAGGTGGCAACCTTACAGAATCAGCCACAGAAGTTTTACAAGAATTGTCTAATATTATAGGCCGTGAAATAGCAGTAGCATTCAGCGATAAAGAAGATTTAAAGTATAAATTGACAAATAAAGAAGGTTTATTAGAAGTAAGTGACAGATTAATTCAAACTTTTGTACAAACTATGAAAGGAATGACCCTTGTTGGTTTAGTTGGAAGTGGCCCAACATTTGTTACAGATATTACTAAGGCTAACAAAGCTAAAACAGATACTGCATTTATTGAAAACTTATCAGAAAAATCTTCTAAAAACAAAACAAGAATAAGAAATCCAAATGAATTTCAAAGTTTTATTGAAAATTTAGCACAAGAAAAAAATGTCAAAGAATTGTATTTAGATGCAGGTGTATTAAATCAAGCGTTAATACAAAACGGCATATCAATAGATGATTTAAATACAGTGTCTCCTAACATTGCTTCTCAATTAATTGAAATTAATAAAGCAGGTGGGCAGGGCGATGTATTAGTTAGTACTAGTGAATACGCAGCAAAGTTGGCAGGTACAGAATTTGATGGGTTTTTACAAGATCATTTGCGTGTAGATCAAGATGGATTTAGTCGTTTAGAAGCTACAAATTACCAACAAAATCAAGACAATTTAAGAAAAGAAGCTTTAGAAGTTATTGATAAACAAAACAAAATATCTCAAGAATTTGAAGCTAGTGCAGCACAAGTAAAACAAGATTTAGCTGAACAATTAAAAGCTACTGGTTTATATACACCTAAAAACATAAATGCTGCTTCTACATTTTTCCGTGATTACGTTGTAATACAAGCTAATAAATTAGGTATAACACCTAAAGAATTTGCTAAAAGATTTCCTTACACAGTTGTTAGACAGGATCAATTACAAGTGTCACCCGAACAACAATTGTTTAATCAAGATGGTTCAGTACGATTAGATACGCCACAATTTAAAAACTTTTTTGGTAAATCTGTTTTAAAGAAAAATGGCAAACCAGAAGTGTTGTATCACGGTACACGAGATATTGTTGTTGAATTTAATTTAGATCATCCAAATAAAAAAGATTTTGGTTGGTTAGGTAAAGGTGTATATATGTATCGTGGTAAAGATGCAGCAGCAGGTGCAAATGTATATTCAATAAACAAAAGAGGTGATGCAGGTCGAAATATAATGCCATTGTATGCACGACTAGAAAATCCATATTACGTTACATTTAAAGAAAAAACAGACATACGAAAAAGTGGCGAGGTAGCTGCTGAAAAGTTTAAACAAAGACTAATTGACGAGGGCCATGATGGTGCAATACTTAGAGGTCAAAACGGTACAGACGAAGTTGTAGTATTTGATAATACAGCAGTTAAGTCAACTTTTAATAGCGGTACATGGTCGAAAGAAACAGCAGACATATTAAAACAACAAGAGTTGTTTGCACAACAGGCAAAACCACAAAAACAAGGCAAACCAGTACCACAAGCTTTATATCAAATAGCTAATTTAAGAGAAAGTTTTGATTTTGCAAAAGGTAAAACATATGCTACTAACCGTGATTTTAAATTAGCTTTACAAGAACGTGTTGTTCAAGAAGCCAAAAAAGCTAAAGTTGACGTTAAACAATTTACGGCAGAAGTAGAAAAATACCTTGTGCAAACTGTGTTAGAAGATGCAAAATTTGCATTAGAAGAAAACGCAAACGCAGTTGGTTGGTATAACGAAAAAGTTACTAAGGCTAAAGCATTATTATCTTTAATACATCCAGAATTAGCAACAAATCCCGAAGCAAACTTTGCTTTTACTTGGGCATTAGCTAATACATCTAACGGTATTAAAGTAGATAAGAACTTTGAACTTGCAGAACAAGCATATAGTTATTGGTCAGAAAATAATGAATTCCCTACAGACATAGGTATAGGTGACGCAAGTGATGCAATAAACCGAAATTTTAAATTGTACAACAGATTAATTAAAGAAAAAGGATTTGAAGAATTTGAGCAATTTATGAAAACAACTCACACAGTAAAAGAAGTTGAAGCGTACACAAATGACGAAGTATCTGGCGAAACTCAAGGAGAAATTGTATATGGTGCTGCGGTAATGGGGCCAAAAATTGGTAATGGATTTTTTGCAAATTTATACGGTAACTATGAACAATTAACTATGGATAGATGGTTAATGCGTACATGGGGAAGAATGAGAGGTGAGTTAGTTATTGACTATACAAAGCAAGCAAAAGTAAAACGTGGGCAGCTTAAAGAATTAATTAAAGCATTGTCTTTGCAAGAAAAAAAAGAATTATCAGAAATTATTGGAGTAAAAGTTAAGCTATCTAATTTAGATGAAGTAGGCGTTGCAATACAAAAAGCAAGTACTAAAAAAGCAAATAGAACAAAAATGAATGAGATAGCAACAATTATAGAAAAACCAGAAAGAAAACAATTTTTATTTGATTTATTAGGCAAACCACAAAAAAGATATCCACATATAAGTATTGGTGGTGAGATAAGAAAAGGTGGTAATGCGTTGGCAAAATATTTAGACGGTCAAAAAGAATCACCAAGCGGTGCGCCAGAAAGAAGAAATATAAGAAAAGTTTTTAGCCAAGTGTTGACAGAGTTGCAACAATCCGAAAAAGATCTTACAATGGCAGATCTACAGGCATTGCTCTGGTATCCAGAAAGACGTTTGTACGATGCTGCTAAACTTGATTCACAAGAAACAAACACAGGTTACGAAGACAACGAAGCACCTGATTATGCAAATGCTGCTGAAGCTTTAGCTAAGCAACAAGGCGTATTAGACG
>VTLG01008062.1_pt1 | contig 18246 bp, 30 predicted proteins | sample 4694571 | NCBI WGS metagenome assembly VTLG01 (sample SAMN12604809, study PRJNA352737) | marine metagenome | biome: ENVO:00000447; feature: ENVO:00000209|ENVO:00000569|ENVO:01000036; material: ENVO:00002151; isolation source: viral sequences binned using virsorter ... | reverse complement strand
AATTTTCGGAAATAAAAGAACAGAAATAAATATAATAAAATTTATTGAAAAAATAGATGGGAAAACAATTTATTTTATAGGTGGAGTTGGACAATTATTGTTTGAAATAGAATTAGAAGGCAAAGAAGACTGTTTTATGGTAACAGAAAAAAATATTATTAATCAAAATAAAAACAAATGCACAAAATAACAAATAACGAAACAGGATTTATGCAGTATATGAACGCTAAAGACGCAGCTAGATTCATATATAAAAATGGAGCTGACAAATATAAAGTAGAAGAAATTAGAAATTTTGATTTTAGTAACTTCATTTCTTTTATAGCTTTTTTAATTATGATGTCTGTATTTACACTTGGCTTTATTTACTTTGCAACTAACTAATAAATTAAAAAAATATGAGTTCAGAAGAATATTATAAAAGTCTATACGGTGAAAATCCAGCAGACTATAACGGTAAAAACCCTAGTTGCAAATTATGTGACAAAGAAGCAGAAAACTTAGACGAATACTGCGAAGAACACCAACGCTGTTATTATTGCGGTGAACGTGAAACTTGCGAAGAAGAAGGTAAAAATTGTATTGAACACCCTGACGAAAAAGCAATAAAAGCAATAGACACAACAATACAAGAAATAAACGAAGCTATAGACGAAGAACTAAAAGGTCGTAAAGAAATGGATATACAAGACACAAATAAAGGGAAAGCTGAAAACCTTATAGAGTAAGCAAATTTTAAAATAAATAAAAATGATAACAAGCAAAATTAAAGAAGTAGTAAAAGTAAGTCCCCCTTACGGAAAGTTCAAAACACTTTATCATAAATTGATAATGGAAAACGGCGATAAACTTGACATAGGTAAAGCTAAAGAACAGCAGGTAGGTTGGGAACTTACTTACGAAATTGTAGAAGAAGGACAACAAGAATATAATAAAGCTAAGGCGGTACAAAAAGAACAGAACTTTCCTAAAAGTTTTAATACTCAAAGCACAAAACCAGACAGTGTACAAGAGTACGACGCAAGGCGTGACTCTATAGAACGCCAATGCTGTATAAAGTCTGCATCAAACTTTTGTAGTGCTTATATTAAAGTTGGTAATAGTGTAAACGCTGATGACGTAATACGAATTGCAAATATTTTTAACGACTGGATAAAAAATAAAGAAGTCAAAACTGAAACTATAGTTAAAAAAGCAATAAATACAGAAACTGATTTACCGTTCTAATGATTAGACAAGGAATAACGGACACTACAGAAGTTAAAGAGCTTTGCGATATTGCTACAAATATTGTAGGATTAGAACAGGGTTCTTTAGCTTCTTTTACACGAAAGGAGCCGTACGTTTTAGCAAGACAAGTAGTAGCTAATATATGTTTAAACCAAGGCATACATTTTGTTACTATAGCTAAGGTGTTAAATCGTGACAGAAGTAATATTTACCACTATCAGAAAAATCATACAGGAAACTTTAAGACGTGGTTAGAATACAGAAGACTATTTACTAAGGTTTATAACGCTTATAAAGAAGACAAAAAAGAACAAAAAACTTTTTTAAGTGAACAAGACCTAAGAAGTTATTTGTTAAATAACGGAGTATCTATTTCAGACGGTGAAGTATTTATAGTTGTTAAAAGTGGACTGTTAAAAACTGTTATAACAACGTCTTACAAAGACTTTTCTAATCAATTAGAAAATATTAGAATTGCACTATTCGAATATAAATATAAATTAGACGTTCAAATATGAAACCGAATTACTACGCAATACTAACTTCTGAAGTTAGATATAACCAGAACTTAACACCGAACGCAAAGCTATTATATGCAGAAATTACAGCTTTAATAAATATGAACGGTGTTTGTTTTGCTAGTAATAGTTACTTTGCAAACCTTTACGGAAAAACTAAAACCACTATAAGTAAATGGGTAAGTGAGTTAGTAAAAGAAGGTTATATAGAACTGTCTTTTACTTACAAAGAAGGTACTAAAGAAATTGACAATAGGTATATAAGAATTATTAAAGGGGGTATTGTTAAAAAAGACAGTACCCCTATTGTCAAAAACTTAAAGGATAATACTACAATACTTAATAATAATACTACGTATAGTAATAAGAAGCCATCTATTGAAGAAATTAAACAATATTGTATTGAACGTAATAATGGAATAGACGCAGAACAATTTTTTGACTTTTACGAAAGTAAGAATTGGTTTGTAGGTAAAAACAAAATGAAGAACTGGCAGGCGGCTGTTAGAACTTGGGAAAAACGGAAGCAACAAAACCCGACTTCTAAAATAGACCAACAGCTAGACAACTATAATAACGCTAAAAAACATTTAGGAATATGAAAATAAAAGAAATAGAAATATCACAACTAAAGTTAAAATGTTTAGATTTAATTACTAAGACATTTGTAGAATTAGGACAGGTTAAAGACGACAAGACTTTAGCAATACTTGCACAGACGTTAGCTACAGACCTTTTAGAAGACTTTGCTAACTTAACCTTTGAAGACATAGAACAATCGTTTAGACAAGGTATAAGGAATACTGACAGGTTCGTATTGAACGTACAAACTTATTATTTATGGATTAAAGCACACCGTCAGCTAATATGGAACGAATCAAGTAAAGAACCAGAACGAAAAGACAAAAGATTAAGATATAGAAGCCGCAACGGTGGACCGAAAATAATCGGTTGTCAATTAAGTGGTAGAAAATGGAGTGAAGAAGAAAAATTAAAATAAATAAAAATGGGAACAATAAGTTATAAAAATCAACCAGCTATAAATAAAACAAAAGGAAAAGTGCCGTTAGCTGGAAACTCGCATATATACACTGTAAATAAAAGATTATGGTCAAATGATATTGAAGATGTTTTGCAAAAAAGATTTATTGGAAAAACAATTCATATATGCTGCGGCAAAAGTCAATTAGGTGATATTAGAGTAGATTTAGATGCGTCACACAATCCTGATATAATATGCGACGCTAACGATATGTCTAAATTTGTAAAAGATAATGAATTTGAAACAGCGTTATGCGACCCCCCGTATAACGGTAAATTTCAATGGAATCATAATATGCTAAAAGAATTGTCTAGGATAGCAAGCAAAAGAATAATATTTCAACATTGGTTTATTCCTGCTACTAAAGATGGATATTATAAAAAATGGCAAGATAAATTCGAACTAACAGAACTATTATGCTGGCAGCCAAAATCATATTTTGGTAGAGTTCAAATGGTTTCAATATTTGATTTAAGAAAAATCAATTACTAATATAAATAAATTAAAAAAATGAGAACAAGTTATTATTCAAAATGGACAAGAAAATATATTACTCACTTAAAAAATTATTATTCTAAATGAAACTGAATACTATATATAACGAAAATTGCTTAGACACTATGCAACGTATGCAAGACAATTTTATAGATTTAACAGTAACTTCACCCCCTTACGATAACTTACGAACTTATAAAGGTTATAGTTTTAATTTTGAAAGTATAGCAAAAGAACTTTATAGAGTTACAAAAGAAGGTGGCGTATTAGTTTGGATAGTAGGGGATAGTAAAAGTGAAGGTTCTAGGACTTTAACGCACTTAAAACAAGCTTTATATTTTAAAGAAATAGGCTTTAATATACACGATATTATGATATGGCAAAAATTAAATGCTATGCCTTATATATTAAAAAATTGCTATACACCTTCTTACGAATTTATGATTATATGCAGTAAAGGTAAACCGAAAACTACAAATATAATTGAAGAAAAATGCAAGTACGCTGGACAAATAATAAGTAGCTCTACAAATAATAAACAATCTATTAGAAAAAATAAATTTACATTAAAAACAAAAGACACAAAAATAAAAAGTAATGTCTGGCAAATGAATAACAGCGGTACAAATTATGGTCACCCCGCTATTTTCCCAGAAAAATTAGCAGCAAACCATATATATAGCTGGAGTAATGAAAACGATTTAGTTTATGACTGTTTTATGGGTTCTGGTACTACAGCAAAAGCCGCACACTTACAAAATAGAAACTGGATAGGCAGCGAAATTAGTAAAGAATATACGGACTTAGCAAACAAAAGATTAGAACCGTACTTAACACAAACTAAATTATTTTAATTAAATGAAATTTGAAACAGAAAAAGAAGAAGAACAGTTTGCTTGTAACCCTGTAGGCAAAGCACGTATAGTAGTAGATACTTTAACAGAAGACGTAATACTACAAAACAAACTATTAGAAATACTTACACACAATTTAACTATCGAACAAATAGAAAAAATTTATGAAAGTAAAAGAACTTGAAGTTATAGATATTCTTAGAAGTATTAAAAAGAATATACAACCGTCTGAATATGAATACAATAGATTTGACGCAGAAGACAACAAGAATATTTACGAAATAAAAGTAAGAAGTAAACACTTTGAAAACACCTTTATAGAGTTCGACAAGTACAGTTATAACACAATGTACGCACAAGAATTTGACAAGATATTTATATACGTTGTTAAAATGGAAAACACTATATACTTATTTAATATTAGTCGTTTATATATGCGAGGGTACAACTTTAACTGGAAAATAAAACATCTAAACAAACAAACGGAGTTTAAACAAAACGAGAAAATACAAAAAATAGTTGGATATATAAACACCGAAGAAGCTATTTACACAATAGACTGTTCATAAATAGATTAAATAATTATAAAATAAAAAGTTTTTATTTATATTATTGAATCGTGAAAACTCTTAGCAAACTTAAAAAGGAACTAGACAAATGGTTTAGTCTTTATATTAGACTAAGGCACGCAAGTAAAGACGGAATAGTAAAATGTTTCACTTGTGATAAGACAGGACACTATAAAAAAGGATTCCACGCAGGCCACTTTATGAGTAGAAGACACTTAGCTACAAGGTGGCACGAAGACAACGTACAAGTACAATGTTACCGCTGTAATATGCACTTTAGCGGTAATGTTTATACTTATTCTAAATTATTAGATGTTAGAGTAGAAGAAGGTACAGCAGAAAAACTAAATTTATTAGCTACAAAATCTACAATTAAATTTATGCGATGTGATTATGAAGAACTAATAAAAAAATATAAAGAAAAAGTAAATGCTCTTAAAGCCAATTTGTCTTAACTATAAACACGAAATAGCGTTAAGAGTTTATTTAGATATGATTACTACAACCATAAAAGATATTACACAAGACGAAAGTAAATATAATAACTTTTTAGACGTAGCTAATATAATTATAGACCATCATAACAACTACAAATCTGACGTATTAGGAGTTGCAAATTACCAAGACTTTTTAAGTTTAATACCTACACACTTTACTTCTATGGTAAATGGATATTTAACAGGAATAGAAAACGAAACAAATAGAAATACAGTAAGAATATATAAACATTTAATAAGCGAAGAAGGTTATAATTTTATAGAGAAAATACAAAACTTAGAAATTGAAAAAGATATATAAAATATTAGCTGATCTTAGAAGTCAATTTGAGAAAATGACTTACGGTTTAACAACTGACAAGAACGAAGTAGACGAGGTTATACAAGAATTTTATTTATACATATTACAATGTAACCCCGACACCTTAAAAGGTATATATGAAAAAGACGGTGAAAAAGGTTTAATAAGATACGGTGCAGTAGTAATAAGAAGAAGTCTACAAAGTAAGAACAGCCCTTATTATTATAAATACAGAAAATACTATACAAGAATTGACCAAATAAGCAGTACAAGTACATATGATATAACAGAAAACGGCGAACTAACAAACCCGAAGAACCTTTACAATATACCTAACGAAGTAAATAACTTTCAGTATAAGAAGTTAGAAGAAATAGATAAAATACTTGACGGTGTTTACTGGTACGATAAAGAATTATTTAAGTTGTACTATTACGAAACAAATACATTAGATAGTTTAGCAAAGAAAACAGGAATAAGTAGAAACAGTTTATTTACTACAATAGATAACGTAAGACGATTACTTAAAGAAAAGTTAAATGAATAAGTTTTTTGTAAATAAAGAAATATACAAAGCTAGGTTAGAAGTATGTAGAGATTGTGAACACTATTTTAAACCTACAGGAAGTTGTAAAATTTGCGGTTGTTTTATGCGTATCAAGGCTTCTATTTCACTTATGGAGTGTGCAGACAATCCTAAAAAATGGTTAGCTACACAAATATGCGAAGCACCTAAAGAAATACCTACACACCTAAAAAAAGAAATAAAGGAAGTATGGAAACTAATAGAAAACGGAAAAGCAAAAGACACAAAGAGTAAACAAAGATTAATAGAACTATATAATACAATACACGATACTACATATAAAACAACAACAAATTGTAGCAGTTGTTTACATAGTATTTATAATTTTATGAAAGGCGTAATAAAAAAGATATGAAGAAACGAAAACTAAATAGTAAGAATCCTAAATACAACAAAGAACTAAAAAAAAAGGAGTGGGGAAAAAGAAAATTAATAAAAGAAGTTAAAGGAGTTAAAATATATTTTGTATGGGAAAAGAAATAAAAGGAAAAAGTAAATGGTATTATGATACAGAACGTAATTTAGACAACAGTAAACAAATGATAAACCCTAAAATGTTAATGACTAAAGAAGAACTAGGGTTAGAACGAGTACCAGAATATTATAAAGGTAAGAACGGTTACGAAGCTAGAAAGGTTTGTGATAATTTTGATTTACCATATCATTTAGCTACAGCTACAACATATATATTACGAGCATATCATAAACACGATACACCTATAGACTGCATACAGAAAGCAATTAATCATTTAGAATTTGAAAAAGAAAAATATGTCGAAAATAATAAAAGGTAAAAAGGTAGGTCGTCACAAAATAACATTTGACAAACCATCTATAATAAACGAGTACGAAAATTTAGAAGACAAAATAATAAAACTACCTAAAATAATAAACGAAGACTACGGCTACGAAATGCACTTCGGAACTAAAGAACCTACAGGAATAAGAGAACGAGCTTACCTATATACTAAATACACACCATTATACAGAAAATGAAATATAATAACATAAAAACAATACTAAGAAAACAAGTACAAAACGGAGTAAAAACCTTTTGGACATTTAACGAAGAAGAAAAAGAGTTTACACAAATCTATAAGAACTATACAGACGAATTAAAAATATATACACCCCAACAACTATTAAAATACTTAAATGAAATTTAATTGTAAGAAGTGTAATAAAGAAAAGGATATATACAAAGTAAAGTTTACTGCTATAGGTTCTAACTTAGTTTGTAAAGAAGCTTACTGCTGTAACGAATATATGGAAACGGTAAGAACAAAAGAATACGAAGGTATGCCTGAAATTAAACGGAACGAAGAACACTGTAAAAGTAAAAGTTATATAGACGGATTAATGAAAGGTGAATAGAACAGAACAACAAAATAAGTATTACTTTAAGTGTATAGTTTTGCCTTTGGGAAAATATTTAGGTTATCACAAATTTGAAATGCATAACGAACTAAAGCGTATGTTTATACCAGACACAAGTAAAGAACTTACTACAGACGAATTTAACGACTATTGCGAACAGATTAGGATATGGTCTATGTCAGAGTTTAACTTTGTCTTAGAAGAACCAGAAACAAACAAATAACACTTATTTATATTATATAGTAATTGGTTAATCAATCTTTTTCAATTATGGATAAAAGAAAAAACAACGGCGGTGCTAGAGAAGGTTCAGGTCGTAAGAGTAAAGCAGAAGAACAAAAGTTAATAGAGAATCTAACACCTATGAATAGTAAAGCGTTAGCAGCTTTAAAGAAGGGTTTAGACAATAACGAACAGTGGTCGGTTAAATTATTCTTCGAATACTTTTACGGTAAACCTCAACAAAGAGTAGACGTTACAACAAATGACGAAAGTTTAAATATGCCTGTAATAAACTTTATAGACACTGAAACTGAATAGTAAATATAACAATCTATTTACTTCAAAGTGTAGATACTTTATAGTTACAGGCGGTCGGGGTTCTGGTAAGTCTTTTGCGGTTACTGTATTCTTAACACTACTTACAATGTCTAAAGGTGTTAGGGTTCTATTTACTCGTTATACTATGATTAGTGCACACCTAAGTATTGTACCAGAATTTTTAGAAAAGATAGGACTATTAGGATTTACAAGTATTTTCGATATTAACAAAAGTGAAGTAGTTAATATGAAAACAAATAGTGATATTATATTTAGAGGCATTAAAACTTCTTCAGGAAACCAGACAGCAAGTTTAAAATCTTTACAAGGTATATCTACTTGGGTACTTGACGAAGCAGAAGAACTAATAGACGAAAATACATTTGACACTATAGACCTTAGTATTAGAGAAAAAGGAGTACAGAACAGAATAGTATTAATACTTAATCCTACAACAAAAGAACACTGGATATATAAAAGGTTCTTTGAAGCTAGGGGTGTTAATGCAGAATTTAACGGTATTAAAGATGACGTCTGTTACGTACATACTACATACTTAGACAATAAACAAAACCTTAATGAAAGCTTTTTACAACGTATAAAGACTATACAAGAAAACAATATAAAGAAATACAATCATAAAATCTTAGGCGGTTGGTTAGATAAAGCAGAAGGTGTAGTATTTGAGAATTGGAGTATAGGACAATTTAACCCGAACGGACTACAAACTTCTTGCGGTATGGATTTTGGTTTTAGTGTAGACCCTGACACGCTAATAGAAGTAGCTATAGATAAAACGAAAAAGAAAATATACTTAAAAGAACATATATATAGAAACGGTTTAAAATCACACGAATTAGCAAAGGTAGTAGTAGATAAAATAGGTAATACTTTAATTATAGCTGATAGTGCAGAACCTAGACTAATAGAAGACCTAAGACACTCTGGAGTAAATATACGACCTGTAAAGAAGGGTACTATTGAAAGTGGTATTACTCGTATGCAAGATTACGAAATAATTGTTTCTTCTGAAAGTGTAAATGTAGTTAAAGAATTAAACAACTATATATACGCAGACAAGGGTTCTAAATTATACGTAGACAGTTTTAATCACGCAATAGACGCAGTACGTTATAATGTTATATATCACTTAGACAACCCTAATGCGGGTAAGTATTTTGTACAGTAAACTAAAAACAACAAAATTATATTATATACTATGAAGGTAAAACTATTGAACGGTAAAAAGACTTTAAGATTTAATATACCGAAGACGTGGAACGAATTAAGTTTAGGTAGATATATTAGAATTATGAAAGTTTTAAGAAGTGAAGAAAAGATACACGAATTAGAAAAGATTATAAGAATACTTAATTGTATTAGTGATATACCTAAAATAGATTTATACGGTTTAGATGTAAAGAGTATAGGTAAGTTAGGTGCTCATTTAACAAGCTTCTTAGAAAGTGAACCAGAAGACGAACTTAAACACTTTATAAAAGTAGAAGGTATAGAATACGGATTCCACCCGAAGCTCGTAGATATGACTTTAGGTGAATTTGTAGATTTAGAAACATATACAGAAAACATAGAAGACAATTTACATTTGATACTAAGTATATTATATAGACCTGTTACAGCAAAGAGTGGTGACAAGTATAGAATAGAAGACTACAAACCTAATAGAGAACGAGCCGACCTATTTAAGAAACATTTAACAGTAGGTGACTTTAACGGGGCGTCGGTTTTTTTTTACGATTTAGGCAGGCAACTTTCGATAAATTCGAGGACATCTTTAATACAGGAAATGAAGAAAAAGAATTTAGTACAGACGGACTAACTAAAAAATGGGGTTGGTATAATGCTATATATATGTTAGCAAATGAAAGCTTTTTAAATGTAGAACAAATAGTAAAGAAACCAGCTTACGAGTGTTTAACCTTTATGTCTTATAAAAAAGACGTAAACCAAAAATTAGAAAATGAGTATAGACGCCATAAGATTTAAAAGTTACAATAATGTTATCGACACTTTAAAATGTGTAGGTGAACAGCACTTAAATATACAAACAGTTACAAGTGGTGATATTTGGGAAATAGATTTAGAAAAGAATACACTGTTTCCTTTGTTTCATATAAACCCAGTAAACGTAACTGTATCTTTAAATACAAGGACTTTTAACTTTCAGTTGTTTGTAATGGATTTAGTAGAACCAGACGAAAGCAACGAACAAGAAGTATTAAGTGACTGTTTAGAAATTATGAACGACATAATAGCAATATATAAACACGGTGAAATACTTTATGGTTATGACGCAGCACACGGACAAGAACCTAGATACTTTATAGATAACGACTTTACTATAGAACCTTTTACTGAAAGGTTTGATAATTCAGTAACAGGTTGGGTAATGTCTTTTGCAATAATAGTAGAAAACGAATTAAATAGTTGTAACATACCAATAGACAATACAACTATATGTGTAAAATAAAAATAGGTAATTATATAATAGAAATAGGGTTTTTCAAAATAACAATTAAACATAAATAAATGGCAGATTTAACAACAACAATCACAGAATCGGTTACAATTAACGGAGCAGTAAGAGGTTCTACAAACACACAAACAACTACAGGTATTACAGACACTTTAGAACGTACAATATCTTGCACACACTCGCAAACTACTACTATAGCCGAGTTCGGAGCTACACCGCACGCAGCAGCTAGTAATATAGACCGTGATAATGTAAAGTATTTAAGAGTTACTAATTTAGACGATACTAACGAGTGTATGCTAGGCGTAGTTACTGGGGCTTCAAATTATCAAGTAAGACTAAGAGCAGGAGCTTCGCATATATTATATAATGGCGACGATATAGCAGTAGCAGAAGAAGACACTACACCAGCTTTTGCAGCAATTACAGCTGACTTAGCTTCTTTACAAATACGCCCTAGCAGTTCAAATGATATTCAAGTAGAATTATTTGTAGCTAGCGTTTAATGCCTTTCGGTCTTAAATACGATAGTATAGAAAACTACTTAAAATCTTACGGTAAATATATTGTAAGACAAGCAAGAAATATTTTAAAAAGTAAAGGTAAAGATACAACAGGTAAATTATCTAAGTCTTTAAGATATAAAGTAGTAAAAAATAAAGATGGTTTTGATATTAAATTTTTAGCAAGTAAATACGCAGCGTTTGTAAACAAAGGTGTTTCAGGTACACAAATAAGAAGAACGTATATTGATAAAGACGGTAAAAGAAAACAAAGTCCTTTTAAATTTAAATCTGGAGTAGGTAACGCACCTAATATAGGAGCTATACAAACTTGGATAAATAGAAAAGGTATTAAAGGGCGTGACGATTTAGGTAGGTTTATTAAAAGTAAAAGTTTAGCTTATTTAATAAGTAAGTCAATACAAAGAAAAGGAATAGCAGCAGCAAGTTTTTACACACAACCTTTAAGCTATAGTTATAAGGTTTTCAAAAAAGAAATGGTTAAACACTTTAAACAAGATGTATTAAAAAATATAAAACAATTTAAGTAATGGCAGTAACAATAGAACAACAACCTAAATATAGACTTATACCAGCAGCTAGCAATATTATCTTTACTATAAAAGATGACGTAACAATAAACCCTAGCAATAGTAAGTTTAAAATAAAATACACTGCAGAAGTATATGTAAATAACCAAACTTCAGGTTTAGTAAATACAGCAAATAGAATAGCGTTTTTAAAAGTAACACCTAACGGAGTAGGTGCAGGTATATTTGATTTATCACCTATATTAGAAAACTACGTTTCACCAGATTATGAAGGGGGCGTAGTACACAATTCTACTAATTCTTATTTTTCACAATATAACGGTACGGACTATTCAGAAACTACACCGCATACAATACACCAAATAGACGATTTCAGTACAAACAGAAGTAGTGTTAGGTTTTTTACTGTTAGATTTAATGTAGAAGCCGCAGACAGTGCTACAGGTTTAGTAACAAAACAGTATAGTTCTAATACAGTTGTAGATAATTTCTTAATATATAACGGTGTTCTTTACGATACGGATATATTAAATTTAGATGGTTCGGCAAATTTCGGTTATAACTTAGACGACGCAGGTTTTGTAATGAATAGTAGTACAGATAGTTTTTTAACTAACGCACCGAAAACACAATACGTAAGAACAGCAGACTATTTAACTTTAGGGTTCTTTAATCAGTACGACTGGGACTTCGAAGTAGGTAACGCAGGTATATCTACACCTTCTATAAAATATATTACTATAGATTTTCAATATAATAGCGGTTCTGTTCTAAATACTACTAAAACTATACAAGCTTCTTTAGGTGGTCACGCAGGTTATATGTCAGACAGTAACAATAAACTACAATTCGCAGGAGTAGGTACAGCTAATTTAGTAGGTGGCGGTATTACACTACCAGCTAACTGGGATTACTACACAATAATAGCTAAAGACACTGCTAGTAACGTATGTAGTGACACTTACTATTTTTATAATCAAGACGAAGACTGTAAAGGGTATGAAACGATACGTTTAACGTGGTTAAATAAGTTCGGTGTTTGGGACTACTATAACTTTACGAAAAAGTCTGTTAGAACCTTAAATACTAACCGTAAAAGCTATACACAAGTAACAGGTACTTGGAACGAAAATAAGTTTAGAATAAACGGATATTCAGGCGGTAAAAAGAATTACAATAGTTCTATAAGTGAAACTATAAAACTAAACACTGATTACATAACAGAAGCCGAGGCTATTTGGTTAGAAGAACTATTTATAAGTAATGATGTTTACATATTAGAACAAAGAAGTACAGATAGTGCTACACAAGGTTATATGCGTAAGTATATACAACCAGCTACAATAACTAATACTTCGCATACAAGAAAAACAAAAGCAAACGACAGGCTTATACAATATACATTTAATTTAGAAACAACTAAGACTAAGAAAACACAAAGAATATAAATGTCAGTACAATTAATAGTTTATCCACAAAGTTACGAAGGTCAGTATAGTACATATAGCACACCTTTTTTTACTCAATATGTTAGTGATTATTCCTTCGAAGCAGGCGCTAGTGGTTCAGGTTATTCTTTAACTGTATCGAACCCTGTTAGTACGGTAATATCTAACGTAGCACCTACTAATATTTGGAATAGTTGGAATAGTACGGGCGGTATTTGGGGTGTTACTACAGCGCCTTCTTTTGCAAGTGGTAAAGTAACTTTAGATAGTGCAGCGTCTAATTCTAGCACTGGTATTTTTCAACTTATAAGTAATTTAACTATAGGTTCTACTTATGAATTAAAAATAGAAGTATTAGCAGGTACTACAGGAATAGTAGTTTTAGGTCATAGTTCAAGTTGGACTTTTTCGAGTAATACATACACACCTATACTATATACAGCGTTTGTACCTTCTGTAACTACTCACACTTATACATTTACAGCTACATCTACAGAACAAGTATTTATATTACACTATGCTAATAGTGACAATACAAATTTAGAAATAGGTAGTATTTCAATAAAAGAAAGTTTAGGTAGTGCACCAACATTAGACGTATATACAGACGGACAAGTAATTTTAGACCTTTACGAAGAAAGCAATATACCTTTAAGTTTATCAGTAGACAACTTTAAGAACGTAGCTGAAAAGTCACAAAGTTATTCTAAAGCTTTTAAATTACCTTCTACTAAAAGAAACAATAAAATATTTTCAACTATTTACGAAGTTACAAAGTCAGTAAAAAATGACGCTTACGCTTTTAATCCTTATAAGAAAACTAAAGCTATTTTAAAAGAAGACGGCTATACTATATTTGACGGATATTTAAGACTTATAGATATATCAGAAAAAGATAAAGAAGTAAGTTATAACGTAAACTTATACGGTGATACAATTACTTTAGCAGACACTTTAAAAGACAAGAAATTTAAAGATATTGATTTTTCGGAATTAGCACACACTTACGACAAAGTGAATATAAAACTAAGTCACTACGATAATAACGGTGTAGTATTAACTACTGCTTTACCTACTTCTTCTTTTGCATATAAGGCAGCTTTAGGAACTGGTAAAACAGATGTTATAAAGTACCCTTTTGTAAAATGGAACGGTGAAAGTTATTTAAGCGGTGGTAATGTAGTTTTGCAAAAATTAGAAGACGCTTTTAGACCTTTTATAAATTGTAAATATTTAGTAGATAGGATAATAACAGAAGCAGGATTTACTTATAATTCTGACTTCTTAGAAAGTACCGACTTTACAAAATTATTTATGGACTTTAATTGGGGTTCTGATAATACACCTAATTTAAGTAGTGGTAGTTCTGATACTCTTTTTACTAGTAGCGTAACAGCAGGAACTTCTTATACTGTAATTCCTTCTTCTGTATTCTTGTCTACTTTTGGTAGTTCTTCTAATTCAATAACACAATACAATACTACAACAGGTATTTTTACTGCAGACACTAACAATCAATCTTATGCTATTACTTATGGTCATAGTATTAAAAATACAGATAGTAGTACACGAACTGTAACTTTAAGATGGGTTCATAAAAACAGCGGCGGTACTGTATTAAACGAAATAGATTTAACAACCCAGACTTTAGTAGCAGGTAGTACGTATTCACATACAGGTTCTTTTACAGAAATATTAGATAGTGGCGACACACTTAATATAGAATTTTTAGCTTCGGCAGCCGCTGTAGTTCAATGTGATAGTAGTCTTGTGTCAATTAGTATAAGTACAACTAATTTAGTAGCTGACTCGTCTTTAACAGCTTTAAGGGGTGGATTAGGACAATTTGAATTTATAAAAGGGTTGCTTACTATGTTTAATTTAATGGTATTACAAGACAAAGACAACCCAGCTAACTTAATTATAGAACCTTACAAGTCAGTATTTATAGACGATAGTTTAAGTCAGTATATTACGCATACAACGCACGACTGGACAAATAAGGTAGATATATCAGAAATGAAATTAAGTCCTTTAAAACTAAAGAAGAAGATCTTATTTGACTTCATAAAAGAAGACAACGACTATCCTACAAAAGTTTACCAAAATGCAACAGGTTATAAATACGGTTCACAAGAAATAGACGCAAGTACATTTAATTTATTAGAAGGTGAAACGAAAGTAGAAGCTAAACCTTTCGGAGCTACATTTGTTAAACCTATATTTGACGGATTTACTACAGAAATGACAATACCTGTAATATATTCGGGTAAAGATGACGGAACTTTTGAAGGTTTTGAGAATAAACCTAGAATACTTTATAATATAGGTAGAATTACTATGTCTAATAATACATACTTCATACCAGCACAGAACGGCGAAGCTTCAGAAAATCAAAGTTCATTTGGTCAGTTTTCACACTTAACAGAAACACCTACAACAGCAAGTACAAAAGACTATAACTTTAATACAGGACAATTAATAGGTTCAATAGGTAATACACCTGTAGATAATTTATTTAATACTTATTGGTCACCTTATTATGACGAATTATACAACCCAGACACAAAAGAAGTAAAGTTAAAAGTATATTTAAGTCCTTCTGATATATCTAATTTTGAATTTTACGATAAAGTTAGAATTAAGAACGCTTTATTTAGAGTAAATAAAATTGACTATAAACCTTACGAAATGTCTACAGTAGAACTTATACTAATATAATGGAATTTAAAAAGGACTTTAAAATAAAACCTAAAGAAGTACGTAAAGATGGTTCTGTATTATTTACAGACGGTACAAATGATGTTTACCCTAATCAATTAGCTTGCGAAGCTTACGGTTATAAGTACGATACTACTACAGGTTCTTGTATTTCTTTTAAACCTACGTCACAATTAGATAAACAACTAAAAGAACCTTCTAATACTATAAAAGGAGTAAATAATAAAACTAATAAAGGTACTTCAAGGTCTATAATAAACGGAACTGAAAACACTACAAAAGGATTTAACGAAAACTGTTTAATAAGTGGTAATAATAATACTATAAACAACAGTTTAAACGGTGCTACAGTATTTGGTGAATATGGTAGAGGTATTAGACAAGGCGAATTTGTAGTAGGTGGTGGTGCTAATGGTGGTACTAATACAGATAATGTACCGCAATTTTCGGTAGTACAATTAAGCAACAATACAACAGATAATACTTCAACAAATTTATTAGTAAACGGTTTAGCAAATGAATATATAAACTTACAAGCTAATAGTATTTTAGGATTTGAAGCTTTTATAATAAGATTAGAAACAGGCGGTTCTTCAGGAACGGTAGGAAACTTTAGTTATAGACATATGAAAGGCGTAGTTAGGGTTGAATTTGATTATGGAACTACAATAACTACGTTTAATACAAGGGTTTTAGGAAAATCAGGTAGTAACGGTACAGTAGCAGTAGGTGACGTAGATACAGGTACTTTATCACTTAGGGTAACAGGTGCAAATAATGTAAATAATAGTTGGTCTGCAGTAGTGTATTTACACGAACTAAAAACTAACGCAACAATGGAATAATGGCAGAAAACGTAGAATTAGAATTAAAATTAAAAGGCGGTGATAAAGCCGTAAAGACTTTAGGTAAATTAGAACAAGAGTTAAACGACGCAAGAGAGGCTATCAAAAAAGTAGAAGTAGGTAGTGACGCTTTTAATAAACTAGCTACACAAATACAAAAAGCAAGTTCTGAAGTAAAGACCTTAGAAAAACAGATGGAAGGTTTAGAACCACAACAAAAGGCTGAGGCATTTCTAAAATTAGGTGAAGGTATAGCGGGTGGTTTTGCAGTAGGACAGGGCGCTATGGCTTTAATGGGTGTAGAATCTGAAAACTTAGAAAAGATACAAGTTAAAGTACAAGCGGCTATTTCTATTGCTATGGGTGTACGTATGATGTCAGAAGCCGCTTTAATGGCAACTACTGCAAAAAGGGTAATAGTAGAAAAATTAAGTAACGCACAAACTGCAATAGGTTCGGTAGTACAAAAAGGTAACACTGTAGCTACTATAGCAGCCGCAGGAGCACAAAAAATATTAGCGTTTGCAATAGGTACAAGTTCTACAGCTTTAAAAGTATTAAAGTTTGCTATTATGGCTACAGGAATAGGAGCTTTAGTAGTAGGTGTAGTTGCTTTAGTGTCTGCTATGGGTTCTTGGTTTAGTAGTAGTAAAGACACCGCAGGAGCGCAAAGGGATTTAGCAGCAGAAGCTGACGCAGTAAAAGAAGCAATAAAAGAACAATTAGAAGAACGAAGAAGGTTATCAGACCACGAGCGAAACGTAAGAAACGAACAAGATTTAAACAAAAAGACGTTACTAGAATTAAACGAACAACTAAGATTACAAAAAGAGGAAACAAATAATAACAATAGGGTGTTAGCGTCTTTAGAAGGTACAATGACACAGTATAATATGACCTTAGACGACTTTAACGATGGTACAAAAAATAGTATATTAGACATAAGAGAAAGGAATAAAGAATTAGAACAACAAGAAGAAGAAATTAAAGACTTAATAGACGCACAAAACGAACTAATAGCGTCAGAAGCGAAAGCAGAACGAGAAAAAAGAGAACGGGAAAATAGAAGAAAAGCTAGAGCACAAAAAAGGAAAAACGAAGCAAAAGAATTACTTAGTTTAGAACAAGAACTTTCTTTAATGCGTATTGAAGACGAAAACAATAGAGAGCAAGCAAAAATAGAATTAGACAGACAGAACGCTTTAACTAAAGCAGAAATAGCAGGAAATTCTAGAGAACAAATATTACTTATAAATGAAAAATTTGATATATTAGAAGCAGAACGAAAACAAAAAGTAGCAGACGAAGAATACGACGCTTTTATAGAAAATAGTAATAAATTTAACGAACAATACGAAGCTAACGCAGAAAAACAAAAAGAAATAGACCAAAAAGCAAAAGATGACAAAACAGCTTTAGACCAAGCAGTATTTGACGCAAGGCGTGATATGCAAGCTAACGCTTTCAGTGCAGGAGCAGCTTTATTTGAAAAGAATAAAACAATGAGTAAAGCTATAGCAGTGTCACAAACTATATTTAGTACACAGCAAGCTATAGTGGACGCTTTAGCAGCAAAAGGTACAGACGCTTTATTACCTTACCCTATTAGGCTTGGTAACGCAATAAGTGCAGGTGTTATAGGTGCAGCTTCTGTAAGAAATATATTAAGCGA
>VTLG01005383.1_pt1 | contig 18246 bp, 26 predicted proteins | sample 4694571 | NCBI WGS metagenome assembly VTLG01 (sample SAMN12604809, study PRJNA352737) | marine metagenome | biome: ENVO:00000447; feature: ENVO:00000209|ENVO:00000569|ENVO:01000036; material: ENVO:00002151; isolation source: viral sequences binned using virsorter ... | reverse complement strand
GATGATTCTGTATCGAAAATTTCCGCTGCTTCGTCTGCGTAGTTTCTGTATTCAAGTCCGAATAAAGCATTCAAACCTGGTTCTAGTTCTTTGACTAGCTGTGCTCGTGATATTGCCATAGTTGTTTATCTCCTTATTCTATTACTTGTACAAGCTAGAAGCTGGATTGATTGCCACCACAACATCAACACCGCCGTTTACGTCAGTCTTGTCTGTTTGGTTAGGCTCACCTGCCACTCTGATTAGAGTAAACATATTCCCAGCAGCGTCTGCTGTGTCTACGTCTAGTCTTACGTCAGATTGACCGGAAGTTCCAGTTCCACCTTGGTTGCTACAGTTGTATCTATTACCGATGTCTGCTTGGGTAAAAGTAGTTGTAGTTGCTACTGCTCCTGATCTTACTTGAAATTCCTGATTAGGATTATCAATTACAAAAGCTATACCGTTGCTTGACCCAGTGTTGTAATCAGTGCCAAAATTAGCGCCTGATGCTAATGAGTTTACCCATGTAGGCTTACTTGTAGTTGAATCTACGTAATAAGCTCCGTTGAATATACCCACTAATTTAGGTGAAGTTCCTGATGAATCATAGGAATTTCCACCCGCTCTACCGTCGTCAGTAGTTGCGTAACCAGCATCTTGTAAGAAGCCAGCCTCTGCAGCAACGGAGTTACCGTCGTTCAGAGAAACAGGATCATTCTTATAAAACGTGTTAAACGCACCACCGTCAGTGTCATATAACTGGTATTCAGATTGACCTTGTGTAGCTGGAGTATTTCCAATTGCCATCACAGATCTAAACCCGTAACCAGATGTTTGTGCATTTGCCATAGTTGTTTCCTTTTTAAGTTAATTTAATGGGTAGGAATTACTAAAAAAATTTAGTTTTTCTTTGTACCACCAAAAGTTACACGAGTCTGCCTTTCACTATTGATCGGCATACTTGGGTGCTGTTCCTTAAGAAGATCGTTGTTAATAGCTTCGTCCCGGTCTTTAGTTGCTTTCGCAAAATAAGCTTCCCGAGCTTGCGCGATTTCTTCGGCTATCCTTGCCAGCACAAGGCCTCCTACTCCAATGACGCCTGCGTATTTGCCTTCTTTCATAACTGGATAATCTTGACCTGGGTATTCGTCACCTCTGACTAATTCCCATCCTTCTCGTAATTTTCCTGAAACGTTTTTAGTGTCATCAAATCCGAGAACTTCAACTCTTATCCATCTATGCCTATAACCGGCTGGCGCAGGTGGTGCATCAAGTGATGAGGGTGGAGTCCATACTACTTTTTTAGCTGTTTTAGCTCTAGTCTGACTCGCACGAGAAGTTTTCATTTTTTCATTTTCCATATGCTTATGCTCCTTCCGTGATGTTTAGTTGTTTCGCATACTCTTCGAGTGGCACGCCAATTCTTTTAGCAATTGCTACCTGTGATGGCGAGAGTCTCACAGTTTTTTTGCGTCCTGTTGAGCTAGAACGTTTAGCTGATGCTACATTTTGAACAGGTTTTGTTCTTTCTGTAGTTTGACCGTCTATCTTATCAAATTTATGGGGGAATTCAACCCTTATTCTTCTGTCAACTTCCTCATAATATTCGTCTGTCTTAGGGTCGTATCCTTCTTTCTCTACTAACGTTTTATGTATATCAAACGCTGTATAAGTCATAGCTGAATCATTACCAAACCAACCATTTCTAGATGCCCAGTCTTCTGCTTTAGGATCTGATACTGGTTGTGGCTGTTGTTGTGGATTAATTCTAACTTGTTTTTCTTGAGAAGCTTCTTCTTTTTCCACAGCTTTTAAAGCATTTAATCTAGCTGATTCAACAGTTAAATTTGCTAACTGTTCTTGAGCTGCAATTTGTCCTTCAACATCTTGTGCTTCAATAGCAGTTTTTAATGCTTGCTTCGCTGCTTGCATGTTAGTGGTTACTCTTTGTTCAAATTCACTAACATAAGATTTATCTAATTTAGATAATCTTTTAACAACTCTATCTTTTTCGTTAGTAACTGATTGAGCATATTGAACAGCTTCTTCTCTCTGTCTTTCTGCTTCTCTCATTTTACGAGTTAGTTTAGCAATTCTTTTTTGAACGCCTTCACTATATTCTTTTAACTCGTCTTTATCTTCTTTTTTTTCTTCTTTAGGCTCCGCTTTTTTTTCAAGTTTAGTTTCTCTTTCGTTTTCAAAAGTTTTATCCGCAGGGGCTTCAACTTTTTCAACTTCGATCTCTTCCTTGACTTCCTCTTGTTTTACCGGTTCACCTTTATCATCAAAATTAACTTCGGCTCCTGTTGTTTCACCAACGTCAATTAAGTCTTCGTTTTTTTTATCTTCTGGCATAGTTCCTTCCTATGTTTATATTAAATGAAGAAGTGATTCAGGATCATCTACAGTTCCTAAAACTTCATCATCATTAAGTATTCTCACCTCACCGCCTTCTATTGGTAGTCTTGAACCCGCATAACGAGCAAAGATAACCCAATCTCCTTGTTTACACCAAGGCTCAATAAATTTTTCTGTGTCCTTGTATGCTAAATCTCCCAACTTTAAAACATATCCACACGTTGTAGATATTCTTGCTTTGTCTAAAGTTTCTTGGGAAAATAATATTCCACCTTTACTTTTATTTTTTGGTGTAAAAGGTAAAACTAAAATTCTGTAACCGGCTGGTTGTGGTAATTCTTCAATTGAATTAGAACCTAAATTATCTGGACTTAAAGGTTCTGGTTGAGCTTTGTCTTCTTCTTGATATTTTTCTTCTAAAGCTAATTTAATTTTTGGACTTTCCTTGTCCGTTTTTGTTTTTTCGTCCAATGTCGACGACTGTTCCTGACTCATCTTTTTGCTCCTTATCGTTTAGCAGGTTAGAGATATCCTGTAATGTTAATTGTATGGCATGTGCCTGTCCTACTAAGTACTTATATTTTTCCATATTGTCAACCCCGCCTGTTAAAATGGCGTCGCCAATTTGTTGTAATCTTCCTTGTAGACTTTTTTGTGTTTTACTTATTATAATTAATGGATCATCCATTATTTTTTCCTCTTCTTCCTTTTTTTCTTTTTTGTTTTACTGCCATACTTTTCTTCCCATTCTCTTGCGAGTTTAGGATTGTTTTTCCAAAGATAACGTCTTTGTTTCTCGGATTTAAACGGCATATTCTCCTCTACCTAGATTTATGCAAGAACTTCTTTTCCGCATGCAATACAAACAGTCCCAACACGAGTTTTTTCTCCTTCGTGAATCTTAACATTTTTAACATCACCACAGGCACATCTTTTGCCAAATAGTTTGTCAATTAGTTTTTGATATAGGGCCTTTAGTTTGTTCATTATCCTTTTCTCATTTTTCTAAAAGTTAAAGCTAGATTTGCTCTTTTACCTAATTTGCCACCTTTTTTAGCAGCAGCTTTTAATTTAGATACAGGAATTTTTTTACCTTTTTTAATTCCCATTTGAGATCTTAAAGCACCTTTTTTAATTTTTGCTTTTTGGATCCATTTTTTATCCGTTGAACCACCAGATTTTAAAGCAACGCCCATACCTTTGCCATCTCTGACAACTCCACCACCTCTGTATTCCTGTCTAGCAGTTTTCCACGGTGTTGCTGATGTTGAGTTAAAGTATTGTGGCATTATCTTATTGCAATTCCGCCACCTCTTTTAGCTTTACCCATAGATTTAACATGACCACCTTTTTTGTAGCCTCTGTTTAGTTCACTATGAATTCTACCAACTTCGTCTCTTCTATTTCTGTTAGAAGGTTCCGCTTCAACTCTACCTAGTTCTTCTAGTAAGTTTTTTCTACCTCTGTTCATATTTATTACCTATTTATCTTTCCTTTTTTTTTCATTTTAGAACCAAACTTACCATAAGACTCATCAGCAGAAGCTCTAAGTTGTTTCTTAGTTCTTTTCTTTTTGATTCTCATAGCGATTGATTCATCTTTTCTATCTTTATAGCCTTGTTTCTTCACACTTCCTCCTTTCTTCATTCCATCACTTCCGTATGGAAATCTGTACCCGTTTCTTACTCCATTTTTTCTCATATTTTTCTCCGTTTATTTTTTTCCATTTCGGAAAATCTGTGTACCCTTTATACCAAAAATACTCGCGCATACAAGTATCCATAAATTTGTAAACCATGTCGGCAACGCCTGAAAATGCTCAAAGAAGGTTTTTATCTTGTCCATAGCTGCCGGATCGTCCGACCAAACTCCCCAAGCGAGCACCAAGATGGGCAACGTGAGAATCGCTAAAACGACCTCGTCCTTATAATCTGCTTGACGGGCTTCTAACAGTTTTCCCTGGTAAGCTTCCTCACCTCGAGCTTGTCGCTCTGCGTGCAATAGCTGTGCATCAGACATTGCAACTTTTGATCTCTGCTTATTAGCATAAATTTTACTTCCTGCAGATACCGCTAGCTTAATTGCACTTAACCACATGGTTTTAGTACCATTTAGCTTTAACTGGTTTTTTGTCAGCTCTCATTGCCTTCGTTCCTCTAACAGTTACTGTTTGAGTTTCGTTAGGGTCAGTCATCGCAACAGGTTTATCGCCTGTTTGATAACCATCTGAACCAACACCCAATTCTTTTGTAATTTTTGGGTCTTTGTTCATGAAAGTTGAACCTTTTTGCCAATCTTTGCTCATAGTTTTCTCCTTAGTGTTAATTATACCTAATTTTTTTTAAAATTTCTACCGAAATCGTGTCTTTTGCTTTCATCAGCCATTGTTTGTTTAGCAAGTGACACTCCTGCACGTAATCCAGCTAATTCTTCGTTCTGTTCTAGCTTTTCATCGTGTTGTTGGTCGTTCATCATAGCCCGCATAGTGTCTAAATCAAGTCTTGCTTCATTATTTGCATTTTTATCTTGATCAGCTCTAGCTTTAAGGTCTAATTCTCTAGATTTTAGTTTTAATAATGGGTCACCACCAACTTCACTACTAATTTTATCTTCTTCTTTAGCATAATCCGCAGTCATTTCAGCAATTAAGATAGCTTTTCTAGCTTCCATCATAGATGTTAGCTGTTTTGCTCGTTGTGCCATTTGCATTGCTTGTGGATTTTGTTGCATTGCTTGTGGATTTTGCATCATTGGACCCATTTGTTGTTGCATCATCTGTAATTCTTTTAATTCGTCAACATATTCTAACTGAATTTGTTCTTGTGCCATTAAACTTATGTGTTCTAAAATATTTTTTTGTAAAGACATCATTGCCATTGGATTATTTTGAACCATAGAAATAGACATAAAGCTTAAATGAGCATCAATGTGTGCTTTATGGTCTTGTCCAGGATAAGCTTGAAAAGGTTTTCCGCTAATTGACATAATATGTTCTAAACTTGGATCCATTGGTGTTGGGGGAGCAGGAGGTGGTAAAATAGCATTTATATTTTTTACTCCAACTGCTTCATACATAGATCTATAAGCTTGATACATGTTGTGCATTTTAGGATTTGATTGCGCTAATTGTAATTGTGCTTGCGCCATAGAAATTCTTTGTGTTTGTGAATAAATATTTGGATCTGCAACAGGTAAAATATCTATTCTGTCATCAAAATCTTGTACTTTAATTTCACGTCTTGCACCTGGTACATCATAAGGATAAACCGGAGGTAAATAAGTTTTAAAAACTTCAGCTAACAATTTAAATTCTGTCTTAAGACCAACGTATAGTCTTTTGTGAATAGCTGACATTACTCTTGATCCTCTTTCAAGTAACGCAACTGTAGTACCAACCGCTGCTTGTTGGTTCATATCTCCAACTTGGGAGTCTGCAATACTTGCAAATCTTTGAGCACCTTGAACAACAATACCCATTAATTGTAATAATGTTGCATCTGGTCCTTTAAAAGGTAACTGCATAAACTGATCTCTAATATTTCCACCAGGTACGTCAACATCTCTAAATTCTCCGGGCTGTAATGGCTGTGCATCATCACGCATTCTTACACCTCTAGTTTTAAAACCAGCTGGTAAGTTTGCTAAAGTTCCTGCATCTAACAATTGTCTTAAAGCAACAGTTGCAGTTCTACTTAAGCCACCGATCATGTGAATTAAACCTAAACCATAAAAACCAAGACCAGGTAAAAATTTAAAGTGAACAAAATAATCTTTTTTCTTTTTAAGAGGATCTTGTTGAGCATAATTTCTTCTAATAGATAAAATTTTATTATTAGCTTCATCAATTGTAATGATGTAAGGTAATTTAACTCCAGTTGGTTCTCCATCTTCTGGATCAACTTCTTCATGACCTTCTAAATCTACATTGACATGCATTTCTAAAATTGTGTACATGTCTTCCGCACCAGTTTGTCTAATACCTTCTAGTTCTAATTCTTTTTCTTTTAATTGATCTTGTTGTACTGGCGGTTCTCCCAAATCAATGTCTCTATAAAAGCCATTGATTTGTTGTTTACGTAAATCGTTTTGAGAAATACGTATAACGTGGATTACAGCTTCCGCATCTTCTAATGAGGTAGCAGAGTACGGAACGACTAAATCTTCAGCCGGTATAAATTTGGAAACGGCTCTTCCCAAAAGATCATCATAATAAACTTTCTTAAAAGTTGAGCCGCTAAGGGGTAGATAGAAAAGCATCTGATCAAATTCTGGTTCATATTCTTTCATCTGATCCATAATTTGATAATTCATAAAATCTTTAACACGTTTAGATTGTTCTTCTTTAGGAACATTAACATTTCCTAAAATTTGAGTTCTAACCGGACCTTCTGCAGGTAATAATTCTTTATAAGCTTGAGCTTGAAACTGAGTTACAGCTTCAGCTAAAACTGGGTGAGTTACACTTGCTGCACCTCTAAATGGTTCTGTTCTTGAAACGTATTTAAATCCTAAAAGATTTAAACCTTCTCTATAACTTTCAACCCATTCTTGTCTTGATTGTTTGTAATCTTTATATTTATCCATTAAGTCTGAAGCTAATGGATCTAAAACGTTATCGTCTAAATATTCTGCTAAATTTTCAAAGTGATCTTGCCCACCTTCTGGATTAACTTGTGAAGGATCAAATTCTACAGTTGCTCCACCATCCTCTTCCATTGAAATTTCTGGTTGCCCTGCTTGTTGTCTTTCAACAATCTCTTGTTGTTCTTCAACGATTTCTTCTTCTCCTGGAATTTCTATTTCCGTTTTTGTATTGGGTAATGCTTTCTCTATTTTGGCCATTTGACTATTCTATCCTCTATTTTTGATTGATTCAACACCTTAAAGGTGATGTATCAGTTGTCTGCCCCATTGTCAATTAAAGGGGCTCTGCCCTTTTATTAAACAAATTATAAATTAATCCTTCTTCATTTTTATATTTTTGATACTGATCATATGCAGTTAATGCTGTACTAATCGCTAGTCCTGGTAATCCTGCAAATCTACTAATTCCTCTAATTAATCCTGGACTCATTCCTAATCTTAAAGCTGTATTTATTTTTCCAGGTTGAGATACTCCAGATATATCAGATAATGTTGACATCGTTGCTAAGCCTAACCAGTTCAATGGATCTTTAACAATATTTTCTGCTGGTCTATCTTCTGCAATTTGTTTTCCAATAAAGTAACTATCTATAATAGCAGTTGGTAGTGGAGCGCCGACATAGGCTAAAGATTTACCAATTGTTTTTAACATATTTTTTTTAACTGGTTTAAACGCATCTTCCGTTCCAGCTTTAACTGGCATTGGATTATCGTCAGCCCAAGCTTTCAATTGATTTTGTCCCACCACTTCACCTGGATTTGCAGAATCTACAAAAGCACCTAACTCCCTATTCCATTCTAACACTCCCTTGGTAGCTGGAATAAGCGGTGCATCATTTATAAACCTTTTACCAAAAGGATTAAGATCATATTTACTTTTTAGTCTTCCGGCTTTTTCCATTTGTTTTAATTTATATCTTGGAATAAGTTGATGATGAAAAGATTCAGTAACACCGTGTAGAGGTGGGTCTGGTAATCCTTGCATTTTCTTCACACTATATTTAACTGGTCTTCTATTTACTCTGTCTTTATATTTCTGAAAAGATTCTAATTCTTGAGGAGTTACATCTACATATTTCATTCGACCGGGACGTGATAAATAAGAACCAGCGTGATCTTGAGTAGGTGTAAACCATTGACCGGACAATGTGTCTTTTTTTATTTCAGGTATTGTCGTTTTAAAAAATTTTGCTTTATCTTTAAATCCTTTAATGTTTCTTTGTGGAAAAGACTCGCCTCGAAATAAACGAATAAGTTTTTGTGAGTCTTTTTTTACATTGTTCATAGCTGCACTTGTTACTGGTGCTTCCGATAAAATCTTTGCTGCTTTTTCTGGATCTTGTTTAATAGCGTTTTTACAATCTCCGGGCAATCCACCATTAGATAAAAATTTACAAAATCTTAATTGTTCTGATTTAGTAAGTTTATCAGTACTCTTAATTAAAGTTTGAACTGCTGTTTTTAAAAATTTTGATCCTGTTTCTTCATCACCTTTTTTAAAAGCCATAATAGATTTTTTTAAATCAGGATCTAACAATTTAAAATTAGGATCTTTATATCTTTCTGTTGCAACAAAAGATCTTATTGCTCTTTTAAATATATTTTCTTCATTAGGTTGAATTGGAACAATTTCATTTTTAACTAATTTATATTTAGTGCTATCCAAACCATATTTAGCATCAGACTCTTTTAATAATTCATTAGCGGTTTTTAAATACTCTTTTGCTTTATTTCCAGAAGATTGTTTTGCTAAATTTAATAGAGTTGTTATTTTTCTATCTACAGTTGCTCCTTTATCAAATTTATTTGTAAATGTATCCAGAGCTACAACTTGATTTAAAGCATCTACATCATTAATTAAATTAGCTCTTGCCACACCACCCATATGTTCAGTTCCAAATTTAAAATATTTACCAAATAAATTTCTTACCGGGTCTATATTTTTTCTATCTATATATCTACTGTAAGCAGCTTCTGAATTTATTTTAAATCCTGTTTGTGGATCTACTAAAGGAACTTTTCCTTGTTTTTGAGCTTCTTTTAAAAGGTTAGTTATATTTTTATTATAAACTCTATTTAATCGATCAATACTAGCCCCTTCTCCTTTTAAAGGTCGTTCTGGTATACCTAAAGATTTTCTAATTATTTTATTTAATTGTAAATCTCTTCCATATTCTCCTTTTCCAGTAACATCTCTTCCTAATAAATCAAAACCGGTAAATATTCTTTGGCCCGTTAAAATATCTCTACCACCTTTAGATCTATTAATAAGGTTAGGATAATTTTGAGAAATGTAATCTAAAACTTTTTCTTTAAAACCACTTACAGCTCCTACTTTATTAGAAGCATATACTTTTTTGTATGCTTCTTTATTTTTATTAACAAAATCTTTTAAATCTTTTAAAGCTGTTTTTTTATTTTTTGTTAAATTTTTTTGATTTATAAAATCTAATTTAGCCAACTCAGGCCTTTTTTGAATTCTAGAGCCCAGCGCACTTAAAGTAAGTTGTCTAATATTTTTTATATTAGAAGGATTTTTTTTTAAAATATCATCAACAATTTCAACTCTTGATTTTCCTGATTTAATATCTATTTCTAAATCTTCATAAGTATACCCTTTTAAATACTTACTTTTGGCTGCAGACTCGACAAGTTTACGTTTTTTGAATCTTTCTGTGTCTTGCATTTCAGGAAGAGTTATTTTTTCTTCCGTTAAAATGTTAGTTAAAGTTTCGTCATTAATAGAAGTTCCAAATTCTTCTAGTAATTTTTCTTTAATATCACCTCTAGCATATAAACCTGTTTTAGCTAGTGTTACCAGTCTCGCTCTTTTTTTAGGATCTATTTGAGCCACTATCTCCTCCTAGTGAACATCGTAGCGAGGCCGCCGTCTGCCATTGAATGATGTCTAGATGGAGCAGAATAGGTTGAACGAGTTTTTGTATGTGGCCCATAATTTGCACCCGAATAATCTATGCCTCGGTGAAGACTTGTAGAACCATCACCACTCCCAGTTGTAGTTGTAGTTGTACCACTATCGCCACCTGTGCTTGCTGCTAAAGCTGCTAGTTCCAATTCTGCTTTTCTAATTTGGTCTTTTTGATAATCAGTTTGGTTTTTATAACTTCTCATTTTAGTAATATAATCCATTAACGCTTCTTCATAATCATTAGTGCCCGCAAGAGAAATTACATTCTTACCTCTCAATACAGAGTCATCTCCATATTTTAAAAGACCACTTGCTTGATCTCTACCAATCATTCCATCTTGTAATTCTAAAAAGTTTAATTGATCTACCAAGTCTGGATTATAATTTTTAGATGCTTCATTAAATGGACTTAATGAGTATGCAGCTAAAGCACCTGGTAAAGGTATTCTTGGTTGATTAGATAATCTAGTTCCAAGTGTACCTCTTACTTTTGGTGTTCCTAAATTACTAAAAAAATCTTTAATAGAACCAATTCCTTTATCTATTAAAGATGGTTCTTGAAAATATTGACTTGGTGTTTCATATCCTGGTTGTCCTGGAACATCACTCATTTGAAAACCATAATTAAATCTTTCGGGACCTGATAAGGCATTAAAATAATCTACATCACTACCCACAGGATCTAATCTACCTTTTCCTGTTAACTGTGCTGCAGGGTTAATATTAAAATCAGTTACTGGGCCACGTGGAACAGCTTTTTCATTATAAGTTAAATCTAAATTACTAATGCCTCCACCACCGCCGCCACCAATGTCTTGATTTATAATTCCTGTAACTTGTTCTGTTTCAACTGGAGTACCATCAGGACTGTAATAACCTCCGGATATTAAAGTTTCTTTAATAACATTATCATCATGACCAAAAGCTTTCATTGAGTCATAAATATTTTTACCTTGGCCTTCTAAATTATCAAACCAATTGCCAGAACCACCATTTGAAAAATTTATTCTTCCACCATCCGCTTTTAAAAATGCAAATCTTTCATTAATATCTTCAGCTTTTTTTCTGTTGCCTAATAAAGTTTGTTTAGTTTCTTCTGCTAATCCCGATCCTAATAGTACATTATCTGCTGGACGAATTTCTTCTAATTCCAAAGCCGGGCCAGTATTTATACTCTCAACCTCAGTTGCCTCATCATCAAAAGGATTAAATTTTTTAATGTACTTCATAAAAAAATTATCTGTGTTCACTGGTGGAACAATTATTTTTTTCTTAAGGGGAGCAGTTGTGTTTCCGCCACCGGATGTATTTGTAGTTTTAGTTGTTCCGCTGCCACTACCACCACTAAAAATACTACCACCATAAGTTTGATCTGGATTTCTATTACCACCATAATTTCCACCAGCTGATGCTCCGCCCGCTGGTCCTGCATAACCTGGTCTTGAACCGTCTTGATTTTTTCTAACTAGTTGTGATGTAATTCCACCCTTTTTATAACCAAGCATAATTTCTAAATCTGGTGGTGCTGTGTAATCATTTGCTTGATGATAAGTTTTAGTATTGTCCAACATCAATCCACCACTAGCTTTGTTTTGCATTGAATCTAAATAATCTAATAAATCGTCTAATTCTTTTACACTCATGTTGTCCACGTCATGAGAATTATAGCTCGACGGGTATTCGTTCTTTAACATGCTGATAAGTGTTTCTCTCGATAACATTAATAATACGTCCTATTGTGTGGTATAGAAACTTCGTCTTTTTCATCTTCAGGGTGAGATATAAAACCGCCCTGACGAAATCTCATTACCGCTTGTGTCATACTGTCCACCAAATCATCATGATCTCCATAAGGAAAAGATGCACACTCTTCAATAACCTCTTCTGCGAATTTTTCATCCGGCGCCCAAATTTGGCCACTTTCGAAAAGTGGCGATACAGCGTTTACTCTAGCATGTTTATCGTTACCTTTGCTAGGTGTGTAATTTATAACAGGAATACCCATTTTCCGCAACTCATATGTTAAAGGTAAGCCTGATGCTTTAGATTCAATAATAACCGTTTCAGGTTTCCAATAATCGTACTGTTCTTTAGCGACTTTTCTAAGTTCTGGAAATTCTAATCGTTCTTTCATCGCATCGAGTAAAATTAAGTTCGGAGCGGCGTCATCGGATTCATAGAATACACCCCACGTGGTAATAGCTGAATAGTCCGCAGATTCTTTTTTTAAATAAGCGGTATCATAACTTTGAATAACATGTTTTAAAGTAGGAATGTAATCGCGGTCCCATTTTCGCCACCATTCCCTTTTGATCAACGATCCCTCTTCCGCGGTTGGATTTTGCATCCATTGCGCGTTCCACTTTCCGATGCTCAGTGATGCCTTTACACCTTCTAGTTCTTCTAACTTCCAATACTCTGGCCACACAGGTTTACCTGATGGAAGTATTGCTGGAAATTCTATTATCTCCCATTGATCTGATTTTAATTCTTTTTGAGATCTTAATAATGCACCAGTTAAATCTTTCATGTTCCACCGAGTCATAACTAATACAATTGCTCCACCAGGTTGAAGTCTTTGACGTGGTCCTGATGTATACCATTCATAAGCTCGTTCCATCGCTGGCATATTTAATGCATCTTGCTCAGAGTGTGGGTCATCTATAATTAATAAGTCCGCTCCACGGCCCGTTATGGCTGAACCAACACCGGCTGCATAATATTCACCACCCTGTTCTGTTTCCCATTTACCCGCGGCTTGCGAATCTTCTTTTAATCTTGTTTTAAAAACTTGTTGGTACTCAGGGCTATCAATTAAAGTTTTAGCTTTACGTCCGAAGCGGATCGCGAGTTCTGTAGTGTGAGTCGTTTGTATAATTTTAAGATCTGGTTTACGTCCAACCATCCAAGAGGGAAGAAGGAAGGACGCAAATTCAGACTTAGTATGCCTAGGCGGCATATTAATAATTAATCTTTTTATTTTACCATTTGCAATTCTATTAAATTTTTCAGAAATTTTTTTATGATGGGGCCCCTCTATAAATTCTGGCCATACATGCTTTACAAAAGAAAGAAAATCATTATGTACCTTATGCTGCTTGGTTTTTTCATCCAGCTTCATTCCAAGTTTAAGGAATTCTTTTCTCACATCAGGCGGCAGCCTGTTTATTTGTTCTTCATTCATAAAAAAATTTTATAATATTTTTTTGACACCTTCTTTATTACCATTTTGATTTTATAGCATGTCTATGTCTAAATCCAACCCTAAAGAGAAAAGTTTGGGACCCCTAATCTCAGAAGGGGTGAAGGGGGTTTGTTTTTAAAGCTTAATCTCAAATCTATTGGGACCCCTCGGGGAGGGTGGGCCCAGAAGGTACGAGCCTGGGTGGGTGGGCCCAAAGGTTGCGAGCTATGCAGTTAATGCATAGGGTATGGGATTTTCCCACACCCTATATATTGTGTCAAGTATTAATTCATATAATCCTGTTTATATATGTCACGATCATAAGTAGTTGCAAAGTATATTCTATTCTCATTTCTTAATGTGTGATTTATTCTGTCCAATAAATCTTGTAAACATACTTTTTTATTTCGTCTGGTTTCATTATCCCAAATGTAAATCCAAGCGCCTTTCTTTTGTCTAAAGTATTTCTTACACTCGGCCATTACGCGACCTCGCTAGTGATCCATACTTTACCAACCGCGCAACGATAACCAAGTTGATCCAGATCATAATAAGTTACATATCTTATCTTATTATCTTGATCTCTTTTAACGATACACTTCTCATTCCACTGTGCGCGTCTCGTTATTTGTCTAGTACCTTTGCCATTCTTAAGCTTCGGTCTAGCTTCACCATTGTGGGTATTGGGCCTGTAAGTTATTATGAACTTCTGGCCTATGTTTAGTTTGTCTATCATTCTCACTCCTTTGTTATGGGACAATCTAACATAGATTGTCCCATACTGTCAAGCATTAATTTAACTAGCTTGTTTATAGCTTGGTAAAGCGGTTAGATCTTGATCCCACCTTAAACCAATCTTTTGAGATACTTTGTCAAGTGCAACCGCCAGTTGTTCTGGCGCGCCAGCTTCCATAACAGTATCCAAGGCCTTAACTTTAAGTTCTTTAAGTTGCTTAAGTTTTAAACCTTCAGGCCTTCTCTCAATCTCGCGTTGAGCTAGTTCAGAAGCCCACGTCCTTAACTGATCTTCGCAATCTTCCAGAGTTATATCTTCACTATAACTAGAATTTCTGCTAGCTCTAGTAAATTTATATTCTAACTCCGCGTCTTTTGGTTTTTTCTTCTCAAAAAAAGTTAATGCAGTTGCTCTTGCTTCCGCTAACTTTTTTTCTGCTTCTCTAAATTTATTGATAATTGTATCTGCACCAATTTTTTTAGATAGCTTTGAAACAGCTTTGTTAGTTGCTTCTGTTTTATATTGTTTAACCAATAATTCTTGCTCGTCAATCATTGGGTTAAACTGTCTCTTTACTTTACTTTTATAATGATCCAGTTGGTATTTTGTCATTATTTTACTCATTCTCACTCCTTTGTTAAGTTATGGGATAATCTAACATAGTATTTAAAAGCTGTCAAATCTTTTTTTATTTATTTTTAAGGGAGGGTGGGCCCAGGGGTAACAAGCATAGGTAGAAAAAAAATAATTTATTTAGTTGACATTTATTAATTATGGGATTATATAATAGTATTAACAAAAAGGAGTAGAAGATGTCAAAAGAAACAATAAGACAAACAATAGATACTATTAATAATGCAGATAGTATGAAAGCGGTTAAAGTCGCTTTTGATCTATCCGAAAGCAATCAAGATAGTATATCAAAAATAACTGAAGTTGTTAGCATAATTGATAAAAATACAAAATTGTTAGCTACTAAAGTTCTAGAGTTAGAAAAAAGATTGGATAAGTATGAGCGACAATAATTTAACTGAAGCGCTTGAGATCGGTCTTTTTGAAGATTATCTTGAGAAGTTAGAAAAAAAATATTATGGAGGCATAACTTCTAGCGGTCCTGATAAGGGGGATCCATGGTTCCATAAGTCATATAAAGAAATGGAAGCAGAGGCAGAAAAAATGGTAAAGGAATTCATGGACCGGAACTCGTAAGAGTTCCGGCCTGATCCCAGGTCTATTGCCAATGGTTAAGCGGTTAAGTAAGTTAACTAAGCTAGCATGCGCAAGCTCGTAAACCAGCAATAGACCTGAGATCAGTTTAGAATGATCCCTGGTTAAACATACATCCTTGTCTGACCGGTGTGCAAGGGTTATCGGTTACAGCGTCACTGTAAAGGTGTTTAACCAGGGATCAGTTTAGAATGATTCTAAAGTACCGGGGCGGGTGGGCCCGCAAGCTTACAAGCTTGACAATGGTTATGGGATATTATAAGAGTATTAAAAAGGAGAAGAGATGAGAATAAAACAAGCAAAAGAAATCACAGGAAGTTTAACACGTACCAGCAAGATGCCGGGCCTATCTTATAGCCTGCCAGCGTGGGAGTGTAAGACCGGCAGCAAGCTTAGAAAAATTAAAGGAAGCGTTTGCGCTTCATGTTATGCATTAAAAGGAAATTACACCAGGTACAAAGCCATCAAGGCTGCGCAATATGTAAGACTCAAAGCGTTAAAAGATACTCGATGGATCGCGGCCATGGTTGCGCAGATCATCAGGCAAAAATATTTTAGATGGCACGATGCAGGCGACATCCAAAGCCCGGAGCATCTTCAAAAGATCTTCAGGGTCTGTGAGTTAACGCCAGAAACTGAGCACTGGATGCCAACGCGTGAGGCTCAATTCTTAAAAGATATTGACCCGGCTACAGTTCCAAAAAATTTAATTATTAGAATGTCTTCTCACATGGTAGATCAGGGGCCAGTTAATTTCTGGCCGTGGACCTCTACCGTGACAAGTGGGCAGGATGCATCCTGCCCAGCTCCCAAACAAAACAACAGCTGCGGTAGCTGCAGGCAATGTTGGGACAGATCAATTGCTAATGTAAGTTACGGCAAGCATTAATGAATCACACCTGGAGACACCCAAACTATTGGAAAGAGCTGCGCAAACAGCGGCGAGAATTATTAGGGAACGAGCGAGCGAGCGAGCGGGTGAACGAGCGAGCTAACGAGCGAGCGAGCAAGCGTCAGTCTAAACGATCCGCGAGCAGCAAACGTTGAATGTTATCCCAATCATCCACAGCAAGAGCCGGGACTTCTCGATAGTCCTCAAGCAGACCGAGGATCGACGAGCTTCCATAAAGTTTTATGGATCGAGGAGAGCCCTTCGGGCTTAGTTGGACCAGAATAAAATTACGTTTTGTCATAGTGGAATGAAAGAGTATTTGGTGAGGGCTAAACCTTACTTTTTTGTTGTCTGTAACCTTGAGCTCTACCATAAAAAAACCACATTTATCATTGTATCCCAATAGATCTGGGGTTCCAAACGAACTCCAAGACTCTAGTCTAGTCCACTTAATTTTGGGTGTATTTTTCTTTAGTAGTTGCCAAAGTTTTGTCTCTGGTTTCATCGTACTGTACCTTATAAATTTGTTTCATAACTGTAGTAAAAGGATTAAGATCAAAGTCCCTAGCACAGCCAGATAATAGGATTAATATTATGATATACCTCACATTTGACTTGTACGCTAACTTACGTTATAAGTCAATCTATGGGAGTACCAGCCAAATTAACAGAACGACAAATAAAGTTTGCAGAGTTATTAGTATATAACGAAGGCAGAATGTCAGCATCTGAAGCAGCATATCAAGCAGGGTACAAAACACGTCCCAGACAAGCTGCATCAGAGTTAAGAAGTCCAAAAATATCTCCATTAGTAGTTAAATATATAGGGGAGTTGAGAGCAGAAGTCCAAGAGAAATACGGTATATCATTCGAGAGACATATTACTGAGCTTGCAAAAATTAGAGACGACGCCAGAGCTAAAGGTGCATGGAGTGCAGCAACCAATGCAGAGGTAGCGAGAGGTAAGGCCGGCGGATTGTATGTGGATCAAAAGTTAATCCTGTCTGCCAATGTAGATAACTTATCTGAACAAGAGATAAAAGATAAGATGAAAAAAATATTAGAAGATCACAAAGACCTTATAGAAGGTACAGCAACAGAAGTATCATCAGTGATAGATGAACAACCACAAACTTTAAAAAAACTAAATTAAGTTTTCTTCCGGGAAATAGTAAGTATTTTTCCAAATCGTAATGGTTTGGGTTTATTGACTGGCGCTTGGATTCCTTGGGAGTCTGGGCCTTTAAGTGGTGGGATTTGTTTCCATTTAACATTGGGCATATTCCTCGTAAGTGTTGGATTTTTTTTATTCATCTACTAGAACGTAAGAGATGTGTGTGTATTTATTTTTCCTTGCAAAGAGACAACGTTGATCACCTCTGATAACAGTGCCATCACTTTTTTTAATTTGAATAGGGTCATTCATTCCATTTTTTAATAAATCTTTTTCTAATGCTATATAAGTTTCAGTTTCATTGCAACCAGGTAATTTAGTTTTCCTGGTCTGTGGTATGTCATCAAGTTTAATGACAGACACTCCAGGGCCTGTTGTATTAGCAGTTAAAAATTTCAGAAAATGATTGCGCCAAGAATAAAACCTACTACGCCACCTATGATGTACTCTCTGTGCATCAACCAAGTATGTTCCATATATTCTTTTGCTCGTTCTATTTGTTTGTTCATAAATTTATTTTCTCCATCTTCATTATACACCCAATTGGATAGACATTTCTATCAGAAAATAACTCATCCCCTTGTTCATAACTAGCAAAAGTCCATAAGTTTTTTCTATCTTTTTTAAATACATAAGCTTGAGTAATCATAGTGCTAGGTTTAAAACTAATAAACTCATCCTTAGTTGCATGACCTGCATCACCTGTAATGTCAGCCCAAGTAATTTTATAAAAATAATATTTTTTATTTTTAATTATAACATGTCTGAACTTAGACTTCTTCCTAGATTTTGGCATATGTTTTTATACTATAAGGTGAGATTTTAGGCAAAAAAGTTTTTTATAAAAACAAAAATGCCCTCGCGCGCCGAGTACATAAACAGAAAACTCAATGAAATCAACAGTTATTTGACTGTGCCACGGTAGAATCTGCTATTATTCAATAAAGACGCCATTTGTGCCAAGCTGTGCCACCATATTTGGACAGCGCGGAACAGCTATTATTAGCTAATACCAACACTAATAGCTCAAAAAAGGGCTTTGTGCCACTGTGCCACGGTATTTTTTTTTACTCTGAAAAAAAATTAAAGGGGTCAAAATTTCTCTTATAGTGGAACAAAG
>VTLG01001906.1_pt1 | contig 18247 bp, 24 predicted proteins | sample 4694571 | NCBI WGS metagenome assembly VTLG01 (sample SAMN12604809, study PRJNA352737) | marine metagenome | biome: ENVO:00000447; feature: ENVO:00000209|ENVO:00000569|ENVO:01000036; material: ENVO:00002151; isolation source: viral sequences binned using virsorter ... | reverse complement strand
TCTTGATATAAAATGTTTTACAAAAGTTGTGCTACTAGGGTTAAATAAATGCAAAAATCCACTTATACTTTCATCACTTCCATTACCAACTTGTTGAGAAATATTAATAAAATTAGTGCTTTGTGCTTGATCATCTGATGACCTATATGCTAATTCTGTAGCAGAGCCACTTTCAAAATGATATGCACTAAAAAGTGTTGTTGTGGCAGTAGTATTATAATTTGACCCACTATCAGTAGAACCTTGAAATGTAAAATAAACTTTATTTGTTGCTGGGTGCATATTAACAAAATAAAAAATATATTCCTTATAGGTACTATCAATTCCTGATGTAAAACTAACACTTGCAGATGATGATGCTGTTTGTGTTGCAATATGTGTAAGACTTCCAAGAGAAGTTATTGAACCAAATTGTGTTATATCTTTAACCGATCTGTTATTTAGCTTTACTATTGACATTTAACTTCCTTTTATTCCATAAAGTTTTATAGTGCCTGCATCTATGTTTCCTGATGTTTGTTTAAATTGCACTGCATCTATGGCAACAGTAACGTTACAGTAACCAGCAACATAATTATCCTGTTGAATATTAGCAGCGTGATAAACATTACCTCTTGCAATAAAATGCTTTACAAATGTAGTAGAAGATGGATTAAATAAAAATAATTCACCAGAAAAACTTTGGTCATTATCTGTTCCTAAAGTATTAGCCGAAAGTGATTGAAAGTCTGTGCTTTGTGCTAAATCATAACTTGTTTCGTATGATAAACTAGCAGCACTACCGTCTTCTTCCTGTCTTGATCTAAAAAAGGTTGAAGTTTTAGTTGCATCATAACTACTTCCACCATCTCTGAAACCAACAGTAAATCCTGTATTATCACTAGCTGGGTGTATATTAATAAATTTAAATAAATAAATAGGATATGTGCTATCAATATTTGAAGTAAAATCTATTGAAGAAGAACTAGACGCAGTTTGTGTTTGCAACAAAGTCATTTTACCTTGTGCTAAATTTCCTGGTGTGGTTATAGCTGATATGGAATTATTATTGTGTTTTACTAAACCAAAAGTCATTAGGTTACTCCATACATTTTGAAAGTTCCTGAATCTATGTTTCCACTCGCCATTTTAAACCTTACTCTAGTAATAGCAGTTGTGTCATTAATATAACCAGCAACAAAATTATTTGCTGTTCTATCATCATTTCTAGACTCATTACCATTTGCTATAAAGTGTTTTACAAATGTGGTATTAGATGGGTCAAATAAATGTAATGTTCCAGAATAACTTTGGTCATTATCGTTACCTAAATCTCCTGCAATAATTTGAAAACTTGTAGATTGTGCTAAATCATTTCCTGTTGCATAAGTGAGCTGATCTGCTGACCCATCTTCCCCATGTCTTGCCCTAAAATATGTTGATGTTATAGTCTGGTTATAATCTGTATTAGTTGCTGTTTCTACTTGAAAACTTAAATCTGTTCCATCTGTTGCGGGGTGTATATCATATAACTTAAATATATATTCTTTATAAGTTGAATCTATCCCTGAAGTAAAATCTATTGTAGCTGAACTTGATGCAGTTTGTGTAGATATTAAATTAAGACCACCACCTGATACTGCGGCTGGTAAATCTGTAACTGCTGAAAGAGAATTATTTTTAGCAAAAAGTAGAGCCATTTATACAATTCCATATAAAGTAAATACTCCACTAAATGTTCCACTAGCAGGAATAATTTTAAAATTGTTTATAGCCGCAGATTGATCTAATGCGTAAGTGTGATCTTGTTGTACGAGTTTATTGTTTTCGTCAAAATGACAACCAAATGTTTTAATAAATTTACCTTTTCCTGTTCCTGATGGGTCAAAAATAGTTACCTTACTCATTCCACCCTCATTATTATTAGTCCCTACTCCATATCCTGTTCCAAATATTCTTGCTCTATCATCACCTGTTCCAAATCCTGATGATATTGAATTTGAATTTAAATCATCTCTACTATAGTATTTAATATATTTATAATTACCGCCTGTTTCATAAGAACTCCCATTATCAGTAGATGTTTGTATTCCTAGATTTCCACCATCACTTGATAAATCAACAGCAGTACAATGAAGTTCGTAAACTTTGTATGTGCTTGTCACATAAGTGCTATCAAAAGTTACTGAAGATGCTCCTGATGCTGTTTGTGATAATAGCTTAACCATACCACCAGCATCAGCAAAAGTCATTGTGCCAATCCCTGTTGTTCCTGAACCTGATACAGAATCTACTTTTAAAAATTTACCAGCAGTTACATTTCCAGATGGAAATTTTAATGTGTAGCTTTGATTAGCAGAATGTGGTGGGCTTTGTAACTTGATTCCATGGCTGTTCTGTTCACAATTCATTTGCAAAGCACCAGCGGTTGTACCATCTCCTTTAATCTGCAACCCAGCCGCAGATGACGTTGTAACAAAATTAGTTTTTGCATTTGTAACTGTTGCGTCAGACGGCACGCCCAAATCAAGAGTTGAACCTAATATATGAATGAAGTCAATAACATCGCCTGTAACTAAATTGCTAGCAAAGGTTATTGTAGAACCAGATATAGTAAAACTAGACCCGCTTTTTTGTAAAATTCCGTTCAGACTACAAAGAACATGATTCGCTGATTCTGGCACTACATTTGTTGAATCTACTTGCATAGTGTAGGCCGCTTGTCCATTAACTACACTTATTGCATCGCAAACTTGAAAATTTCCTATCTGGGGTTCTCGGCCTATATATGACATTATTGTTTCATTCCATATAATGTATAAAAATAATCTTCTATGTTTCCAGAACCCGGTTGAAGTTTAATTTTATTTACTTTTAATACATAACTTGCCTCAAGTGTTGCAGTACCTATCATTGTCCTAATACCATTTCCATCTGACATTCTTGTACCCCACCATGTTATTCTATTTGATTGATTTACTGAACCCTCTGTCATAATAGGAGAAATATCAATGGTTAAACTATTTCCCTCACCATTAGAAGTATTATTTCCAACTTCTTTAGAAAGTTTTATTTGATTATTGCCATCTGAATAATCTACATCACTTACTGAATCTGTGTTTACGTAAAGAATATCTGTTCCATATTTATAATTGTTTGAACTCGTATAATAAGAAGAGCCATTATCTGTACTTAAATAAGCTAATAATGTGGCATTATCAGTTTCTGGTTTCCAATTCCAATATAAAAGAAATTTTGCATAACTTTCATCTAAAGCTATTTCAATACTTGAAAGACTTGATTGTGCTGTTCCTGATGCTGTTGCAACTTTTACAAAGTCTGTACTTATTCCTGTCAGATTACTACCATCTATTGCAGGAAAAGCTCCTGATGTAATTTTTGTTGCTGGTAAATCTGGTATATCAGAACTTGTTAAAGGTATCGGTGTAGGTACTCTTCCTATAAAACCCATTTATAATCCTATGTTATTTCTAATATTGATAATGTAGCGTCTATTTTTGCCGCAACTGAACAATCTATTTTTAAAATATCGGTTGCTTGTAAAACATATTTACCACCTGATAAAACCTCTAATGAACTCCCAGATGGAATAGTTACACCATCAATTAATTTTACTGTTTCGTTTGTTTCTGTGTCTGATGTGTCTGAAACTAATTGAACATCTGCCGTTATAGATGTTGTGTGAACATTACATAGAGTTAGCCCAATGACAATCGTTTGAGTCGAATTAGGGCAAGTATATAGGGTCAAAGGTGTCCCCGATGACGCTGGCATCGCCGCATTTGTTTTAACTTTAAAAGTATTAGCCAATGTGTCCCCCTTATCCTAGAGCAATACTTAGAGCCGCCGCCTGTGGGTCTGTCTCTGAAATAGTCCCTGTAACTGACATCGTACTCGTAATTGCGTTGCTCGAAATATTTATTTGGAATAACTCAACATTATCTGAGCCATCATTTATTTTTACTTTTAATACGCCTGATGTTCCATTGTCCACCCATATAGTACCAGTAGTTACTGTTGCTGGTGCTGAAGAACCAAGGTGCATCGAATTAAGAGAATTTAAAGACGCATTTAAATTTGATCTGAAAGTCCCGAACGCTGTATTGTCGAGAGTTAATTGTGAAACTTGTGACATAACTTGTTATATCCTTTTTTTATTAAGTTTTCAATCCCACCCCAGAGGCGTTGAAATCGAAAGTTTTGTTAATAATACTATTACTACTATTTTTGAAAACAATGTCAAAGCCTGTTTTTGATTTATTTGTTATTACAAAAAAGTCTCCCGATGATAAGTCTTGCCCGGTAACTGTGATGTTGGGAACTTGAAAAAATCCATTTGTAAATGTAACAGACTTAGTGCTTGTGCCTGATGAAATGTCGTCCCCTGTCTCTGACCTTTTTTCTAATACTAATGTAGCTTTCAAGCCTGTAACAAAAGGCCTTGCATTGTTATTAGCAGACGAAAGAACACATCTAAATTTAAAAAATCTACCTTTAAATGTTCCTTGTTGTGCAACTGTCGTAAAACTTGTTATGTTTGATAAAGCTGTATTATCTGCACCTATTTGGATTATGGCATTATTATTAGTTGGTGCATTTCCGTCAAAAGGTGCTTTAGCATTATCAAACAAACTAGCACCACGACCCGAATCGAATAAATCATAAGGGTCATCTGATTCCATAGTTAATTCAACTTGGAATGTCGAATCATAAATAGCATCTAAAGAAAAACTGTTTGAAAATATGTAGTTTCCTGTTCCAGTAATATTGCTTGCTAGTCCCCCTGTATCAAAGAAAAACCCACTAGAATCAGCCGCATCAAACAAACCAGATCGACTATCAAAAAGTGTAATTGTATCTAAAGTGACGGCTGGATTTCCTACACTATCTGAACCTCTAAATGTATTTGAGAAAGTGCCTGAGAATGCAGTTTCCTCTTGTATTGACGATATATCCTCAAATGATTGTAGAGCAATAACACTAGAAGTTATGATCGCTGGTTCACTTGATTCGTTGCCCAATTTGTCAACAGCTTTTATATATAAATTAAATGGTGGTTTTAGTGCATTTACAACTACACTATTTGATTTTCTTCTAGGAACTTGCACCAGAGGCGATGTATTAAACCACGCAGTAGTACCAGAACCCATTGAATATCTAATCTCATAAAACTCAATATCAAGGTCTGTTACTGGAGTCCAATTCAAAGACATTTGATTTGAGCCTGTCATTGAAATATTAAAATCTGAAACTGATTGAGGTGTATCGGTAGCACCAACTATCTTTCTAGTTGCAGAAACAAATGTTGATTTGGCGTTGATAGTATTAACCGCCCTTACCCTTACCTCATAAGTAGCCGCATCAATTACATTAAGATGTTGATATGTTAATATTTTACCAGTTGCTATTTCTCTAAACGAATCGGTTACTGCATTTCCGTTAGCATCTAAAGTTTGTTTTATTTGTACCTCATAGTTTTCGACAAATTTGTCTGGCGAAACTCCAACTGTTATTAATAATCTTGTAAGCACAGTTCCGTCAGAATATTCAATCATTTCATCATCAAGAGTGAGACTTGCTGGTGGTTGAACACTAAAAGGATTTGGTAAAGTTGTATCTGGTATAGTAGCGGGTGCAACCTGAGTACCAAAAGCATAATATGAGTCTTGATGCTCTGTAAGTTGTAAAGTAACTGTATGATCTGTGTTGATCGTCATTCCTTGAATACGGAATGGTTTAGCAGAGAAAGACGGCGTGGCGTGGGTAATCGCAACGATATCTCCGATAGCTAAATCTAAGGCAGTTCCGTCACATTTTAAAGATACATCTAGGCTTGATCTTGACCTACGCAAAATAATTTCTGCAAGTTCTTGGGCTTGATGTTGATTTACGATCATAGGAAAATCAAAATTTCCCTCAAGCAATATGCCTCCATCTGCCGTTTTCATAACGCTATGTGTATCTGCACTAGCAAGTCCTGTTTCATCTACAGGGGGGAACTGAGCAGTATCGGATTGATACGATTTATTTTCGTTGGTAAAATTGACAATAACTCTATTATAACGAGAGTTTTTGTTTTTACTTGCCACATTGATGCCACCAATAATATTGTCTTCAGTAAGTGTAACGCTTGCACTACCAGATGTTTCAACTAATACTTTGTATTTTCCAGCAGTAAAATTTAAATATGATCGAGTCCCTTTTACAAAGTCTGCCACAAGATCAATAGCCTTTCTTGATGTATCTACGACTGCGTGGCTGTCTAATAAATCAATCGCACTTGCACCACTAAAAGGTGTTATATCTGCATCTACTACATCTCCAGCCGTTTGCCAGTCAGCAAAGTTACTGTCAAAATAACTATCTGCAATACCCATACCAAATCTTTCGTTTCTTAAATAATCTAACATTTGGTAAATGCCGTTATCTGAATACTCCCAAGTTGTACTATCGTTTTGTCTGTGTGAACCAGAGCCACCAGTTTTTGTTCCGTCAAGATTTGGATTGTAAACTTTCCTACCTTTGACGATAGCTGTGACTTGAGGCAAAGAACCGAAAGCATCTGAGTTCCATTTAAATTTAAGTGCTATGTACGCCAGCCCCCTAAGCCGATGGTTTGATGTCCATGAGGATAATTCATCTAATAAACTAGATGCACTTTGCGAATCAGTTCCGTAGTGTGGTTCAACAGTAATTAAACTTTCAGCACTAGAATCAGCGTCAGGTGCTTTAAAAAAATTTGCATCAGAACTAGCAACAGTTCTTTGAGTGTTGTCAGCTAAATCGCCATTAAAAGTTACCTCATTATCATTTACAAATATTTTAGTTATGTCGTCTATTTCTCCCTCTGATACTATTATGGCCATATACAAGAACTCATTATCATTTCCCGAAGTCTCTACAAAAATTACATTGCCCCCGACCTTTCTTGTTCCATAAACTATTGGTATGTGAGCATTTGCACTAACTTTATTTACTAATACACCTCTTGCGTTTAAGTCTGGTTGGTTGCCTCCAAAGTCAGGTATCTCAGGAATAGGATTTAACCAGCTAATGACATCTACTACAAGATCAACTACGAAATCGACAGCATCGCTGACAAAATCCATAGCATCATCAATTATATCACCCGGATCACACATCTGAGTACCTCCATAAACCGCCCATTTTTTCAAAGCCGTATCTATCTAATAATTTATCTGCTAATAACTTAGTTGATATAGTTAAATGAATGTGCCTACCTTTTGCTTGATTTTTTATTATATCCATAGTTTGATTAAATAAATTTAATGATCGATATTCTTTTAATATATAAATTACTTGAACTGTTAATAGTTGTTCTTTAGACCATAAATATTCATTCATCATAAATATTGTAATTCCAACTATTTTTTGTTTGTCTAAATCTTTTATTAAAATTATTTTACCTTTTTGCAAAAACATCATTAAAGTTTGTTTCATCTTTGCTCTGTGTATATGAGGGTAATCTAATGCTGGGGCCTCTTTTTCAAACTCATGTAATATTTCAAATATCTCTTCCATGTTTTTATTTGATGCCTCGTAAAAATGAAAACTTGTCATTAATCTCTACCCCATTTTATATCTCTTACAGTCAAAGCCGCAAATTCCATACCTTTATCTCCACTGAAAAATCTTTGTTGCGAGTTGTCTGTAGTAACTCGACCGCTTGTCTTTTGAAAGTTTCCCCAATGTGAAGTAATATTTAAAACTAAATTTGCAGTATTTGTATTGTCTGTAATTCTATATTCATCAATCGTACCAAAGAACAATAAAAAAGGGTCAGCTATTAAAGCATTATTAGCATCTAAAAAACCTCTATAAATGTAAACCTCAGCATTAATAATATTCTCTGATAAAGCTATTGAAACATAAGTTTGATCGACTCCTGAAAGTGTTATCTGTAAACTGTTTTTTGTTGGTTTGTTTGTTTCATTAACACCAGAAATATTTTTTAAATGGCCATTTGTAATATAGGTTCTTGATGAGCCAGAAACACTTGATGTTATATCAAAGGGTGCATTCGTTAAATAGACTGGTGTACCAAACTCTATCTCTACTAATAATACTGGGTCAATGACCCCTGTTGCTAGTTCTGTTTTTACGGAACTCGATAATCCTCTTGCCATTATAAACTCTCAATAACATCTATTTCATATTTCAATAATAAATTACCATCTTTGTCGTTTGAGTTTGTTTGAAACTCTTGAACATCGTTAGTCATGTGTACTGTTACTGGTATTGATTTATATGTTACAGCACTATTATCTGTTAATGCAGTTCTTAATGGTGGCTCGATAGTAACTGTTGCGGCGTTACTCGAAGATGTTACATCTGCAACTACCATGTATAGTTTATCATGTGCAAATTTTATAAAATCACCAGCTTTTAATCTACCAGCACCATCAGCCGCAAAAGCATCTATGTTGATTGTTGTATCTCCCGCTGAGTGAGAACCATTGACTAATAAAGTTCCTGTTTCATTTCCTTGACTATCTAAAGTTGTCGGTAGAGTTACAGTAAAGTTTTCTTTCCTACTTCTTTGCTTTACCATAAAGGCCATAATAGGGGCAAAGTCTGCTCTAGTTAGTAAAGGATAAGATAATGTAAAACTAAATCTTTGGCCTTGTACTTGTCGTCTAAATGATTTGCCACTGTCTGTTTCACTAAATAAAGTTTTTTGGTTTGATCTAATATTAATAGCATTAAAATTTGTATTAGGTAAAGCACCACTCATATCAACGACTCCTTACCTTTTTCATTTACAGCGGTATTAATCATATTAACAATTACTGCTCTACTGTTTACTAATAATTCATTAAAACCTCTTGCATCAACTGTATTTATATTAAAGTTTACTGTTACTGCTCTACCTCCACCAAGCTGATTATTTGGTATTACATTTGATGCTCTATCAGGGACAACTAATTCTGGGCCAGCCTCTCCGACCATGTATGGCTGTCCTTGATTCATTCTACCACCAAGTCGTCTGCCTTGATATTTTTGTGATGCTATTGTAGCAATCTGAGCCGCACCAAGTCCTCCAATTACTGCCGCTAAAGGAATACCAAACGGGCCAAGTGCTAATGCTTTTGTAACACCTCTTGCAGTGTTTACTATCGCATCTTTTATCGCTAATGCTTTGTTTATTTGGAACATTGTTTTATTATGTTTTGCAAGTTCTCCAAGAAGTTCTCGACCACTAGCATTTGTTAAATCTTTTATTTGTTCTTTTGTAAGTTTTTCTAACTCTAACTCACTAAAGTTTCTATCTTTGATTGCTTGTAAATTTTTATCATATAAGGCTTGTTTTATTCTCATTTCTTCATCAACTGATTGTTTAACAATTCTTAATCTTTCTTGTATTCCCTCTAGCATTATTTTCATTTCTAATTCATTTAATGATTTTAAATGTTTTTCAAGAATTTGCATTTCATATTCTCTGTCAGAACCTTGCTCTATTTTTAATCTAGCCATAGCCTCTAGTTTTTGTCTTTGTTCTTCGACTAAGCCTAATTCTTTTTCTTGTTTAGCGGCTAACAATTCTAATTCTGTCATGTGAGATTGTTTTATTTTTTCTAAAAGTTTTTCGTTTGCCTCAATTTCTTTCCTTGTTTTTTCGTTTATGTTCACTATTGGCATATCTTTGATTGTTATTTCTTCAAATGCCCCGCCTGTTTTTTTTGCCTGTTCTTCTAAATCTTTTAAAGATTGTACATTTTTAGCTACCTCTTCATCAACAATTCCTAAAAATCTTAAAAAGGCATCGAACTTATCGACCACAAAAGCTACTGATTTACCAACTGCCTCAAAAGCAATATTAACACCCATCAATGCAAAAGACGCAAGTTTACCAAGTAATTCTATAAGTGGTTCAATAAACTGTATTGTGGCCGCAAGGTTATTTGTAAATCTAGTAACCTCTGGGGATACCTCTTGACCAAAAGCATCTTTAAGATTGTCTAATGCAATACCAAAATTTGAAAATGATACTGATAAGTTATCAAGTTTTTCTTCGGTAGCACCAGCAAATGTTTCTCCTAAACCTTTTTCTAATGCTTTTAATATCTTAGCCGCACCATCAGTTGTTTGTCCAAACTTAGATATTTCTAAACGGGTTATGCCTAATTGTTGTTCTAATATTTTAAATACTGGAATACCACGATCAGCTATCTGATTAAGTTCTTCTAAACCTAGTCCACCTTGAACACCTCTACTGAATACCCTTGTCATGGCCTCTAAGACACCAATTTGATCTGTGGTTACAGCGGCAGTATCAGTAAATACTCTTAAAAGTTTTTCTGTTGGTTCAATACCACTAGCTTTTAATGTAATAAATGATCTTGATAAGTCTTGGACAGAAAACTGAGTTCTTGTTGCAAAGTCAGATATAAACTCAAATGCTTTAGCACCACCCTCAGCAGAACCGGTAACAGATTTAAGCGAGTCCCTTAAATCCTCAAACTCTGCTGTAACTCGTAAAACTTCTCTAACAACTAATGCACCTCCAATAGCAACTAAAGCATTTTTTAACTTACTTGCAGAACTTTTAACTTTGTCTAAATTTCCTTGAACATTTTTAAGGGCTTGTTTGGATTTATCCTTTGCAATTATATCTATATTTACTTTTTTAGTTGCCATTATCTAAATCTTACATTTTGTTTTTTTTGTTCTTTTTCTATTTCTTCTCTTTGTTGTTCAAAGTATGCAATCCACATATTAAACTCAAAGCAACTCATTTGCAATATTTCTGGGATAGTTTTATGTAATCTCTCCGCTACGGCGACTACATTATAGATTTCAGGATTCTTTAGTTTTTTTTTGCGTCCTCGTAGTCAGAACCTAAAATTTGATTTGAGACTCTGGCGATGACATCTGTATCTGCTTTTGTTTTAAAACTAAGTATGTGGCTTGCATTAAACATTTTGTTATGATCTTTGTCTAATGCCTTTTCAATTATGACATCAATAAGAATATTTAGGTCTCCACTATTTGCACCTTTGAATAGTTTGGATTTCTCCATCATATTAAAAGGTTTTGCGTAAATAGCTTTATCGCCTATCAGTCCCCACTCAGGAACTTCTATTACTCTTATCTCAGTTTCTTCAAAATGACTTCGTATTCCGTCAAAATAATCGGGTTTTTTATCGTCAGCCATAAATTAAATTATACTGTACCGATAGTTAAGCCGCCGTTACCTTGTAAAGATACTGTTCTAGTAGTCACTCCATCTAAAGTTACACCAACACTCATTCCAGTTACGATTCCTGTTCCTGATAGTTTTTGTTCTCCAGAACCCGAACCCTCTGGCATGAACTCAACACTTACACTAGCACCTTGTGTTAATGTGTTTTGAGCCGTATCGTCATCGTCAAAATTCATATCAATAGAGGCTGTAAATGTTCCTCTACCAACAACATAAGATTTCATTGATGAACCTAATGCTGTGTCCTCTACGATGTCGTGTGTTGTATCAATAGTGAATCCAGTTGCTTGACCGATATTAGTTCCGCCAATGTGTACAACTGCATCTTTGCCATGATGAGTAGCCATAATTTATTACTCCTTTGTTTTCTTAGACTCTTTTATAACTTTTTGCGTTTCTTTTTCAACTGATATTTTTTTATTTTCTCCCTCAACAGTAAAACCTTGTTTCTCATAATACTCTTTAAAGTCAGGCGAGATTTTTATTTTATTATCTCCTTTTACCATTACTATATCCATAGCCATTATGCAGTCCCCCTTGTAAATTCATACATTACACGCACAGTTATTCTAACTCCACCATAAGGATAAATAGTACCCTCGTCTGATGATGCCTCGATAATTTGTGTATCTAACGCATTTCCATTTCTTGTTATATCATTATCAAGTGTTTCTTCAACTACTTCAATAATCTGGTTTCTTACTGTATCAATATTAGAGTCTGTACCTTTGCCAAATGCAACTATAAGAAAATCTATTGTCCCCATATATTTACCTGAGCCTGTTGCACCCATAGCGGAGGGTTCTCTTGATTCGTCTCCAGCTTGAATAAATGCGGCTGGAAACTGTGCATCTGCTAACTCCTCAACCTCAAAAGGTTCTCTTGTTAATTTTTTAAACTCAATAGGGCTTGTTACAGCATCAAGTTTACTGATTATATCGTTTGCTATATTTTCTCTTTTGCTCATATTCCTAATTGTTTAAAATAAAAATTTTTAAATTCATCGACTATTTTTGGCTCTTCTTTAATACCAATAGCAAAAAATGGTCTTTTGACCTTTCTTTTTCCTACACCAAAACTATCGTGAAAACTAGCTATCTTTTCTCTTTCTTTATTAGCAAACATCAATGTATTTTTAAAACCTCTTTTTCTATAATCTAATGACCTAAACATCTTACCAGTGTCAGTTAAATCTACAAACCCTGTTTGTCTGCCTCTCTTTTTTCTATCCTTTTTAGTTGATTGAGCATAAGGCAACATCTTACCACCATCAGGCAATCTACCTTTTTGTGTTCTTTTAGTAATCATAAGAATTGCCATATTGGAAACTCTATTTAATGATGTTTGTATTGCTTTTCTTTGTTTTCTACCGATTCGTTTTAAGAGTTTTTTTACTTCAATGTCATTGACATTAATTTTAATGTCAGCAACCATTACCTAACTAATCTTAGTGAATGTAGAGGCTCTTTCTCACTATCAGATACAGTCCCCCCGCCGTCCTCATCGTATTCGACCCCGTCCCGCAATATAGCTTGGAACTCTTCATCGTATCTGTCCCTGTAAAAATCAATTTGTACTTGGAATGTATCTTTACCCTCGCCAGTGTCAGGGTCTCTCCATTTAGTAAGTTGAGGATAAATGTATTTCCATAGTGCCAAATAAACAACAGATAACTCCCATTGTGATTTTGTGAGTTTACTGTTTTCCATTTCAACAGATGTAACTTTGGTAATATCTTTGTATCTAACTTGGTGTCTGTATCTTTCCCACCATTCCTCTCGGATTCGTCTTAATACATCGTTTTCAGCAAATTGTATTTGATCGACAAAAGTAGTTATACCAAACCCTAGAATGTCTGGTTGTATCTTTTGCAAATGTGTATTCTGCACATTAAATACAGTCGATGACATTATTTTTTAGTTTTCTTTTTTTTCGTTACTTTCTTAACAACTTTTTTTACCGCTTTGACTGGTGTTTCAGTCTTAGCTTTTACAGCCTTACCATCATGCAAACTCCAACCACGCTGAGTCCAAATATTAATATTGTTCTCGTAGTCAACTTTTTTTCTTTCAATGATAGAGCCGTTTTTATCATTAATCAGTTTTACAGTTTCAATAGTCATAATTTTTTATATCAGATAAGGGGTGGACAAGCCACCCCTTAATTGTCTGTTTATTAGTTAGCTAGTGTGTCAGCTGTTAATTTAACGCCGTAAGAGTCATGTAACTCTCCGACACCAAATACTGCCGTTGCCACTATCTCATCTGCTCTCAAACTTGCATCACGCTGAGACTCAATTTTTAAGTCTTGCATCATCGCTAGTCCTAAAGCGTCTTGTGAGAATACGCCACCGATAGAGTCGTCTGAACCATCTACTGAGATATTTGAACTTTCAAAGACTTGTATTCCAGCAATATTGCCTACAAATCCTGATCTCATAGCCTCATTAGATAACTCTGTGTCTCTACCAACAAATGTATTCGTCAAAGATTTTTTGACATTGAATATTTGTTTAGGGTGGAACACTCCGTAGTATGGGCCAGGTGCTTTGTTAGTTTTTAGTTCTGCCGCACATTCAAATAAATCTTGAACTGTAAGTTCAGAACCAGCACCAGGGCCTTTCTCTGTTGAGAACCCTGTAAACAAAGCCGCAAGGTCAGTATCAATTTTAGTTGCAATCGCCTCGCCAAATAATCTGCCGATGTCAGCCGCAACATTTCTTGATGCTGAATTTCTTGCTAGGTCTGTTAGTGTTGTCATGATTCCAATTTCTGATGCTGTAATAGTAACAGATGTTGGATTCACTGCCGTATTAGAAAGATCAGTTGCCTCATTCACTGCCGCCGCTGATACATTTGCATAAATCGGAACTTCAACCGACTTACCACCACCAGCAATAGTGTAGTTTCTGACAAGACCTCTCATTATGGATTGTTCGCTTGCTACGAACAACGCCTCTGCTACGATTTCCGTATATAGTTCGGATATCGTGCTACTTGTCGTTTCATTAGCCATTTTTACTCCTTAATGGTTATTGTTTATTAAGAACAATCTTGGTCGGTTGGGAATTTCTCTGCTTTCTATACTCAGCATATCTTTTCTTATCCGCTGGATTATTCATATCTAAATCACTCAGATTGAAAGGTTTACTGAGTTCTGACCTATCCACATTTGACACTGAGCCACTGCCACTCGGAGAGGCAGAAACAAAGTGCGGGTTTGTGTTCAAAAACTCTTCAACTAACTCGTCAGTAGTAAAAAGTTCCCCCTTACTGTTATATCTAGCTATACCATTTTTATCAAGAATTTCAACATTACCTGATTCGTTTATTTTGATATTTTTATTTAACAACTCTACAACTTGATCTGGGTTGATAGCTTTGTTTTTTGACGCTGATGACAGTAAGGCTTTATTAACTTTGATGTCTCTAAGTTCTGTTTGTAAACTACTAATTCTTTTTTCAGACTCGTCAGATTTTTCTTTTAATATTTTTTCAAACTCGCCCTTTTGAATTTTAGATTTTTCGTCTGCCTCTTTTTGTAACTTAACAGCATTGATAGCTGTATCTAAATCCTCAACACCTAGTTTATTATACATAGATGCTCTTTCTTTAGCTAATCGTGATTTTACGATTTCGTTTACTTGTTCCTCAGAAAATTTGTTTACTTGAGTTTCTTTTGTTTCTTGTTTTGGTTGTTCTGTTTCTTTAGAAACAGTTGGTTCAGTAGTTTGTTCTACTTTTGGTTGTTCGTCAGCCATTTATATCTCCTTATATGTTCCAATCAGGATTTGTTGGAATCCAAGTATGCCGACAACGATAACCCCCTCTAACTATAAAAGGGTCTCCAGAACTTTTGCCAGCCCATGACCTAGAGTTCCAAATATCCCGAATTTCTTTTTCGGTTAAAGTTTTGTTTACCATATCTCGACAAAAAGGTCTAGAATCTCTTACTAAAGTTCCTGTGTATCTAAAATGATTTAAACCACTGTCTTTTGCTTTCTTCACTGTAAATTGACCATGAAATTGCATAATTGAGTCATGTGCTAACTGACCAGCATATTTACGCAAATTTTCTCCAGCCCTATCAGCGGCGTACTTAGTTCTAAGTTTTGTTATGCTATCTTCAACCTTAGATTTTAAACTTGGGTTATATTTATTTTCATTAATATAATCTACTAATTCGTTGATTTCTCTTTGGTTTGACTTTTGATAAACGCCATTGATATGCGATCTAATATTTTTTTCTACATCTGCAAATGGTCTGCCAGCTATTGTGCTTTGGTAAACCTCATCATTTATAACTTTAATAAATCTTTCAGCTACATCTTCAAAACCACTGAATGATTGATATTTCAATGCGTTGATAGTTTGTAAATCAACTTGTGTTAAATTTCTAAATTTTGCGGGTATAGGCATTTTGCCAAATGTATCTAAAACCTCTTTCGCTATAAGATTGTATTCTGAGTTAATTAGTAAATCTGCCTCGTTTAAAAAGTTGTTTTCTATAATAGTTCTTAGTTGCGGTTGTAATTGTATTGCTATTCTAGTTGATACTAACTCCCCGCCAGTAGATTTTCTTACCGCATCTATTACATCGTCCTCTAATTTATAAAGAACATTAATAATTCTTTCCTCATGTTGATCTGCAAGTTTGTCTAATATTTTTGACATTAGTTATAATTTGAAACTTTTTTTCCATGCTCTAATCGACCAAAATGCCGGCGATAATGATTTTTGCCCTTTTACTTTCCTTAATACTCCGCCCATTCTCGCAAGAAATGACCTCTGGCGTGAGGGTATGCTTTTTTTAATGGACATATTGGGGTCTCCGAACCGAACTTTTTTTACTCTTTGATTTTTACGATCTCTTACATAAACAGCAAACTTTTTGCTCTGACCGGGTGTTCTAAAAGGTTTACCAAGTTTTACTGTTCGACCTTGATACTTTGCCATTATTTCTTTCTTCTTTTTTTTCTTAAATCTAAATCGTGCTTTCTCGAACCTCTAAGAAATGAGTTTACTCGACCCATCGACCACGCCGCCATCGGTACACGCCTACTGCCCGCCGACAAAAATGCCCCTTGTCCCCTACGATAGACCTTAGCTAATGTTGCATAAGTATATCTTTTAGATGCTTTGGCTTTCCGTCTAAGTGTTGCTTTTGTAGCCGCTGATAGTGGTTTTCTAAATTTACTAGCCATTATGATTTAGTTCTACTCCGTAATAATCCTCTTGGTATAAAACCACCTGATTTGTAGATTGATGAAACTCTTTTGATTAAACTGGCTCTACGGGTTCTCTTTGAGCCTTTGAGACCGCTAAGATATTTCTTTGGTAAACCTGAGTCCTTATCTTTTGGAACTCTTCTAACTTTCTTCTTCTTCTTGGCCATCTGGAGTCTGTCCCTCGATTTCAGTTGTCGTAAATTGTCCTCTAGTAGTTCTGGTGCTATCAATCTCATCATTAATCGTTTTAATAGTCTCATTGTCGTCAATTACTGCCTCAGCAATTTGTTTATCTAATTCTTTGTTAAATGTCTCTGATTTTATTCCACTAGCTTTTGCCATTTGTAAGAATTGTAGATCATTAGCCCAGTCTCTTACATCAAAAGTATCGGGGTAATCTACTGAGCCGTCCCATTCTTTATTTTGCCATCTAGCAAACAGAGACCAGATTTGCTCTTCGGCATTTTCTAAAAAATCTGCTTTCTCAGATAGTTTTGCATTTAATAATTGAAACTCTGTTTGTAATGCAATACCTGATGATATTTGTTGTCCTGATGTACCTCTAACTGAACCCATGTGAGTGATACGATCTATTGCATCAATTTTATTTCTTATACAATTCATAATACCCTCTAAGTTTTGTCCGCTTGGTTGTATAATGTAAGGTTTTAAATCAGATGGCATATCCTCTGGTATTTCTATAACTGAACCAGCACCAGCACTCGCCTCAACATTTGGAGTCTTAACAAGACTTGGGTGGTTAGCTAATCTTATTAATTGTTCTTTTTCTGAATAATCATTGTAAATAGATTGTTGTAAGTAAGCGACATCTGCAAGGTCACTAATACCAATAGGTCTCTTTGCACCTTTAAGATTGTAAACATTTATACATGGAATAACACCGATAGCATTTGGCACTTGATCTATTGTTGTTACATCGCCCTCTGCATATTCTTTTTCATAATCAGTAACTTGATATGTTGTGATTTCTTCCTCTGTAAACATTTTTAATATTGCTCTTTCGTTATTGATGTCCTCAACAACTAAAAGCATATCTAAATAAAATCTACCACTAGCGGCTCGTTTGTAATTCCAGTTCACAATATTTTCTGGTGTGTAAATAGACATATAAGGTCTTATGTCTTGATCGAGTTCCTCTGCTCTTGTTCTTGTATTTGATTGTGGTTTGTCAATAATAACCCAACAGTTACCATAGATGCTTGCATTCATTTGCACCTCTCTCATAACTGTGTTGAATGATCTGCCGTCTAAGTCTGCATCATTTACAAAAGACTCTAATGCTGGGTCTCCGTCTAATGTACCATAATCTCTAGTCGGTGGTACTCTCCATAAAAAGCTAGTGTAAATCTGAACAACATTTTTACAGTGGTTATCAACTGGTGTGTGTCTAATTCTTTGATCGTATTCCTCTGGAGTCTCTAAGATATATCTATGTAAGTAATAACCATTACGATAATCATTTCCGCCCAAATATGATCTGATGTAAAATTCCCAGTTCTGAATATTAGCGTGCCAGAGAGGGTGCTTGTTTGTTAAAAATTTTCTGTCCATCAACTCCACCTTTGCAGAGGGTTAGGTTTAAAATCCCGTCTTACAGGAAAGTTATACTCTACCAAATATCCTAACGCATCATTAAAATGGTCGTGAGAGCCATCTTTGTCAGGCACATTTGTTCCCTCTTTGTAAATCTGTCTTTCTATGCTTTTAATTGTATTCTTACAAGATTTCAAGACATATAAACTATTTACACCCTTTGCATTTTTAAATTTAGAATT